>WPCH01310733.1_pt1 | contig 9914 bp, 12 predicted proteins | sample 5399881 | NCBI WGS metagenome assembly WPCH01 (sample SAMN12869468, study PRJNA574797) | sludge metagenome | isolation source: wastewater treatment of pH5 | place: China:Beijing | collected 2019-05-20 | reverse complement strand
GGGTTGATCACCCCACAATTTCTCAAGGCGATGCGAACTTGGGTCTTGAAAAAGGGTAGTGCACCGAGTTCTACAATCTCCGCTTCGGCTTGCTTGTCCTTGGGAAGGAGGCTCCCGCCGTTCACCGCCCACTCAGTGATGACCTCACCACCCACGATGTGCTGGGTGACAATTTTCCGAGCTTTTTCTGCATCAATATGACCGTAAAGAACCTGCTTGCCATCTGGCAAGATTACTTCCGCTAAAGGTTCTTGGGCACAAAAGCCTATGCACCCCGTTTGGGTGACAACAACATCTTCGATACCTTGTTCCTTGAGCTCATCGCAAATGGCATCGTAAACTTCTTGACCTCCTGCGGCGATACCACAGGTTCCTAAGCCAATCAGGACCCTTGCTTGGGTTGTTGTCCTTTCTTCCTGCCGACGTTCTTGCTGCTCTCTGTGAACCCTTTGCAGGTCTGCTAAGCTTCTAATCATGAACCTTCACCTCCATTCTCTTCTTCCTAGTCATTCTGTTTCAGTACTTCTACCGCCTTGTCCCCGTCCAGCAAGCCATAGGCCTTTTGGTTGATGGTCATTACAGGTGCCAGGCTGCAAGCTCCGAGGCAGCGTACTGCGGCCAACGAAAACTTGCCATCCTTTGTAGTCTCACCGGCTTTAATACCGAGTGCTTCCTCTAAGCTACTAATGACCACCGGCGCTCCCTTAACATAACAAGCGGTTCCGTTGCAGACAGCGATTTGATACTGCCCTTTTGGTTCCACAGAAAAATGATGATAGAAGGAAACTACACCATAGACCTTGTTCAAGGGAACGTTCAGTCCTTCGGCGACGGCCTCCTGCACATCCCGGGGCAGATAACCCATTATTTCTTGCGCCTTATGAAGCACCTCGATCAGTGCAGATTCCTGACCGTGATTAGCCTCGATGACTTCATTCAACTCATCCCAGGCTGTTTTGCAATTACAAGTCCCCATAACAACCTCCTGTGAAAATTTTATCATATCCTTTGCAATTATCTAATCTCTTATTAGTCATCAAAGGCCATAATCCTTCGCATGGAATCTTTTCCTAGCGGAGCGAGTCAAAAAACGAAGCGGCAGCGGGGGGGTGTAGCAAGACTGTCGTGCGTCGCTGGTTCATGGCGAGGATCTCATCTAAGTAAGCATTTTTGATCTCCTCTAAGTCTCCGCCGGTGGCCCTGAAAGCTAGGAGCAATAGGCGTCCGCATAAGGCCTTCTCTGTTGTGAAGGGAGGATTATAGGTGACAGCGTAAGCGATTACTTTACCCATATCACGTTCGGGCTCACCAAGGGTCACCTCGTCTTCAAAGTCTACACCCACGCATCCTCCCTTAGACCATAAAAAGTTCCGCAAGTTGCAGTCGCCTCGCAATAATCCGGTAATGCGGTGGTACTCTGCGAGCCAAGTCGCTAGTCCCTCTGCCTGCTCTGGGATCATACTGTCCACAAGGTCGGCATAGGTTGGCCCTTGTATGTATTCAAGCTGAAGTTCATTCTTTCTTACACCTAGAAGGGCAGGTACCGCGAGTCCCCCCTGGTGTAGGTACTCTAGGGTATGTACTTCCCGCAGGAGTGCCTCCCGATCCTCGTGGCCCTTGATTACCAGTCCATTTTCCAACGTTACAGTATTTTTCTTAGATGGGAATCTCATGGTCGCAACCTAACCTCAATTTGACTATGTTCCTTATAGCCGTCTAGCTCCTTGGCCACACCCAGGACCGCGTTTTTCAGGAGGCGCTGTACAAAGGGGACCATAGGAACAGAAACCCCATTGATGACAAGCTCCGCTGTTGAACCATCTAAGACGCAATCTTCCCTTTTTGCCTCCTGCTTGGCGATCCGGCCAGCCAATTGGCGGCAGTTGTAGCCACACAAGGAGCAGCAGTCTGGATCAAAGGAAGGAAGGGGTGCAAACGCCCGTTCTTCCACAAAGTCTACCAAGCCTTCTGGGTCTTGGAGGGCATGGAAAACCGGAAGCCCCAAGATTTCTTGGCAACCTGTGTTAGCCATTACTCCCGCAACAGCTACCACCCGCTCATCGATTCTCTCCTTGACCTCGTCTTCATTGTGGGCAGTCAGGATGCGGGGACAGTTGCAGTCTGTGACACCTTCTAGCACTACAAAGTCATGGTGATAATGCTTGAGGATCTCGTCTATAGGAAGTTTCACCTGATAAAGGATGTCGGTTTCGCGGAAAGCCCGGGCAGTTACCAACTGAGAACCGCTCCGGCGGTGACGCCCCGTATCTTCCCCCGGATCGGGATCGAGTGCGAAATCAGTGCTATGGATCTCTTTAACGGAACCAACAGTATAACCCCGCTCCCGTAACCCCCTGATGATAATCTCACAAAGGGCAGTCTTACCGGAGTTCGATGTACCGTTTATGGCGATTGCCTTCATAAAAAGCCTCCTAACCAAAGAGATAGTAACTACTAAATGCAGCAATACCTAGGCCAAGAAGTACGCTTGTTAAAGCCCAATCCCAAGGCGTCATGCTCACCTCTAAGAGGCTCGTCCGTTGGTTATATGCACCAAAACCCCGAGCTTCCATCACGATAGCGAGGGTTCGCGACTTTACTACCGCATCGGCGACAACGGGGAGGAGTAGATCACTATACATACGTATTTTCTTGCGCCAAGGAATTTTCTTTAACTCTACTCCGCGCAATTGAAGAGCAGTGAGGGCATCCACGAAGGAAGCGTGGAAAGAAGGAATGAAGCGTAGAGCAATCATGAGCATAAAGGAAAAAAGATAGGGTACTTTCAGCTTGCTTAACGCTGCCAAAACACGCCGAATATTTTCCGCCTCCATAACGGACGCGGAGCAGAGAATGACGAAAAAGCGCATCAAAGTTGTGGCGCCGCGCATGACACCATCGGCGGTGATGAGCGGGTATTTTTTTACAATTAGAAGGGGAGGGCCAGTTTGCACAAAAACGATATGAATGAGGACTATTACAACGAATAAGGGTAAAAGGCGGCGTAGTCGACCCCCTAGCGATTGTAGTCTAGCTCCAAAATAGATGGTGCCAAGTATGGTAAAAAGCACCAAGCCCATCATCCAGAACGGTCGAAAAAAAACCAGGGCCCCACTGGTACAAAGCAATACCCAAAGTAGTTTTACCCTTGGATCTACCTTTTTCATAGGGTCACCCGCCCATGTTCGACCTTGATCTGGAGAGCCTTGGGGTAGCGTTCAATCAGCTCGTTTTCATGGGTGATGACAGCTATGCCCCTACCCTCCCTAACAAGATCAGCAAGTATTTCATAAAGAACTTCCCGATTCTGCCTATCTAGTCCTACTGTTGGCTCGTCAAGAACCAAAAACTGTGCCCCGCCCATGAGAATGGTACAAATGGCCAGTCTTTGTTTTTCGCCTCCACTAAGATAATAAATACTGCGTTCCTTGAGAGAAGCCAGCCCAAAGCGTTCCAACAGATGCAGCGCCCTTTCTATGCTAGGCTCTTGTTCTTGCCCCAAGAGATCATGGACAAACATCATCTCTCTCCACACTGTTCCAGCAAAGAGCTGGCGGGCAGGGTCTTGAAAGAGGTAGCCCACCTGGCCGCCTATTTCTCCGAGGGAAAGTGTTGCCGTGGATCGCCCAAAGATCCGTACTTCGCCTTGGTCCGGTTTGAAAATTCCGCACATTAACTTGGAAAGGGTAGTCTTTCCACTTCCATTGGCGCCAGTAATCAGACTGAGCTCGCCTTGGTTAAAGGACAAATGGGGGCAAGTTAGTGTAAAGTTGCCCTTCTTGTATCGAAAAACCAGGTCGGACAAGACAATAGGCGCTGTCATATTGGCATCTCCCGCACCCGCCCGCCTGCAAGCCCGTAGGTGCGATCAGCTAGGTCAAGATGCTCCTCGCTATTGTCCACCATAAAGATAGCTTGTCCCATTTCTTTTTGCCCTCGAATAATCTCCTTCACGAGCTGGGTTGAGGCTGTGTCGAGCTGCGAAAAAGCCTCGTCTAAGATAAGAACTTTTGGTCGCAAGGCCAGGACAGCCGCCAGGGCAATGCGCTGCTTTTGGCCATAGGAGAGGGTTTCTATCTCTGCCAGACGATAGGCATTCATCTGCACCGTATGCAGGGCCTGTTCGATGCGGGAGGTGATCTCTCGCCTAGGTAGGCAGAGATTTTCTGGTCCAAAGGCAATTTCATCTTCCACGGTGGAAAAAAAGAGCTGAGAATCGGGGTTCTGAAAGAGGACCCCAACCCTCTCCACGATGCTGGCCAAAGAAAGAGTGCGCAGGTGTTCCCCAAAGAGCAATACATCGCCCGTCAATTCACCAGAAATAGAGCGTGGAATGATTCCCGCTAAGATGTGGCACAAGGTGGTCTTGCCCGACCCAGAAGGACCTCGTAATAGAGTACATTCGCCTGGCTTCACCCAGAGATTGACCTGGTTGAACAAGGGTTTGCCCCCGGCATATGAAAAGCTGATCTGTCTTCCTTCTAGCGCATTCACCGAACAACAATCTCTTCCATAAACTTAACCCAACGCTGGGAAAACTCCGTATTGCGCACCACCAGGTAATAAGGTCCCAAACCCCCTTCACCCTTGGTCTTAAGGGGTTCTCCATTCGTCGCTATGGTGATGTACACATGTGCATCTTCCAGGACTTCTTCGCCCAGAAAGGCCGAAGTGTAGCCATCTAAAGCCTTTACCTCAATCGTTGATCCTGCGTCGACATGTATCCCATATTTCTCTAGCAAGGCATTGAGCTCAACGCCGGTGAAGGTTGCCGTAGTTGGGCCGGCGGTGCTTGTTCTCGTCGTTGCCGTAAATTCAACAGGATTCAAGGATATAATATCCTGCATGTTTACCCGGTGTTCGGTCTCACCTTGGATCAACGCAAACTCTGCATTGGTTTCCAATTCTTTCTTTCTATTAAGATCCCCAGAGTTAACGTAGGCCAAGATGGCCACGGCCAAAACGAGGGCCAATACTGCGATCATGATGCCTAAAGTCTGTTTTCCCATCCTGGTCTTCTTTGTCATCTCGATCCCCTTTCGATTCCTTGATAAGCTTCCCCGTGGAAAGAAAATCTCCTCTTAGGTCTAGAGTATGCCCAGCCTTTTCAGATTTCGAGCAATACTACTGGCCACAAGACCGCCTAAACCCCCAGAAAGGGCAGCAACAGTAATTGACAGCATTAAAGGAACAAAGGGTAGACGGAAAATAGCCCAGTTTACTGCGATCGTTCCCCCTATGTTGGCAACCATGCCCCCTACAAAGCAGCATACTGGACAGCACCCCCTGTGTTTACTGATTAAGAACCACAACTCCACCATAAGTCCGGGGAAGGTGTAGGTGAAAAGACTAGCTACCCCGTGGGAGCCAAAGGTCCCCGTGATTGCCACCAGGGCCGCCTGAATTAAGGACACCAAGAACGCTGCACCAAGTTTTCCTGTGAGGGCAGTCCCGAGAATCAGAAACATCATAAAAAATCCACCCGCGAGAACCCCCCCAGGAATAAACAGGGGCCCTGTCACGACCTGGGCCAGGGGCACCGCGATCACCTTGCTGGCAATACCCATGGCCGCCAGCATGGCGAGGATGATATAATCGGAAAGCTTGAAGTAGGTCCTGCTTCGCTCGTCTGTCATGACTTGACTCCTTTACCCTGTGAGGCCGGATCTAAAATACATCCTGAACTTGCAGTTCTCCCCCTTGCATCAGCAGTTGGCCCCGGGCCAGTACTGTGTCAATATTATAGTCGTTATCGAGTAGGAGAAGATCTGCATCATGGCCTGCTTGGATTTTACCCTTCCTTGCGTGCAACTCTAGGGCTTCCGATACATTTGTGGTAACCACGCGGAGGGCGTCTGGCAGAGCTATATTACCTGCTTGAATTAGTTCTACAACGACGTGATGCAGGGATTTCACCGAGGCGGCCATAATCCCGATCATGTCGTTCTTCTCGTTCCACTTAGGAAGGCTGCCATTGGAGTCCGAACTTAGAGTGATCTTGCCAAGGGGTGCGCCAGCCTTGATCGCCTCCATAATGTCACCGGCAGCATTACTTGGGTTGGGGCTAGCGGTAAAGTCGATGTATCCCCCCATGTTGGCGAATCTTATTATTGACTGTCCCAATTTGCCGACATGGGTTGGCCGAAAGTGCTTAATGGGCAAATCGGATTCCTCTAGCACCTCAAAGACCATGTCGAGGTTTTGCTTGCCGCGCCCCATGTGTATGGTGATAACGCCAGGTTTACCACTTATAAGGGATGCCATCCTCACATCGCTTGCTAGCCTAATCAGCTCTTCTTTCGTCAAACTCGAACAGCGGTGGTCAGAGAGGGCTACCTTAACTCCAAGAACCTCGTCGATGAAGGCAATATCCTTCTTCACATCGCCAGTTAGGGTTATGGTAGGATATTCATAGGACCCGGTCAGGCAAAACGCAGTAAGCCCCTCTTCACTCAAGGCCTTGGTCTTGGCCACAAGGTTCTCTACGCTGCGAGTAATTCCATCTGTACCCAGTACACCCACCAGGGTTGTAACGCCCCCACGGACGCAATCGGTAAACTTCAATTCTGGTACACGGGTTTTAAAGCTTCCCTCGCCCCCGCCACCTGTCACATGAACATGCTGATCGATAAAGCCAGGAGTGGCTATAAGGCCCTTGCCTTGAATGCGTTTGGCTTTAGGATAGGACGGAAAGAGATCTTTCCCTACTTCCAGGATTTTGTCATAACACAGAACTATATCTTGAATCCCAAGATCGTGGGGGGCATAAACACGAACATTCTCAATGATCGTAAGCATGATGCATTCCTCCTGAGGGACAGGCCCTCGATCTATTTGACGAATTTCGCCTCGCTCCCTTTATGTCCTGCTAAGAAAGAAACCTCGATACAGTGCCACAACTGTGTCAATGAGATAGACTATGACAACAATGTAGATAAACTGGCGCGTTAGGAGGGGCCAGAGGCTTTGCAGGATTCCAGTTGCGCCACTGGACATCGCTACATCGCTACCCAGTAACTGGTCTACGAAGCTTGGGTTCCAGAACTTAGGATTGGCAAAAATCCTGTAGCCTAAGACGATGGCAATCGCGTTACAGATGACACTAACCACCGCAAGCTTTTGGCTCCACACCCTTCTAACAAGTTTGCATGCCTCTTTTACAACCGTGATTGCCACAAACCCAGTGAAGAGGGGCAGAAAGTAGGAGGTCATCTCTCTATTTACAACAGGAATTACAGTCATCGTAGAGCCTGCTACCTGAAGTACAGCAAACCGTTGCGGCATGATGTACATAACCAGGAAAAGAATGGAAAAACCAATACTCATCAACGGATCGCTAAGTGGAATCTGCCGGGCTTTATCGGGAATCTCGGGCAGATGGGCTGGGCTCCATCCCTCATCCCTCTTGTCAAGTTCCTCTTTACCAAAGTACTCAACAGCTCCAAAAACCAATGTAATCCAGACGAATAACCCGGTACCTGCGGAAACAAGCGCTGCCATGAAGTCCACGATAAAGTCTACGATGCCCATAGGCGTCATCATAGCCTTGATTACAACGACAATCCCCACCAAAGGCAACACAATAGAACCGACTGTTTTGAGCACCGTGAGGTAAGAATCAAACAACCTAGGTCCGATCAAGTAGCGCGGTTCGCCGCCATACTCCCTCGCCAGCGCCTCGGGATCCCCAAGCCCCATGAGGACACTCTTTAGATCCTCTTCAGTCGACTTTCTGCCCTGAGCCCTTTCTTCAAGCAGGTCTTCAATAAGGACCCTAAGCTCAAGTTCCACCTCTGCCCTTGCCTTTACTGGCAACCTTCGGGTTACCGCATAGATATAACGCTCAGCTGTTTCCATCCTTTTCGCCTTCTTCTTTTTTTAGTAGATTCTCTACACTCAACACCATCTGTGACCACTCTTGACTAAGCTGACTATAGACTTCCTTGCCCATAGGGCTCAACCTATAGTACTTACGAGGCCGAGATTCGTTAGTATCCCAAAGACTCTCCAGGAGCCCTTGCTTTTCTAGTCTACGGAAGAGGGGATACAGTGTCCCGGCCTCAATGGGAAAGCCCATTTCTGTAAGCGCTGCCACCAAAGAATAGCCATACTGTGGCTCATCGAGCTGGCTTAAAACTGCCAGCACAACTACTCCCCGGCGCAATTCCTGTGTGAGACCCCCTAGGATCTCCTGAACTGGTACATTTGTCATTTCCATCAACTCCAAACTCATTATATTGTGTGCCGCACACTATTGTCAATACACCAATATAAATAAAACGAAAAACACCTCGGTGATCCAAGGTGTCCAAATGGTGATCCAATATGAGAAATGTAGGTCATCTTAGCTCTTGCGACTGAACTTCTCACCGCATTTCGAGCAGGTAATCGTAATTTTCCCTTTTCCCACAGGTACTCGGAGTCTTTGCTTGCAGCTGGGACATTTGAAGTGCCGGTGGGTATTGCGTTCTTGCACGATACGCATTTGCACCCTAAACCAGGAAGTGACACTTCTAATTGGTCGCAGAAGGAGATAGTTTTCCTTGCGCCGTTTGACCAAGTCCTTAGACAGAGTGCGATAAAAAGCAAAACCGACACCGACATAGTACAACAGGCGCAGCCCAGGTATGCCAAATACACTAGCTAAGAAGAGGATGGCGACGCCGAAGAACAAGATCAGTATGGTCAACTGATCTACGCCATTTCGTCCGTACATGAACCTCTGTAACCCCAACTGTGCTCGCGCTTTAAATTCCTGCCATTTCAAAACGATTCCTCCCGACAGGCGCGAATGTATCACGCCTTTAACGATCTTCTGCAAGCTGCAGTGAATACCTTCTATCAGGCAAGGCGCACGATGCTGGAGGGCTTCTGCATACAACCTTCATGCAGCATAAAACCCGGGAGCAGCTCAGTTCACACTGCGCCCAGAATTCCTTGTTTGAATTGCTTCTAATTCTGACGCAATATTCGTATAAATTTGCTCCGCCAGTCGTTGTTGCTCGCTACGCGATAGATCGCGCGTAGATACAGGCGGCAAGACCCTAAGTGTGATACTTGCAGGCCGAATGGTTTCATTTCTCTCGCCCATCACCTGCCAGGTACCGTCAACGACGAGCGGTACGATGGGCACCCCGGTGTCGAAAGCTAACCTAAACGCGCCCCGCTTGAACTCCCCAGTCTGGGACCCAGAACTGATCACTCCCTCAGGATAGATCACTACGCTACGTCCATTTGCGATGATCTCTTTAGCACTTTCTAAGGCACTATAGTTCTGCCGCACATTTCCAATCTCGAGATAAATAGTATGAGCATAATTAAACCAGATCCGAAAAACAGGGAACTTCGAAGCCGCGTTTGAGGCCACAAACGCTTTCGGACTTCGAATGTAGGCTAAGATGACGGCGCTGTCAAAATGGCCCTGGTGGTTACTGACAAACAATACCGGCTCCCCCGGGGGGATGTGATGCAAACCCTCCACCTGAACGGTTGAGCCCGTGATTTTCAGCATGACGCGGGCTAAATTGGCCAAGTAGGCGTCTGCCATGGCGCTGTGCAAGCGAAGCAAACCCACTTTATCACAAATAACCGCTATGCCTAGTACAGGCAAACCTAAAACAACATGAACCCAGCTGAAAAAGTAAAATAGCCTCTTACGCATGGGCTTTCCGTCCTAACTTGCGGACGAATAGTGAGCGGTCCCTAGTTTGGTAAATGGCAATGTCAGGCATGGCTCTTTCCCCTGTCTACTATGGCGTTTTATTGACAATTCCTTGCCGCACCCCAAAAAACCTCCTTGTCCCCTACAGAATGAACCCGCATACCTTAAAGGCCAGCGGGTCCCACTACACACCATGTTTGTCCCTTATCAATCAATAACAAGGGTGGCGTATTTAGCCATTCAGTCTAGACAT
>WPCH01184847.1_pt1 | contig 9924 bp, 9 predicted proteins | sample 5399881 | NCBI WGS metagenome assembly WPCH01 (sample SAMN12869468, study PRJNA574797) | sludge metagenome | isolation source: wastewater treatment of pH5 | place: China:Beijing | collected 2019-05-20 | reverse complement strand
GAAATATCGCCCGCCTGGGTTTCAATGATAGGCAAGGCTGTAATGGAACCTCCACCAAGATCGTCATTGAGCTTAGCCGCCCGCTCCAAAAGACGAGAGTGAATGTAAAAGACGTCGCCAGGGAAAGCTTCCCGACCCGGTGGTCTCCTTAAAAGGAGAGACATCTCTCTATAGGCGGTAGCATGCTTAGACAAGTCATCATAGACAATAAGGACATCCTTGCCGGCATACATGAACTCCTCTGCCATAGCGACCCCTGCATAAGGTGCAATATAAAGAAGGGGAGCAGGCTCGCTTGCGGTTGCGGAGACCACAATCGTATAATCCAAAGCACCGTTTTTAGCTAAGGTCTCAACGACGCCTGCAACGGTGGATGCCTTTTGACCAATAGCTACGTAAATGCAAATGACATCCCCATGCTTTTGATTCAAGATCGTATCTACCGCAATAGCGGTTTTTCCGGTCTGCCGATCACCGATAATCAATTCCCGTTGTCCACGACCAATGGGAACGAGGGAGTCAATAGACTTAATACCTGTTTGGAGCGGCTGATGAACACTGACCCTGTCGATAACGCCAGGAGCTTGGGTCTCAATCGGTCTACTTTTTTCGGATTTAATCGGTCCTTTTCCATCAATAGGTTGGCCTAGGGGATTAACTACCCGTCCGATTAAAGCCTCTCCTACCGGTACCTGCACCACGGTCCCTGTACGCTTTACCGGATCGCCTTCCTTAATGTGCTCATACGGTCCCAGAATAACAGTCCCGATATTGTCCTGCTCTAAGTTGAGAACCATGCCGAAGACACCCGCGGGAAACTCCAGTAGCTCCCCAGCCAGTGCCTTTTCTAATCCATAAACACGGGCAATTCCATCTCCGACCGTGAGAACAGAACCAAAGTCCTCTACCGTGATCTTAGATTCAAATTCCTCAATCTGGCGTTTTAAAACAGCGACGATTTCATCTGGCCTCATTGCCATCGTAATACCCCCATCACTCGTATTTCTCTTGTAGTATTTGGCATATTCTCTGTGCAGCCTGCCCGTCACCATAGGGGTTCGGGGCGCTGGACATTCTCTCATAAAGGTCTTGATCAGTGAGCAATTTTCGGACCGCATCCACAATATTCTGCTTATCTGATCCGACTAGCCTCACCGTTCCGGCTTCTACTGCCTCCGGCCGTTCGGTCACGTCGCGCATGACCAAAACAGGTTTAAGCAAAGCAGGTGCTTCTTCCTGTAGCCCTCCTGAATCCGTCAAAAGAAGTGTGGATCTGGCCAGGAGATTGGCAAATTCGAGGTAATCAGGGGCATCAAGCAGTAAAATGTTTCGGCCCGCCCCCAAGAGCTCCCGCATCACTCTTTGAATGGCCGGATTACGATGCATGGCCACTACAATCTGTAGATCTAGATCGTCCAGTTCTAGTAACGCCTGGCAAATCCCTCGTAAAGGTTCCCCCCAGTTCTCTCTGCGATGGGCAGTCACAACCATCAGGGGCTTCCCAAAGTCTAGACTTTGGAGATCGGGATGTCTAAACACATAGTTGCTATCCACAACCGACAACAGGGCATCAATGACTGTGTTGCCTGTCACAAAAATCTGTTCTGGTTCAACACCTTCGCGCCTCAAATTAGACGCCGCTTGCTCAGTAGGAGCAAAATACCAGCTGGCAACCACGTCAATCAAGCGCCTATTGGCTTCTTCAGGAAAAGGATTATGTACTGACACGGTACGAAGTCCGGCTTCCACATGGCCCACCGGAATCTTCTCATAAAAACTAGCCAACGCTGCTGCGAAGGCTGTACTAGTATCACCGTGGACTAAGACCACATCGGGACGCCAACTCTGAAAGATTTCACCAACGCCCTTTAGCGTTCGCCGGGAAATGTCACTCAATGTCTGCCCATGGCGCATTATGTTCAGATCATAGTCTGCCTTAAGTTGAAATAGATCTAAGACCTGATCTACCATTTCTCGGTGCTGACCGGTTATCACTACCCTGGAATCCCAGCCACGGACACTCTGACAAACCTTTACCAGGGGAGCCATTTTGATTGCCTCAGGCCTGGTTCCAAAGACCAGCGCAATCTTAGACATCCTTATGACCCTCCTTGCGAGATCCATAGAACGGCTTAATCATACCGACGCGCATCGAACCATACATAAACACCAAGCCTAAACCCAAAGCCACAATCCAGGTGGTCCTGGACATATGTGCTGTGAGAATGGCCATTGTTGCCGAAAATCCTGTAATCAGATACGCCACACAGACCACTTGACGCTGGGAAAACCCTAACTCCAGGAGTCTATGATGAAAATGTGAGCGATCCGCTTGATAGATGGGTACGCCCTTCTGTGCTCGGCGCACCACGGCGCAGAGGAGATCGGTAACGGGAACCACCAAAATCAAGATGGGCACCGAAATACCAATCGTAGCAGCACCCTTTAAAGCGCCTTCAGTAGAAACAGCAGCAAGTAAAAAGCCTAGCAGCATCGCACCACCATCACCCAAGTACACCTGGGCAGGGTTGAAATTGTAGGGTAAGAAGCCTAAGGAAATCCCTACCACAATCACTGCAAGGAGGGCAGCATCATAGCGACCTAAGAGAAGAGCGAGGGTTGCCAGCGCCACCGCGCCGATGAGCGTAATACCTGTCGTAAGGCCGTCAATCCCATCAATGAAATTCATGATATTAATCAGAGTCAAAACCCAAAGCATCGTTAGGGGTATGGACAAGTTACCCAAATAAAGCATTTCACCAAAGGGGTTACTTATAAACTCTATCCGGGGTCCCCACAGCACATACAAAAAGACTGCAAGAACTTGCCCAGCGAACTTGACACCTGCAGAAAGTTCAAAGCGATCATCAATCACTCCAAGGAGCAAAATGAGGGCTGCAGTGAATATGGTGATGCCAAAGTGCGGAATATCGCCAACCATGGATGCGGCAAGGAGCCCACCAAAAATAGCTATCCCACCGCCTGTGGGCATAGGTACCTTATTGATCCGGCGGGGATTGGGCACATCAACCAGGCCCATTTTCATCGCAAAGCGCCGAGCAAAGGGCGTTAGTACTGCGGTAAAGGTCAGTGCAATCGCAAATACAATAAAGAAATGGGCAACGTCCATGGCTACTCCTCTCCCCCGGTCCAGATGACTATCTCGATTTCCGCCTCGTTCATCAACTCCAAAGCAAGCCCGTCGGGATAATCACCTTGAAAAACTACTTTTTCTACCCCTGCGTTAATCAACATCTTAGCACATAAGATACAAGGTTGATGCGTGCAATAAAGAGTTGCACCATCTGTTGATACGCCATGGAGAGCTGCCTGAATGATCGCGTTCTGCTCTGCATGGGTACCGCGGCACATCTCATGCCTTTCACCTGAAGGAATCCCAAGCTGCTCTCGTAAACAACCTACTTCCCCACAATGAGATATTCCCCTTGGGGCTCCATTATAACCCGTGGCGATAATGTGTTTGTCACGAACCAGAACAGCTCCCACCTGTCTTCGTAGACATGTGGAGCGATTGCTGACCAGTTCGGCAATCTCCATGAAATACCTTTCCCAGGAAGGTCGTACCATCAAGACACCTACTTTGTGCCAAAAAGGCGATCGCCAGCATCACCTAGGCCGGGAATAATGTAACCATGAGAAGTTAATTTCTCATCGATGGCCGCAGTAAAGATGTCGACATCAGGGTGTTCTTTTTGCATCACCGCTATTCCTTCTGGAGCCGCGAGTAGGCACATCAATTTGATGGAGCTAACGCCCCGATCCTTCAGATACTTGATTGCTGCAACAGCTGAGCCACCGGTGGCTAGCATGGGATCTAAAACTATGATCTGCCTCTCTTCTACATCAGTCGGGAGTTTACAATAATAGTCTACCGGCATGAGCGTCTCTGGATCCCGGTATAAACCTATATGGCCTACCTTAGCGGTGGGTATTAATCTGAGCACTCCATTTACCATACCAAGGCCCGCCCTGAGAATCGGTACAACCCCGATTTTTCTGCCAGCGATCATCTGACCCTTCATCTTTGCCATGGGAGTCTCTACTTCACACTCCTCTAAGGGCAAGTCTCTGGTTACTTCATAGGCCATTAATACAGAAACCTCTTCTACCAAGTCCCTAAAGTCCTTTGGGCCGGTTTCTTGATCTCGAATTATGGTCAGTTTGTGTTGTACGAGTGGATGGGAAACTACATGTACAGTGCTCAACTCATCATCTCCTTGTTTTCTGTGCGTGGACATTTGACCAATGTCAATGCTTGCTAAAGCGCCTGGAAGGATGTTTCATCAACTGACTAGACCGTTTCGATTTTGTCGACGCGCCTGCTATGGCGCCCTCCTAGAAAACGACCTTGAACATAAGTATCTACAATGTCAAGCATGAGGCCTAAGCCTGTTACCCTAGCCCCCATGCATAGTACATTACTGTCATTATGATTTCTAGCCATACGTGCCGAATAGCTATCGGTACAAAGGGCTGCCCTGATACCGGGAACCTTATTAGCTGCAATGGATACTCCGATGCCTGTGCCGCAGAGTAGAATGCCTAGAGTAGACTTTCCCTCGGCCACAGCCTGGGCCACGTCATGGGCAATGTCAGGGTAATCGCAGGATTCTTCAGAATCAGTCCCAAAATCCTCTAGGTCATACCCTTGCTCTCGCAGGTGGTCTATTATTGCCTGTTTCGCTCGGAATCCACCATGATCTGAACCTATTGCAATCTTCACAGGGCTGTCTCCTTTCCGAAAATGGTCAACAATGGCTTGCACTGCCTGTTCAATCTCGTCTCGGGATTGACGGTAGACATCTAGAGATTGCCCAAAAGGATCGCGTATCTCAACATCTTTCTCTACCAGCTTACCTGGTTCCTCCTCTTGCTTCACGCTTTCTGCAAACTCCTTGAGTAAAAAAGTCTTTTCGGCCACCTCTGGTACTAAGGCTAACAGTTGCCCGCGATGCCCTTCAGTCATGGCTAGGATAAGATCAAATTGGTCTAGAAGATGGGGATGTACCCTGCGCGACCGATGCGAATTCCCATCGATTCCCAGCTCATCTAGGACCTGCAGTGCATGATCTGCCGCAGTGTCTCCCGCAAAAGCAGACAAACCAGCAGAGGCTACGTTCAAAGTAAGCTTGTTTTTCGCCGCGTGATGACGTAACAGCTGTTCTGCCATGAAACTCCGGCAGGTGTTACCGGTACAGATAAACAAAACTGATTTCGTCATAGCTCCTCCTCGTTTTAGGTTCTTATTTCGCGATGGTCAGCTGCCTTGCGCAGGCGATTCATGATGGCGAGCCCTAGATGATCTTCTGACACACCCTCGATGAATAACACCTTCAGCCCCAAAGAGTCAGCTTCCCTCAGTAAATGGTAGAGACGACGGGCCAAAGTCTCCAAATCGCCCTGGGGACCCATGTTTAACACTGTTAGGGCGGGGTAGAGGTGTGCCCGCTCATTCCAGGTCATAACGCCAACGCGTTCGTCTGTCCCGTTATAGGATTCGCTTAGTTCCCGGATTTTTGCGGCCGCGTTATCTCCGGTGACCAGATATACCAAAGCGTCCGGCGCATAATGTTGATACTTCATCCCCGGTGAGCGAGGGGCTTCTTGTTCTTGCCCCGCGAGCGTTCCATATTCAACTGGAACGTATTTCCGCAAGTCTTCCAGCGTGACACCACCTGGACGCAGAAGGCGAAACGGCCAAGTCGCGCAGTCCAAGACGGTGGATTCTAGACCCCAACCCGTTTCCCCACCGTCTAAGATGGCAGGGACCTTCCCTTGCAAGTCGGCAAAGACATGCTCTGCCCTTGTTGGGCTTGGGCGTCCCGACAAATTGGCACTTGGGGCTGCCAGTGGAAAGCCGGTCCGACGCAAGAGCTCCAAGGCGATAGGATGGTCAGGCACCCTCACGGCTACGGTACCCAGACCTGCAGTAACAACATCGGGGACCTTCTCACTTTTCTGCAACACCAGGGTCAAAGGGCCTGGCCAAAAGTGTTCCATTAACAAACGAGCTTGATCTGGAATCTCCTGTACAAATTCTTCCACTTGATCCTTGTCAGCCACATGAACGATCAAGGGGTTGTCCTGCGGTCGACCCTTAGCGATGAAGATAGCTGCCACTGCCCCAGGATCCAGGGCATTCGCGCCCAGACCGTAGACCGTCTCCGTGGGAAAAGCGACCACCTCGCCTTGTGCCAAAAGTCTGGCTGCTTCCCCAATTTCATTGGGCGTTAAAATGCGGGTTTCCCTCACTGCCATTGGAATACCACCACCCGATCCTGACTACCATAGTCTTTCACTATTTCGCGCCAAACAAAGCCAGCCTTTTCACCAATAGTGCGAACCTCGGAACCTTGATCCCAACCGATTTCTAACACAACAAAACCAGGTTGCTCCAGGTATGAAGCGGCCTGGTCCAAAATCCTGCGGTAAAAATTAAGTCCATCCAGTCCCCCATCTAGCGCCAAAGCCGGTTCAATACCTATTTCAGGTGCAAGCTGCTGCATGTCCCCCCGCTTGATATAGGGAGGATTCGAGCAAATGACCGAGTATGTACCCGCGACCTCTGCAAAGAGGTCGCCTTTCACAAAATGCACCTGCTGATCCACCCCAAGGCGCTTGGCGTTTTCTTGGGCCACTTGGAGGGCCATTGGGGAGATGTCAACTGCGGTAATCTGGAAGTCTGGATCTTGGCAGGCCAGAGCAAGGGCGATGGCTCCGCTCCCGGTGCCAAGCTCTAAAATGTGGACCGATTGACCCAACTCCACAAGTTCTACAACCTTGTCTACCACAAACTCCGTCTCTGGCCGGGGTATCAATACATTCCTGTTCACATGAATCGGTAGGCCATAAAACTCCCTTTCCCCAGTGAGATAAGCTACCGGGATCCTCTGACCCCTACGTCCAATTAAGTTGCGATAGTCATCGACTTCCTTGCCATTGAGGGGTTTATCAAAATTAAGATACAAGTCCAAGCGATCTAGACTTAAGACATGACCCAATAGGAGCTCAGCATCAAGGCGCGCCGAGCTGCATCCTTTGTCTTCCAAATAGCCTGCGCTCAGATGAATTAACTCTCCAATCGTATATTGCTTACTCATGGTGAACGTCAACGGTCTCCTTTAATCTCTCTACCTCATCGGCTGTGATCAGAGCATCGATAACCTCGTCTAAATCGCCGTCTACCACCAAGTCGAGCTTGTACAAAGTTAGATTGATGCGGTGATCTGTAACCCTACCCTGGGGGAAATTGTACGTACGAATGCGTTCGCTACGCTCTCCCTTGCCCACCTGACTACGGCGGGTGGCTGCCTGTTCCTTATCTGCCTCTTCCTGAAGCTGATCATAGAGCCTTGCCCGCAAGATCTTGAGCGCTTTTTCTTTATTCTTAAGCTGCGACTTTTCGTCTTGGCAAGAAACAACAAGCCCGGTGGGAACGTGAGTGACCCGGACAGCTGAGTCCGTGGTATTGACACTTTGCCCGCCTGGTCCCGAAGAACGATAGACATCGAACTTCAGCTCATTAGGTTCAATATGGAGTTCCACTTCTTCAGCCTCGGGGAGCACTGCAACGGTGGCCGTAGAGGTGTGAATACGTCCACCTGCTTCTGTAGTGGGAATTCTCTGCACGCGATGAACACCGCTTTCAAACTTGAGGCGCGAGTAGGCACCCTTGCCTTCAATGACAAAGATGACCTCTTTAAAGCCCCCCAGTTCGGTGGCATTGCTACTCAGAATATCCACTTTCCAGCGCTCTACTTCCGCGTAGCGAGAGTACATCCTAAACAGAGTTCCTGCAAAGAGTGCGGCCTCGTCTCCGCCCGTTCCTGCCCTGATTTCCACAATCACGTTTTTATCGTCATTAGGGTCTTTTGGCAGCAACAGAACTTGCAGTTCGTCTTCGAGCCCCTGCTTATCGCTTGACAATCGAGTGACTTCTTCATGGAGCATGGTTGCGAAATCAGCGTCTTGGGGCTCCTCTAAGAGTAACTCGGCCTCCTCTAAATCGGCAACTACATGGCGGTACTCACGGTATTTCGCCACAATTTCCCCTAAATCGGACTGGGCTTTAGCTAATTTCCTATACGCTTGAGGATCACCCAGGATTTGCGGATCACTCATCTGCCGATTTAGATCCTCATACTTTTGTTCTAAGGCCTGTAGTTTTGCTAACATCTAGTTGCCTCCTAAGATGGAAAGGGTACGACTTTTTGGGTTTCAGGATGAATGGCATCCTTATCCAGCACTGTTTGAAGGGCCTTAATGGCCACCTCAATCATAGACCGATCGGGTTCGATCGTTGTCAAGTTCTGTAGTAACATACCAGGCTTTGCTGCCCATTTAAAGATAGGGTGGCAGTCCTTTTGGCCGGCTTTGCGAATCAGCTCGTAGGACAGCCCGGCCACAACCGGCATGATAGCCAAATGGATTAGAATCCTCTGAATAAAGGGCGGACGACCAAAAAAGGAAAAAACAAAGACACTGGTAAACAGTACAATGAGTAAGAAGTTTGTACCACAGCGGGCGTGAACACGGCTATGCTTCGCCACGTTTTCCGGAGTTAACTCATCCCCCGCCTCGTAGCAGTTAATGGTCTTGTGTTCCGCGCCATGATAAGCAAAAACCCTCTTAATATCGTCCATCCAGGAGATGGCTAGAATATATATAACGAAGATGGATACCTTGATCACACCCTCAATGAGGTTCACCGCAATATTGGAAGAAATGTGGCTTTGCACAAAGCGAAGCAAGAAAGCTGGCAAGACGATGAAGAGTGCGACGGTCAAAACCAGAGCAAAACCCATAGTCAGTACCAGTTCCTTCGTTGTCAACTTTTCTTCCTCTTCCCCAAACTGATTGGCGGAATAATTGAGGCTTCTGAGCCCCATAACCATGCTTTCCACCAAAGCCACCCCACCTCGTAAAATGGGTCTCTTTAGTATAGGAAAACGATCAGACCAAGGTTTCAAGTCCTCTTCTAAGACCGTAATGGACTGGTCTGCCTTTCGCACCGCAACGGCAGAATGATGTCGCCCACGCATCATAACACCCTCGATGACTGCTTGACCTCCATAGTTAAACTTGCCCATCTAACACGCGTCCTTTCATTAAGGAAATTAAATTCTGAACCTGGTGACACGGTGCAACTACCACTAACTGATCAAGGGGTAGTAACACATCAGCACCCTTAGGTGAGCTGATCTCCCCTGGTGAACGAATGATGGAGAGCACCTGCACCCCAAAATCCCTGCCTAAACCAACCTCGGCCAGGGTATGATAGGCCAAAGCCGATTCCTCACTCACTTCAATTTGCAGGAGCACCCTATCCTCGCCCAAGTGCACAACATCGCGAAACGAGCGCATCCACAGAGGTTGCTCATATGCATTACTCTTCAGGGAGCGATAGCCACGGGGCAAAAAAAGCCTGGCCAGGCTCCCGATGACGATGCCCGCCAACCAGCCGATGAGCAATGCCAAAAAGGTACTGTAAACCAGAGTGCCTGCTGGCCCAGCAAGGTCCTGCAACCAATATTCGACAAAATACTCCAGACGAACAATGCGATCAAACATATCTACGGCGGCAATCATCCCCACATAACTGGAGATGTTTCCCTTAATACTAGCGGAAAGACTATAGGAAAGCCCAATGGTAAATACGGCCGCCACCAACACAGGTACTCCCACTTTGGTCAGGCTGCCAAAAAAAACGCCTAAAGCCAGGCCTCCAGCGAGACTCAAAGCGGTGCCGCTAATGCGAGGTAAGAGGAGCAAAAGTAGATCGCGTAAATGGCGCAAGCGAAAGGAGAATTTCGGCATAGCCACAATCATATCAAAGGCCAAAAAGCCTACAAAAATCGAGACAAAAGAAGAAGTTAGGCCAGGAATCTCCCGGACTAGGTAGTA
>WPCH01135467.1_pt1 | contig 9935 bp, 9 predicted proteins | sample 5399881 | NCBI WGS metagenome assembly WPCH01 (sample SAMN12869468, study PRJNA574797) | sludge metagenome | isolation source: wastewater treatment of pH5 | place: China:Beijing | collected 2019-05-20 | reverse complement strand
ATTCAAAAAATGGAGCCACTAATAAAGGCAAATGGCGATGAAGTATACAAAACTTTACTACCTATCGTTCAAACAGATTTACCTCCAACTTTAAATACAGCACGTTTATATAAACAGTTCATAACTGGAGCGGCTATTATGAACGATTATAATATTGCATATTACGTTGAAACAGCTGTTTCTATATTTGAAAAATATACTTTGTATCGCGAAAGTACTGAAACGAAACTACTGTTTTACTATATGCTCTTCAAACGTAAAAAATATAAAGAATGTTTACAGTTGATCGCCACAATTCGTGATGAATATAAGGCGAAGAATTTAGAAATGGATCTTATTACACATATACAACTATACTTAAAAGAGGCAATTATTTTACTCGCATACGGCAATTATGAAAAATGTGAAAAAGTCATTTTAGATGCACTTGCATTTTCAAAAAAACATCAAGTGTATTATAAAACAGATGAATTTTACCGTATTTTATCTTATCAAAAAATCATTGTAGCTGATAAAGAACGATATTTATATTACATAAAAAAATCGGAGCAATTTGCCATTTTTACAGAAGATACTTTATCCGCTGCAAATGTAGATATATTAAAAGCTTATTACTACAACACTGTTACGAATGAATATACAATCGCATTGGAACATCTAGAACAATTTCGAGAAAAACTAAAAAATGATCCAATTTTCCAAGACGATGGGCTGTATTATCTTGAAAAAGGAAAATCTTTGTATGGTTTAAAACGTTATAAGGAAGCTTTGGAAACATTAAAACACGCTACCATACCAGATTATATGAATCATCCACTTGATCAATCGTGGGTATTAACAGCTGGGTCTTATCGTGCCCTTTGCTATATAGAACTTCAAGATAAAAAATCTGCCTTAACAGAGGCAAAAGAAGCTGTTCAAGCAATAGATAGCTATCCTGATTCGATCTTCACTTCATTTATTAAAGAAACATTACAAATAATACAAAAACTTTAAGAATGTCTCGAAATGGTATATTATTCCTCTTTTTTAGCAAAGATAATAATGATGGGAGGAATATAAATGAATATTCAACGTGCAAAAGAGCTTTCTGTGTCAGCGGAGCAAGCGAATGTTAGTTTTCAAGGCATGCCTGTTATGATTCAACACGTCGACGAGAGCAATGAAACCGCCCGCATATATGAAGTAAAAAACCCAGGACGCGAATTAACAGTTCCAGTTAATAGCTTAGAGGAAATATAAGAAATGCCACTTCATTTTTGAAGTGGCATTTTTCTTTTTCTATATAAATGTCATTCCTATTTTCTCTTTAGTAATCCATACAAACCAATACAAATTACAATGAAGCCTACTATTCCACAAGCTAGTTTTATAAATATGTCTCTTGTTTCATAGCTTCTAACTTCGACTACACTCTTTTTCAGACGTTTCATTTCCTTTTGCTCACTTTCTACTCGCTCCCCATATACTAACAAACGATATTTACTTGATGTATATGGCTCACATGTAAGCAGTGTAACTTTGTCTTTTCCTTTTACTACATTTAATTTATCCACTTGATTTGGATTAATGATTTCACGTCCAATTATTTTATACACGTGCTTCTTTCCAAATACCTTTACATAGAATACGTCTCCTTCCCTTAACCGATCCAGATGACGAAACATCGTTGCTCCGTGATATCCACGATGTCCTGCCAATACAGCATGTGTATCTTTCCCGCCAATCGGTAAAGAAGTCCCTTCAATTTGCCCTACTCCTTTACTTAAGTTTTCTTGACTTGCTCCTAAGTAAATTGGCAATTCCTCATTTATTTTCGGAATAGAAATCGTACCAAATATTTCATCTTTGTTTATAAAATTTAACGGTTCCGTACTTATTTCATCATCCTGTACAAATGGGTCACTCATTTTGAAAATAGTTTTCCCTAACGATTTATTATATGTTTCCATCTTTCGAAACTTCTCATTTACATCTTCTATTTTTAAATCATCAACCATTTTTTCATAACGTATCACTTCTGTCTTATATACATACTTGTTTATATAATTAGCAATTATTGGATATAAAAATAGGGATAATCCTGTAAGAAACAATATTACGCTTATAACTCCCCTTCTCACACACTCACCACACAATACATACTATTTTCGTTTTTTTAAATAGATTATTAGAAGGATCATGCAAATAATACCAATAGGAAAAACGATCATCCAATCTTCTAAAATGAAAGGTTTTGTAATCATTTCTTTTTCTCTAACATCATATGGAACACGGTGTCCTCTCACTAGTAACCTGTGCGTGTTCACTCCATAAGGGGTACACGTAATTAATGTTGCGTAATCTTGTCCTTGTACTACTAATAAATCTTCTGTCTCATTTGGTAACACAACTTTTATTTGATCTACCTGATAGGCAAGTACTTTATCTAATGTATGAATATAAAATATATCTTTCTTTTCAATTTTGTCTAAATGAGTAAACATTAGCGCTGAAGGTAAACCGCGATGTCCCGTTAAAACTGTATGCGTATTTTCTCCTCCTACTGGTAATGAGGTTTCATTCAACTGACCAATCCCACGGCTTAACACTTCTTCTGTTGTCCCTTGATAAATTGGAAGGTTCACATCAATTTTTGGAATTTCAATATACCCCATAACATCACCAACATTTAACATATCCACAGTAGAACTTTTACGTTCACCATCCTTTTCCCGAAAAGGATCTGCAAATGTTTGCGTTGTATTTTGGACCTTCTTATTATACTCTCGTGCTTCCATTTCTTTACGATCAATCTCTTCCTGCTCCAGCCTCTTTATCGCTTCATCATATGTACTTACTTCTGAATAATGTGTTCTTGTTGCAAACCAATTACTTACAGTTGGATAGAGAAATATACTTAATCCTAGTAAAAAAATACTTCCAAAAATTATATTTCGTTTCATAATAGCCTCTTTCACTACGGATAAAATATGGAAAAGAGGAAAGCAATATGCCTTTCCTCTTTTCTAAACTCAATTATTATAAACATATAAATTAAGAATTTTTTACAGGTTTTTTTCTAAAGAAAATAAATGTCGCTACCGCCATTAGTATAAGGCCCACTACTGTGAAGAGAATTGTACCCATACCACCTGTTGCTGGAATAATCCAACCGCTCTTATTATTCTCAACTTGTAGCTCTATTTTTTGGTGTTTTTCATCAAGTGTAATATTAATCGGATCTCTTAACTTTTGATAGTGTTCGACTGCACCGTCTTTATCTTTATACTTTGGTGCTTCCGTCTCAACAATTTGATATTCACCGTACGGGATCTCATTCCATGTAATAATACCATTTGCATCTGTTATATCATTCATTTCTTTCCCATTAACTTTTATAACATTACCTTTTTTATCTTGTAATTGGAACTTCGCACCTTCTAATTTAAGCGTCTTATCCTTACCATCAACTTTTTCAATTTTAATATTTCCCGCTGTCGGTGTGACCACCACTTCATTAGATGGCTTTCCATCTTTTTCTGATGAAACATCATCTTTGTTTACAAAATCAAGTACTGCTTTGTTTGGAATTTTCACTCCAGATTCAACATCACTTTTAATTTTTGCAGTAATTTGCAAATGAAGTTCTTTCCCATTAATTTTTGAAAAATCTTCAATTGTAGCGGTTACTTTTTGACCTTCTACAACTACTTTTACACTACCATCTTCAACTTTCTTTCCGTCAACCATAACAATTGGTAGGCCTTTTATTTCCAAACGATCATCTAAAATATCTTTTACAACATATTTTTTATATGATTGAATATCTTCAGGAAGTAGTGTTTTAATATCATACGTATAATCTGTCTCTTTATTAATTCCAGCTACTTTTGAACCGTTATTTATACTTTTAGTAATGGTAGGTTCTTTATAGTTCTTTATATCATCCAGCTTAACGACTTCACCAGATTCCTTAATAGAGAAAGGACGCTCCTCTTTACTAGTTAAATAACCTGTTGGAGCCTTATGCTCAATAAAATAATAATAATCCCCATATTCTAGAGAATCTACACGAACTTTACCATCTTCCCCTGTTACTAATGAACTCGGTGTCTTAACTTGTGTGCTTGTTCCATCTTTATTCTTTTTAAATAAATGGAATTCTGCATCTTTTAATACTTTACCGGCTTCACCTTTTTTTACGAATTCTACTGAACCACGTTTTGTTTCATTTTTAGGGTAAATATGAACATCGTAATTTAAATCTTTACCGTCTGCACTTGTCATTGGAATATCGACAATAAAAGTAGTCTTATCCAACGCAATATGTTTTGGACCCTCAATTGCTTTTACTTCATAACGTCCTAGCGGAAGATTTGAAAAAACAGCTTCCCCTTTTGCGTTTGTTACCTTTGTTATTGCAGCGTCTTTTACTGGTTTTGCATCTTCTTTTATAACAGTTCCATCATTTGAAATTTTTTCAAATGACTCAATTCGTTTAATTTCAAAAGTTACACCTTCTAAAGGTTTTGCATCTTCTGGAACAGTTTGTCCTTCTTTTCCATTACCTTCTGTAGTTGTTTTTAATTCTTTACTTTGTTCAAACTTGTGAATCGTTAAAGTACCTGTACTTTTTGATTCCGCACTAACAATCATGTTAGATAACGTCGAAAAAGCTAACGTACAGATTAAAAATAAACTAAAAATCTTTTTCATTGTTGTCCACTCCCTATCATTTGCATTGCCTTTGTTATTTCTATCTCTCATTATTTCTCTTTCTAACAAAGAGGAACAATGTAACAAACATCAATATTCCACCAATTACATAATAAATAATTGTCCCTATTCCACCAGTCTCTGGAATAACAAATTCACTCTTTTTATTTACTACTCTTATTTTTTGTGAATCCATTCCAGATTTCACTTCAATTTCTACTGGTTCTCTCATTAACATATATCCATTTGGTGCTTGTACTTCTTTTAATGTATATTTGCCAACCATTAATGGAATAGAAGTTGCCAAACCATCTTTATTGGTTGTTAATTTACATACTATGGTTCCATCTTTACTAATCACATCAAATACTGCGCCTTCCAATTTGAGATTTTCATCGTTCGCATCTACTTTTTCAATTTCAAACTTCCCTAATATTGGTGGTACTATGAATACTTCATTTGACACAAATTTTTTCTGATCAAACAGTAATTCCGCTTTATTTGGAATACCATCATTCGCATTGTATTTCGTTTGTGTGTCTGCATTCACATTAGCGCTTAGTCTTGACTTAATATGCATTGTATACGATTGATTCGCAAGATAAGTATAATTTCCGTCCTGCTTCGGTAACTCAATACTTACTTTCTTTAATTGTTTATCAATTTGCGGTATAACTTCTATTTCTTCTCCATCGCTGTTTACAAGTTTTACTTGTAAGATAGTTAAAATATCCTCTAAGTCATCCTGCAATACTACTTTTTCAAGGTTCATAACGTCATTACCAAAATTATAGTTTACATGCCATGTAAACTCTTCATCTATACTTTGTAATGTCGCTTTTTCCACTTCTTTTTCATCTGCATCCGAAACCATCTTTCTTACTTTAGGTTCCTTTGCTTCCACATTCGTTTTTACATTCGGTTTTTGTGGAGGTAAATCTTCATTATCTGGTGTTTTTCCCTCAACAACTGCTATGTTCTCAATTTCCTTCGTTTTTAATGCATCTTGCGTAACTTTCACTTTAAAAGTTACTGTTCGTTCTTCTGTATCAAGTACGTCGCCAAAGTTTACTTTAACCGTATTATCCTCATACGATCCTTCATCTTCGTCAACTGCATCTGTCAATAGATTCCCATTCAATTTCATACTACCAGCTATATATTCTATACCTTCAGGAAGTTTATCTATTAGACGCATATCTTTAATAAGCCCATTTTCCACCTTATTTCGAGCTTTAATTTGATACTCAAATTCATCATTGACATGAAATTTTTCTTGCTTTATACCAATAATCTCTTTCTTCGATTCTAGTTGTCCAGACAACGGATCAACCGGCGTTTCAACTTCTGGTTTCTCCTTATCTTTCGAACTATCAGTCTCAACTATTGCTATATTTTTTATTTTCTTATTTGCCATCTCCGGCTTTACAACAACTTCAAACGTGATTGCTTTCTCTTGCTCACCTTTAAGATCGCCGAAATGAGCATAAATCGTTCCATCTTTTATATGTGCATAATCTTCATCTTCAACATCCGTTTGTTCCTTTCCGTTTATCTTTAACGTGTTCGGAACATACTCTACTCCTTCAGGAAGGTTATCCGTAATTTTAACTGCCTTTAAGATAGAATCTGGCACACTATTTTTAGTATGAATTGTATATTCTAGTTTGTCGCCAACTTTCAGCGTACCGCCGTTTATATCTTTAGCTAGTTTAGTGGCTACTAACTTCCCAGGCTTCTCTTCTCGTTCGGGTAATACTTTAACCACTACTTTATTAGAATCGTTAGCTTCAACCTGACTTCCTGTTAACTCATCAATCCCTTGAACGACAGCGATATTAGGAACTTCTGTTTCTACCTTTTCTCCCCTTAGTTTCGCTTTAAATTCAATGATTGTCTCAGGTGTTTTATCCGTATAGATTCCACCTTTTGTAGCAATTGCTCCTTCACCAATTCTTATTGTTAACTTTCTTGTCTTTGCATCATAGTCAACTTGTTCTATTTCATTTCCAGCATTCGGACCAGAAATGATTTTCGCCGAATTTGGTACAAATTCTAGACGCGAATCTAAAACATCTTCAATTTTTGTATCAACAGAACTCGAATTCGGTTCAATGTTTTTCACCCGTAAACGATATGTAACCTCATCACCTGGCTCATACTTTTCTTTTGCATCTACTACTTCCTTATCGATGACAAGCTCTGGCGCTGTTGCATTTACTGCAAAAGCTAATGTGTTTAAGACGTAGTCATCACCAGCTGTCGCAGCTTTTAGGCGTATTTCCTTTTGCTCTGGTTTAATATATCCTGCTGGTAACTTGATTAAATCTGCATCAACTCCCAAATTATTTTTATAATCTGGATTAAATGTACCTGGATACTTATCTCGCATATGTTCCTCATATTCAGAAATAGTGGAATTGAATATATTACCTGTTGGATTCAGCTTATCAGTAACTTCCTTCCAAGTATTATCTGTATGAACAAAGAGTTTATCACCTTTCCAATATCTATCACCTTGGACAGCAAAAACAGAAACTTTTGGATCTAAATCTCCAGTTTTTGAAGCAAGAAAGTTTTTCACAGTGAATTCTTTTTCACCAGATCCAGTAGCTCTTTTCAATCCACCATCATAAACAGTAAATGCTTTTCTTGTTTTTGACTTATCTTTCGTGATCACTAGCATGTACCATCCGGCAAAAGAATAATATCCATAATTATACGCAAGCTTTGTATTTGGATAAGGAATATTTGCTAAAGTATAGCTTCCTCCTTTTGAATTAGAGGACTGTAAAAGCTTTGTAACATCTGCATAGTTAGAATAATAAGTACCATCAATACCGAAACCATAAAGCAAGCCACTTCCGTAATACGTATTACTTGGTTTTACTTGAAAGCTCTTCCCCGCCGGAGTCGTGAACTTAACTGGTGCTACATACTGTTGCTGCGTTAATTCATAACGTGTTGAACTCCAATATAATCCAGCCCATTCAATTTCAGCATCTTCTGGAACAGGAATATATGCCTTAGATGAATTTGTAGTTGTTGGGTCATCATCTACATCAATGAGTTCACGGGTATAGCCATTCGGTGCTGTATACGCAGTATTCGTTATATCAGAATACAACGCCGTTTTCTTTTGAGCTTCAGTGGCTTTAATACCTAAATTGACATTACCAGTAGAATACATATCACCTTTATGAATGGATTGATAAGTTGGTGTGTCAAACCCTTCTTCATCTGTAACTGCTGCCATTGCCGTATCAATCGGACTTAAAAACTGTAATTGGGATAATAGAAAGAGTAAACTCATAACAACTACAAATGCATTTAATACTTTTTTATTTTCTTTTATCCTACTGTGCAAAGAGGTCACCTCCTTCAATAAATTTTACTAACATATTATATATATATACTTTATATGTATTATTCTAATATAAATCACATATTTTGTTAACAAAATATGTGATTTTTTCCTATTTTAAACATTTATATATAAAGATATTTATATTCAGAGATAAAAAATTTCGAATATCAATATAGAAACCATCTTACTTCATTCAAGTGACAATAAAAAAAAACGAAATATTAATAAGAAGCCATAACTTCTTTTCTATTTATTACATGCTAAACTAGATGAAAAGGGGGAATCTATATGAAAAATAATTTACAAAAAACAAGTCATTATTATGCAGTTATATTCACTTCTAATTTATCAAATGATACAACAGACTATAATGCCACTTCTGACAAAATGGAGGAACTTGCAAAGCAGCAACCTGGATTTCTAGGTGTAGAAAGTGCACGAAATCATTCAGGGCTCGGAATCACAATTTCTTATTGGGAATCACTTGAGGCGATTGAAAATTGGAAACAGAATGCCTTACATAAAGAAGCGAAAGAAAGGGGCCGTGAGCAATGGTATGAAAACTTCCACCTTCGTATCTGCCTTGTTGAGAAAGAATTTAAATTTCATAGAGGTACTTTATAACGATGAAGAAAAAATTAGCTCTCGTTGTTGTTCATGAGATATATGGTGTGAACGACCATATGCATCACGTTACCGACCACTTCACTTCATCTCATATAGATGTATTTTGTCCTAATCTGCTACAATCGCAACCTGCATTTCCTTATAGTGATGAAGAAAAAGCATATCATTTTTTTATGAATCATATTGGATTTGAAGATGGAAAAAAGCAAATTGAAACATTCATTACTCATCTTTCTAGTCGTTACACGCATATTGGACTTATCGGCTTTAGTGTTGGTGCTACCATCTCATGGCTATGTAGTAACAATCCGAAAATAGATTTTATTATCGGATGTTACGGTTCTCGTATACGTGACTATATTCATATGAAACCATCATGTGCTACCTTACTTATTTTCCCTGAAAAAGAAGCTAGTTTTTCAGTACCCTCTTTCATTCAATCGTTGCAGCAACAAAAGAATCCTTTATTAGAAATACAGCAACTACCTGGTGAACATGGTTTTCTAAATCCGTACACTGAAAAATATAACAGGCACTCTACAAATCAAGCATATAATTTAATAGAGTCATTTCTTGTAAAAAACACTCTTATAAAGGAGATGTAAATGACACTTACATTACTCTTACTTATTTTCATATTCATTGCCTTTTTCTCAGTACTAACTATTATTTTAGCAACTGTAAAAAAGGGGGCGTTTTCCAAACGCCCCTACTTACAATCTATTATCGTTTGCATTTTATTTTTTACAAATTGGATTTTATATTTATCAACTTTTTATGCGTTACTTCCCGAGAAAATTAGCGAGTTCCTATTTCTTCCTATTTGGTTTTTCCTTTGTATATTAGGTTTTATCACTTTCTGGCGCGAATGGAGAAACAACCGTGTGTTCTCCATATGTATCGGTTTTCTTTCCTTTATTAGTTTTTTATTTTGGGTATTGTTGTGAGTTCTTTCGGGGATGTGATAGAAAAAGGAAGAAAAGCCAGCATTCAACTTTTCTTCCTTTTATGTTTACCTTTAGCTTTCACTGTCACTGATTCACAAGGTGTATAATATATTTGAGGTGTCGCCTTATCAACAAACATCATAAACGTAATAAAGCCGATAATAAAGAAAATAAACAACGTTAACAAAATTGCTCCTATCGTTAAAAGTATCATAACACCACCCCTATATTTTTCATGTTATTACACTTTTCGCTATTATATGAGCGTAATCCTTTTTAGAAAAAGAAACGTAACA
>WPCH01306766.1_pt1 | contig 9943 bp, 8 predicted proteins | sample 5399881 | NCBI WGS metagenome assembly WPCH01 (sample SAMN12869468, study PRJNA574797) | sludge metagenome | isolation source: wastewater treatment of pH5 | place: China:Beijing | collected 2019-05-20 | reverse complement strand
CCGCGCCGCGCGACGCCGTCGGCAGCGGCGCGCACCATGGACGCGACGAACGCGGCGTCCGGGGGCCTGCCCGCCTGCTCCATCCTCTGGGCTGCCTCGGACGCTCCGAGGAAGGCTGCGCCGAACAGGGGCGCCATCGCTCCCCCGACGGTGGTCAGCATCCGGTCGCTGACTCGGGCGAGCACTTCGGACAGCGGGCGAGCGCGCAGATCGGGCAGGTCCGACTCGACGGCCCGGAACGACTTCGCCATTGAGATCCCGTGGTCCCCGTCACCGAGCGCGGCATCGAGGTCGCAGAGTCGATCCCTCGCTGCCACGACGGCGTGGCACACCGCCTCGAGGGTGGACGCCACCAGGTCGTGACAGCTCGTGCCGGTCGTCGGTCGGCTGCTCGACGCCTTGTGCTCCATCAGCACTGGACGAAGTGAGGCGCGCGCGCCGGCGCGTCGACGAGTGACGCCACCTCTTCGGTGACCCGGAGGATGGACAGCGACATCCCGGCCTGCTCGAGGCACGTGATGAACTCGCCGACGTAGGCCCGGTGGAGGGTGATGCCGCGTTCCTCGAGCACGGTGGCCAGCCTGCGCTGCGCGACATAGAGCTCCAACAGGGGCGTGGCACCGAACCCGTTGACCATGGTCACGACACGATCGCCCCGGTCGACCGACAGGGCCGCGAGGAGTTGGTCCGTGGACTCGTCCACGACCTCGTCGACCCGCCGCAGTGGCACGGTCGCCACACCCCTGTCCCCGTGGAGCCCGACGCCGATCTCCATCTCGTCATCTCCGATGGCGAACGTCGAGCGGGTCGCGCCCGGGACCACGCATGCCGTCAACGCGATACCGGTCGTCCGGGTCCCGGCGTTGACTGCCTGCGCGGTGTCGCGCACCGCCTCGAGGGTGCCACCCGCTCGAGCGAGAGCGCCCGCGACCTTCCACACGAGGACCGAGCCCGCGACGCCGCGACGGATCGTGGGATCCACATGCTCCCCGGCCCCGATATCGTCATTGACGATCACGAGCTCCACGCGATGACCCGCGGCCCGAGCCTGCTCGGCTGCTGCCGTGAAGTTCATCACGTCCCCCGCGTAGTTCCCGAGGAGGAAGAGCACGCCCGCGCCGCTGTCAGCCGCGCGGATCGCCTCGACGGCCGTCGCCGTCGTCGGGGAGGTGAAGATGTCGCCGACCGCGGCGGCGTCCAGGAGCCCATCGCCGACGTATCCCACGAATGCCGGCTTGTGACCCGACCCACCTCCCGACACGAGGCCGACCTTGTTGGGCACGAGCTCCCTGCGGACCACGACACGTGCCGTGTCCAGGCGACGCACGTCGGCACCGTGTACGGTCAGGAACCCAGCCAGCGCCTCGTCGACGGCGTCGTCCGGGTCATTCAGGAACCGCTTCATCACCCACCATCCTCCGTGCCAAGGGTGGCGACCCCTCGTCACGGTCGACGCGGGCGTCATGTCGTTCTATCATCCGCTCAAACGGTTATACGGTCAAGTGGAGATCCCATGCCTGTACGCCCGTCGGTCGTCGTCATCGGCTCGTTCGCCGTGGGTCTCACGGTGAGGCTCCCGAGACTGCCCGCGGTCGGTGAGACGCTGATGGGGGATGGATTCGACCTTGGGCCGGGCGGCAAGGGAGCGAACATGGCCACGGCAGTGGCGCGGCTCGGCGTCTCGAGCGCCTTGGTGGCCACCGTGGGCAACGACGTGTTCGGGGACATGGCGTATCGGGTGCTGGCCTCGGAAGGGGTGGACACCTCCGGGCTGCGGCGCGTCGACGGGGTACCGACGCATGTCGGCCTCACATACCTGCTGCCCGGCGGCCTCAATACGATCGGCGGCTACGCGGGCGCATCGGACGCACTCACGCCGGAGGACGTGCTGGCGCAAGCGGGACGCATCCGCCAGGCCGACGTCGTGGTCATCGAGTTCGGCGCCCCGACCGAGGCGATCGCGACCGCGATCGAGATCGCTGCCGGCTCCGACGGGCTCCTGGTCGTGAACCCCGCCCCGGTGCGGGACATCGACCCACGGTTGCTGGCACACGTCGATGTGCTGACCCCGAATGAGACCGAGGCACGCCAGCTTCTGGGACACGAGCCGGACGGCGCTGACGTGAGGCCGTCCGTCGCGGCACAGGAGCTCCGTGCCCTTGGGGTGGGGACCGTGATCGTGACCCTGGGTGCGGATGGCTGTCTCGTCCATGGCCCCGATGGCATCGAGGACATCCCAGCGCTTCGGGTGCCTGTCATCGACACGGTCGGAGCCGGCGACGCGTTCAACGGCGGGCTCGCTGCCGCGCATGTCAAGGGGCTCCGGGGGAGGGGTGCCATCGATGCCGCGATGGCGACTGCCGCACTCAGCACGCGCGCCATGGGTGCGGTCACGGCCCTCCCGAGCTGGGTCGAGGTCGAGCGGCTCCTAAGTGAGACACATAACCGAATAAGTGCTTGACATGACATGAACGGGTGGTCATGCTCCTTCGGCGAGCACGGGTCTGCCATGGACCCGACCGCGACGACAGCGGTCGACCTCCCGGTGTCGAGCGACCGACGTTCGGCGCCGAGATGGGGACCGCATCCGGAGGAGGTCAGCCAGTGCGTCACATCCCCGAGCGCGGGTGGCAGGGCCCCAGACTGGGAGGCTCTCGGCCCCGCGCGATCATGGCCGCCCTCGCCATCGCGGTGGGCGCGGCCAACGCCCTGCCGGTCGCGGCCGCAGACCCTGCCGCATCGGGGGAGCCTGTCACACTCACGTTCGTGACGTTCGTTCCTGACCGGTACTACCAGCCATTGTTCGAGGCGTACCGGAAGGATCATCCCAACGTCACGTTCAACGTCGAGCCGATCTCCCTCGAATCGTCCGTCTCGGGCGTGGAGTAGCGCATCGCGAACGGCGATGACACGTTCGACATGTTCCTGTCGGATGCCTCGTGGACGGCCGACTTCGGGTCGCACGGCACGGCGCTCGACCTCACCGACACGGCGTACGGCGTCGCGGCCAAGGCGGCACCTCCGGCATCGACGGCGCTCCCGGCCTCGATCCTCGACACGGCGACCTATGAGGGCCGGCTCATCGCTGCGCCGCTCTGGATCTCGTACCAGGCACTCCTCTACAACAAGGACCTGCTGGAACAAGCGGGCATACCGTTCCCCTCGTCGGACCCGACCTCCTCGATCACCTTCGAGGAGCTGTTCGAGCTCGCACAGCAGGCCCAGGCGGCTGGCGCCAAGTACGGCCTGTGCTGGGACCAGCCCGACCAGTACTACGCACGCCAGCCGATGATCGAGTCGGCAGGTGGCGGCAGCGGCCTCACAGGCCCCGACTACCTCACCCCCGACGTGACCAACGAGGGCTGGGTCAAGGGGCTCACCTACTACCAGGACGTGTTCGCGCAGGGGCTCTGCCCGCAGGGCGTCCCGAACGGCCAGATGGATCCCATCTGGAATGCCGGCGATGTCGCGTTCTATATCGCGCAAGCTCCGGTCCAGGGGACGGTCGACGCGACCGACTTCCGCTACGGCGTGGCGCCCGTGCCCGGGTTCGCCGATGGTCGGCCGGTGTCGCCCTCGGGGAGCCACGGCATCGCGGTGAACCCGAACAGCCCCAACACCGAGGCGGCCATCGACTTCCTGACGTTCGCGTCGCTGACCCCCGCGGGCGGCATGGCTGCGACCGAGCTCATCAACCAGCCGGTGCTACCGGCCGCGACGACCGCGCGACTGAACGCGAACATCAAGGCCGATCCGCGGCTGCAGGGCCTGTCGCAGATCGTGAAGTACACGGTCGACAACCTGTCAGTGGCAAGGCCACCCTCCCCGAAGTACAACACCTTCGAGCTCGCGACCACCAAGGCGATCATGGATATCCGGAACGGTGCCGACGTCACTGCCACCCTCGCCGATCTCCAGGAGGATCTCCAGCAGCTGCTGAGTCGCTGAGCATCCGCAGGAGGGCAGGCACCAGGACGTGACGCACACCACCTCCCACGTCGGCCATCGTCGATGGCTGGGACACGGCGTCCGTGGGATCCGCGGACCATCGAGGGAGACCCGGATCGCGTGGCTGTTCCTGGCGCCTGCCCTGCTGCTGCTCGTGGCGAGTCGGCTGCTGCCGATGGTGCTCGCCTTCATCGCCAGCTTCACCGTCAACCAGCCGGGCGGCAAGGGCACGTCGTTCGGCCTGGGGAACTACGAGTTCATGGCGTCCTACGAGCCCTTCTTCGAATCGCTCGGGACGACGGCCATCCTCGTGGCGATCGCAGTGCCGCTGCAACTGGGCCTGGCCCTCGTGATGGCGCTCGTGCTCGCGAGGCCGTTCCGCGGTGCCGGACTCATGCGCACCGTCGTCATCCTGCCGCTGGTCGTGCCAGCGGCGGTGGCCGCATCCCTCTGGGGCATCATGCTTCGCCCCGATGGCCCGGTGAACGGGGTCCTGAGTGCGTTGGGACTGCCTCGACAGCCGTTCCTGACCAGCCCCGATCAGGCCCTGTTCGCGATCATCGGAATCGCGAGCTGGGCCATCGTGGGCTACTGGATGACGATCCTGATCGCGGGCCTCAATGACATCCCGCATGAGGTGAAGGAGGCGGCCGCGATCGACGGCGCAGGGCGCTGGGTCCAGTTCCGGCGGATCACGCTGCCACTGCTTCGCCGTCCGATCAACTTCATCCTGGTCTTCAGCACGGTCGCAGCCTTCCTGACGTTCGCTCCATCGCAGATCCTGACCAAGGGCGGACCGGCCGGGTCGACCAACGTCGTGATGATGGAGGTGTACTCCCAGTACTACGTCAACTACGACATCGGCCTCGCGTCCGCCGAGCTCACGCTCCTCCTGGTGATCCTCGCGGGTCTGGTCGCGCTGCAGTTCCGCCTGCTGGGTCGGGGAGATTAGACCAGGATGCGTGAAGCGGGATCCGCGCATACCCTGCGCCTCGCCGCCGGGCTCCTCATGGCGGTGGCCATCGGGGCTCCCATCGCGTGGATGGCCATCTCGAGCGTCAGGCCATCGGCCGACATCCTCGGACACCTGGACCCGCTCACCATCGAGAGCATCGTCCCCAGATCGCTCTCCTTCCATAGCTACGAGGCGCTGGTCCGACTTGGCTTCCCAGCCAACCTGGTCAACTCCATCGTGGCGACGTTCCTGACCGTCATCCTCGGGCTCGCCGTGACCGTCCCGGCGGCGTTCGCGCTCGCGGTCCTTCGATTCCCGGGCGCCAACGCGATGTTCGCGCTCCTCGTGGTCGGTTTCATCCTCCCCTTCGACATCCTGTCATTCCCGCTCGCGCAGATGATCTCTCGCCTCGGGCTGGCGAACACGGTGGTGGCGCTCGTCTTCCCGCTGGCTTGCAACGGGTTCGCGATCTTCCTGCTTCGGCAGTTCTTCATGGCGATCCCCCGGTCGCTGTATGAGGCGGCGCGGGTCGATGGTGCGACGGAGCTGCGCACGCTCATCTCGATCTACCTCCCGATCTCCAAGCCGGCCCTGGTGGCGACCGGCATCCTCTTCTTCGTGTCCCAGTGGAACGCGTACGTGTGGCCGCTCCTGGTGGCGCCGAAGAAGGACGCCCAGACGGCCGCTGTCACGCTCGGCGTGGTGCTCCAGGACCTGTATGTCTTCGAGGTCGGTCAGGTGCTGGCCGCGTCCACGATCCTGGTCCTGTTGCCGGCGTTCGCGATGCTCCTGATGCAGCGCTACTTCGTGAACAGCCTCGCGACGAGCGGCATCAACCAGTGAGCGCACCGGGCCAGCGGTCGGGGAGACCGACATGATCCACCGACCCCACACGGGGCGCATGAAGGACGACTACGTGCTGTGGCATGAGGGGACCTTCTTCATGTTCAGCATGCATAGCATGAGCGGACCGAACGACGAGCCCAGCGAGTGGTTCCGGAGCGTCTGGCTTGCCACGAGCGAGGATGGCGTGCACTGGCGTGATGTGGGGCGGGTGATCGAGGACGCACCGTTCCCGATCTGGGCGATGACCGTCCACGCGACCCAGGGCGGATGGATCCTCAACCATGGCAGCTTCTCTGCACCCGGTGTGCAGAACGTCATCCGCTTCTGGCACTCCGCGGACCTCCGGACCTGGACCTACATGGGCGAGGGACGCGACCTGTATCCCGATCGCAGGTGGCACCCGACCGAGAGTCGCCTCGACTGCATGGACGTCATCCGGGATGAGATCGACGGCGACCCGATGTACGTGGGCTACGCGACGGGGCTCGGCGGGTTCCTGGTCTCGCGTGACGGGGTCGACTGGTCCGGGGTGGCTCGCCCGCACATCGATTGGGGGCCGTTCGGTGCCCCTGACGTGGACTACGGCCTGGAGATCGGTGGGTGCCAGCGGATCGACGACCGCTACTTCCTCCTCGGGGGTTGGTTCAACTACCAGGGTGCGACGGGGTATGGCGTGTACACGCTCGTCGGCACCGGTCCACTGGGGCCGTTCGCGGCCGCACCGATGTACCGCCTCTGCGGGAACCAGCGGCGCATGGTCGCGATGTGGGCACGCTACTGCCGGACGCCCGACGCGCTGCTGGTCAGCGGATACATGTACGACGGTCATACGTACGAATCGGGCACCACGTGGCTGCAGCCACTCAAGCAAGCGGTCGTCGAGCGTGGGTCGCTGCGCCTGCGGTACTGGTCAGGGAATGACCGGCTCAAGGGTGAGCAGGTGACGATCGACGCGAGGGGGGCCTCGCTCGTCGGCAATCGCGGGAGCGACCCGACGTTCGCCGTCGGTGACGACGGGGCGATGGCGATCCGGACCGCGGAGGTGGCGGCGCCACGCGCCGACGCGAGCAGGCCACGGCCGACCGCCATCGCCCTGCTCCCAGAGAGGCTGGACTTCGCCCGTGGGATCGTCGTGGAGGGTGAGGTGACCGTGCAGAGCGACGACCCCGTCCACGTCGCGCCGAGCGCCGGCCTGTACCTCGAGGAGGCACCCGGGCGCGGCACGGTGGTGCTGCTGCACGGCTTCGGCCGTTCGGACATCGGCAGCATGGATGAGGCGAACGACCTGGCGGTGGTGGTGGAGGAGGAGGTCGCCGGCGCCACGGCGCTGGTCGCCGGCATCACGCCCGGCGTCGCACACACGTTCCGCATGCTCGCCAGGCGCAACATGTTCGAGGTCTACCTGGACGACCTGCTCGTCCAGACATTCAATACCACCCACATGTCCAGCGAGGACGGGGCGATCCCGCAGCGACTCGGCCTGGTGGCACAGAACGGGATGGCCGTGTTCGATGCGCTTCGTGTCGCACGCATGTCGTAGCCATCGCAACGAGTCGACACCCTAACGGTGCGTCGCTCGGCACTAGCTCCGCAGGAGCTGGCGACCCGAACGAGCGCCAGTATGTCGGCCGTCATCGAGGGTGACCACCCCGTTCACGATCACGTATCGCATCCCTTCCGCATAGGCGTGGGGCGCAGCGATCGTGGATGGTGATCGCAGGTCCTCGGGCCTGAACGCGCACAGGTCCGCGAAATGGTCCGGAGCCACGAGGCCCCGACCCGTCAGGCCGAAGTGCCGCGCGGGCATCGACGTCATCTTGCGCACCGCTTCCTCGAGCCTGAGCGTTCCCACCTCGCGCACGTGATGTGTCAGGTAGTAGGTCTGGCCGTTGTAGACGAGCGGCTGGCGGGTCCGCTCGGCGAGCGGACCGTCGATCGTGCTGTTCATCGCGTCGGATGCGAGCATGAACAGGGGGTTCGCCACCATGGCACGCAGGTGTTCCTCGGAGTAGAGCGTGCCGAACATGATCAACTGGTCGTACGCGGACCCGGCGGCGACGAGCAGGTCGAAGTAGGCGTCCCACTCATCGGTGCCGCGATGCGCGGCGATCTCCGGGAAGGTCCAGCCGTTGTACTCGGGGAACTGCGGGCTCGCGAGCAATCGGACCCGGGACCATTCGCCGCGGTGGATGAATCGCCAGTAGCGGTCGCAGTCACTCCGCAGCCGGTTGCGAACGGCCGGATCTCCGAGTCGACGCACCGCCTCCGCTGTCCCGTCGGCGCTGACCCATGGGGGCAGGATCGCCGCCATGAAGCCGATGCCTGTTCTCATGGAGATCGTGTCGGTGAGCACGTCGAGTCCATTGCGACGCGCTCGCTCGATCGACGCGACGGCCGCATCCCATGCTCCTGCTGCCGCGCCGGTGTTCTCGCGGACGTTCAGGTGCGACACCTGGCCGCGGCCGCCCGCAGCATCGATGAGCCGCAGGCACTCGTCGACCGCTGGCGCGAGCAGGCTGTCGCGATTCCGGATATGGCTCACATACATCCCGCGGTAACGACGAACGACGCGGGCCAGCTGCTCGATCTCCGGTTCGAGTGCCTGTCGCCCGGGCTCGAACTCCAGACCGGTCGAGAGACCGATGGCGCCTGCCTCCAGGCTCGCCTCCAGCAGGGAGGCCATCGTCTTCGACTGCGTCGTCGTCGGCGCAGGGCCGTCGACTCCGGTCGCGGAGCGCAGGGCATTGAGCCCCACCAGCCAGGCGTAGTTGATCGAGGTGCCCTGGTCGCTCACCGTCCGAAGGAGATCGCCATGCGAATCCCAGGCGACGTCGTCGTGGTACGCGTAGCCCTCCAGCATCGCGCGGACACGATGCCGGGAGAGGTCGCTCACCGGGGCGAGGCCGGTCCCGCAGTTCCCCACGACCTCGGACGTCACGCCCTGACGGATCGCGCTCTCTGCGGTCGGGTTGCCCAGCACGGTCCAGTCGGAGTGACTGTGGGCATCGATGAACCCCGGGCACACGACCATCCCGGACGCGTCGATCCGATCGGCGGCCTGTGCCTCGGTCAGGTCTCCGACGGCGGCGATCCGGTCGCCCATGACCGCGACATCCTGACGAGACGGCGGGTTCCCCGCGCCGTCCACCACCCAGCCACCCTCGAGCACGATGTCGAGCATCAGGGTCCGACCGCACGGTCGACGAGATGCCGCCGGAGCTCGGGTGCCAATGGAGCGCTGGCATATCGTTCGAGCACGTCCAGGTCGGGCGCGAACCCCAGCCCGGGATCGCGTGGGATCGCGAGCATCCCGTCCTGCAGCACCCACGGGGCCGACGGGAGATCGTCGACGTACGGCGAGCCCGCGATGTACTCCACGAGGTCGGTCGACGCGAACGCGGCCGCGATCTGCAGGTCAGCGGCAAGTCCGACCGCGGTGTTCCAGCCATGGGGGATCAGACGGACCCCCCGATCTCGCGCGCCCATGGCCACGTCCCGGACGACGGTCAGCCCTCCGCACTTGGTGACGTCGGGCTGGATGATGTCGACCGCGCCCGCCTCCAGCCAGGGAGTGAAGCCCGGTCGCCGCGTGAGGACCTCGCCACCCGCGATGTCGATCCTCGCGACGCGACGGAGCGCGGCATAGTCTTGCAGCATGTCGGGAGCGAGCGGCTCCTCGAACCAATGGACCCCGTGGGCGTGGAGCATCTCCGCGGTCCTGATGGCCCACTTCAGCCCATGGGACCACTGACCGTCACTGGCGCCCGCATCCACCATGAGCAGCGCCTCGGGACCGACCTCGTCCCGAGCAGTCGCGACGATAGACTCGTCCATCGTGGTGCTGATCCGGCCGAACGGACCCCATCCGATCTTGAACGCGCGAAATCCTGCCGACCGCACCGCGGCAAGGTGGTCACGCAGGTGGTCCGGCTCCTGCATGAGCAGGGACGCATACGGTCGCACGCCCGACCGATAGGTCCCGCCCAGGAGCCGACCGACCGGTTCCCCGGTGGCTTGTCCGAGGATGTCCCACAGCGCGATGTCGATGCCGCTCAGGGCGTGCGTGATCGCCCCTCCCCGGCCCATCCAGAACGTCGAGCGGTCAAGGGTCTCGGAGATGCGCTGGGGCTCCCGGGCGTCCTCACCGACGAGCAGCGGGCGAAGCTGTGCGAGCGCCGCGTCGACGAGCGCCTG
>WPCH01107522.1_pt1 | contig 9960 bp, 7 predicted proteins | sample 5399881 | NCBI WGS metagenome assembly WPCH01 (sample SAMN12869468, study PRJNA574797) | sludge metagenome | isolation source: wastewater treatment of pH5 | place: China:Beijing | collected 2019-05-20 | reverse complement strand
ACCGGCACTTCGACCACATAGTGATCACCGGTCACGCATGCCGTCGAGATCGTCTCCGCCAACATTTGGGAGCTGTTCGTCGCCGGGCGGTCAACGCGCATGGTGAGGTCAGCATGGCGGACCATCGTCAGCGAATCGGTCCGCCCGAGGATCAACGCCGCGGATTTCGGGATCACATTGGAAAGGGGCGACCCGTCGCTCACACACGTGGGGGCGAGCGGTGAACCGTCCGTCAACACTGCGGGGGTACCGGCACCGAGCCACTGCGCCGGGGCGTGCCCGTACGTGAGGATCGTCATTCCGTCTTCGGCTCCCATAGCGGCCATCACGTCAGCGCGTGCCTCTCCGAGCCGGATCCCGTTGCGTGCCTGGTGGTCAGCGACCATGCGGGCCAACAGGAACTCGGGGAGATACGCGACATCGGCGTCGCATCCGGTGCACGCCTTCGCCAACGCGAGCAGTTCGCTGATCCACCGCGGGATGTCAACAGCGGCGCCGAACGGCGAGTCGGTAACGGGAGCCATTTTGTGGATCAGCGGGTTCGACCCGGTCGGGTCGTACAGCGTTTCGAGAAGCCGGTAATCGTGGGCGACTCGGGCGTAATTCGCGAACGTTTCCTCAACCTGGGCTTGCGCTTGCGGCCAGAAGGTGCGGGTGAACGTGTCCGCTTCAACGCACCATCCGATAGCGACAGGGTCACATTCGATCGGGTCGCCGGGGCACGGCTGCGCACACGTCTTATCAGGGGTCGGACCGCCGTTCGACACGTACCCGGCCTGGTGCTGGGCGCTCGTCACATAGAAGAAACCCTGGGCGGGCATCGCCGAATAGTCGGTCATCGGACGCGGGTACACAGCGAGGCGTTCCGTGGTTTCCACGGTAGGCAACGCGTCGGTCAGCGTCATCACGGGACACGGCCCGGCCAGATCCAACACCGGTCGGGCAGGGGGGATACACGCCGACGCTACGAGCCGCTGCGTCGGAGACAACTGGGTTTCGTCGACAGCAGCGCGTCGCTCGGGGAGCGTTTCGCGCCATTTCCGGTGAGCCGCAGCGAGAATACCTTTCGCAGCGTCAGGGTCCCGAAAATCGGAGGCCTTCACTGCCTGCGGGATGTCCTGCCGCCAATAACCGACTGTTGCGCCAGCTGACACCGCGAACGCGTTGCGGAGACGTTCGGTCACCTCAGAGTCACTCATCGGGGTGTCGCTGCCCCGGTCGGACGTGGCCGCAGACGCGTACAGCCCGGCGCGTGGCACCACCCGGGTAGGGGTGCTGGGTTCTGGTTGGGTAGGCGGAGCGGTCGGGATGGACACCACAGGGAGGCGAACCACCCCAGACGCGGTGACCAGTTCGGGGGTTTCCACCTGACCGGCGTCTTCGGAACTGTCAGCGTCGTCGGCGGGCTGGTCCACGATATCGGTCGGGGCGTCGCTGTTATCAGCGTCCACACCGAGTTCCGAGAGGAGCGTCGCGGCCCGGTCGGCTCGCTCAGCGATCTCAGTGTCGATCGTCCCGACAGCGGCGAGCAGCGCCCGCACGGCAGCCTGGTTCGCGCTGTCTGCGGCGATGCTGCCGTCGGCGATACCGGCAACGAGCCCGGCTCGGTACTCGGCGAACGCTGTCGCGTATTCGGCGAGTTCCTCGGCGGTGAGCGTCGTCACGTCGAAATCGTCGGCGGCGAAAAGGGCAAGAATTTCGTTCGGGTCCATTGGTTTCTCCAAAGCTCTACCGGCCCAACTGTTGGGCCATGTGCGGGTAGGTGGTTTGCTTGGGAGGACCCGTTGCCGCTATGCGGCGTGTCCGGTCGCCCACTATGTGGTGCGACTCCCTGGTTTGGTGGCCACCCTATCGTGCAGGGTGGTGGATATGTCAACTAGCGGATCGGGTGAGGTGCGCTACAGCGTCGGGCGAGAACCTGGGTGCGGCACCAGCGGTAACCGAATCCGTCGAATCTGTCGAATCAGCAGGGTCGGTCGAGTCGGGGGTTTCAAGCGCATCCAACCGGGTTTCGATATCAGCGAGACGGACCTTCACGGCGTCCAAATCTTCGACCGTCACCGTCGAACCGCTCGAGTCGGTCGTGTCCATCGAATCGGTCGTGTCGGCCGCTTTCTTAGCGCACCCTCCGCAACATGATGCTTTCACCGCGCCACGCGACGCCACAATCACGTCTTCCTCTTCGTCGTACACCCATTCGTATGTTTGTCCCGTGTCGGACACGTCACCGAGCGGGTACAGCGTGGGAGTGTCAGCGAACTCGTCGCCTTCCTGCACCACAACGATCACGAACTGGTTGCCGTCGGCATCGGCCACTGTCTGGGAGTACCGGCCGAAGTTGCCGTCGCCCAGATCGAGCCGCGATTCCCACCGAAACGGCGGAGCGTCAACCACTTTGTACGACGCTGCGACCGGTTGTTTCGGGGCGATACGGGTAGAGAATGTGCGGGTAGCCACGACGGCGCTCCTTTGGTTTGTGGTCCCGCTAGGTACGGTACCATTGTCGACTGCGGTAGCAGCGATCCTTCCGCCCTCGGGAACGTACCAGTCGGGCGGGAAACCCGGTTTCGTGACCCAATGGACGAGACGAAGATCGTAGGATGTTTCCCCGGCCCAATGACCCGACGGGTACCCCAACCGCATCTGTTCCACAAGGACCGGGTCGGTGCCGGGGATGATCTGACCGGCGAACCAAATGCCGACACCCGGATAGTATGTGGCTCGCACCACCGCGACGAGTTGCGACACGTCTACCTGAGCAGCGAGCGCTTCCGCTCCGTCCAGTTCGTCGGTGTGGTCCTCGACAGCGGTACCGAACCCGACTCTGAGCGTGTCGCCGGTGTCCAACACAATGTCGCGCGAGTGGAACTCGGAGAACGTTGTGTCTAGCGTGGCAGGTACACATACCCCTTGGGATAGCCACCCGACATGGCAGAGGCCTTCGAGGCCGTAGAACCCGTAGATCCTGCCGGTGTCGTCGATGCGGACGGGAATAACTTCGGGGCACGCGACCCCACCAATCGTTTCTGCCCAAATTTTGCCGTGTTCGTCTTGCCACATTTGGAACGGCCCGGCTTGGTCGGTCCAACCTTCGAACATGTCGAGGGTCCAACCCGTCGACGGGTACAGTCCGGTGATGTCCGCAGCGGTGATTGCTTGTTTCCATCGGCGCGCCGCCGACGCGGTCATCACTGACGGTGACATGGGTCGTTTCGTCATTTCGTCTCCCACACCGGTGTGACCGGTAAACATTTGCAGCCTTTGTGGTCTCCGACGTGGCCGTCGAACTTGTCGAGCGTCGCGACGGTCCCGCGTGTGGCGTTGTCGACGTGCCACGGTGCCGGCGCGGCACGTTCCGCTGGCCCGTAGTTCCATTGCCACCCGACCAGCCGGGCTTTCTTCGCTACGTGTTCCACGATGATTCCGCCGGGCACGAACACCCCTGCGGATACACCCGGGTCGGATGTCGAGTCGTCAACGTCGGCTCCGCCCAGCGCAGTGGTTGTCCGTACAGCGACACCTGTCGTGGCGACGCCGACGGTTTCACCGGCTTCGATGCGGGCGGTCAGGTTCGGGTCGGTGTCGTACACGACCGGGTCGAGAAGCGTTCGGAACAGACGGCGGGCACCTGTTGACAATACGAGTGACGCCGCGGCGACGAGCTCGGCGATTCGTTCCTCGTCAACGATTTCGTCGGGATCTTCCACGATCCCCGCTGCGACGAACGCTTTCGTGATCCGTTTCCACGCGGCTTTCGCTCGAAGCGCCCACACGAGGAGCAGCGCTTCGACGGCCTTGTCGAACAGACGCGATTGTTGTTCCTCGTCGTCGGTTCCGAGGCCCGCTACGATCGTCGCTACACGGTCGGGTCCTAACGTTTCCGCGACGTGCCGGTCAACGACCGACGCTATCAGCGCTTTTCGGGCAGGGTCTTTTTCTTTCGATCTGAGTACCGCACCCAGTCGGTCAGCGGCGTTCGCCAACGCTTGGGTGAGCAGCGCTTCGGTTGTTTCCACGAGCCCGGTTTGCACCGCCACGATTTCGGTTGTGAGTATCTCGATCGGGTCAGCTACGGGTTTCGCGGCCCGGACCGGGATGATCGACGCCGGGATAGGCACATCTGGCGTTTCGGGCGTTTCACCGGTTTCGGGTGGTTCCAACCCCAACGTTTTCGCTCCGACATCGGGGCTGATCACGCCTTGCTGAACCAGCGTCGCAACGTCCCGTGCCGATAGTTTCGGTGGGGGCCGCATGTCGTTGCCGTCGATCAACGCTTCGATCCGGGCGACATCCGCGGCCGGGATGTTCTGGTCGGCTACATACGGGTAGACCAGTGCCCGCATGAACTGTTCCACGAGCCACCCTGCGCGTGTCACAGCGTTCGCGATTTCCTGGTCCGTGACCGTGTCCCCGATGTTCCGGTTGAATCCCGCGCCTGACCCGAACCCAAAAAACTCGTCGGTCGACGCCGCGGAAGCTAACGCCACGAGTTTCAACGCGTTGTCCGTCGCGGCGGCAACCCCCGGGTCGAGGGTGCGGCCCAACGCCAAATCACGCACTTTCGCGATGAGGTCGCCGTCCATGTCGAGAACCGCGGGGAACACCTGTCCTCCCTCGGCAGCTACTTTCACGGCGTGCTGAGCGATGCGTGCCAGCAACGCACCGAGCACGTCAGCTTCGGAATAGCTTTCTTGGCCGGTCGCTAACAGGCCGGGGCCGAATAGGTCCTGAGGGATCTGGTTGTTCGGGATCGGCGACGCCTGAGCAGGGACCAACCAAACGTCCGCCAAAATTTGGGACGCGGCCTGCGAGTGTTGCGCGGCGAGCGCCGCTTGGAACACCGCGATTTCGTTCGCTGCGGCTTGGACCCAACCCGCTTTCGGGGCTGCGCCAGCCGCGCCGTCTCGTGACACGTACACGACAGTGGAATGCCGCGGCAGCGTTTCGGTCGCCCCGCCAGCAACCGCGATTTGCCACCGGTCGTTTCGTTTCGTTACCGACGCGATCCGGCAGACACGGGTTTTCCACGCGCCTGCGTCTTTAGCTGTTTTGGTCCACCACGTCGAGTATTCGACGGTTTCGCGGAACTTGATCTTGTCGTCGGGTTTCATGTTCTCGAGACGGGGGTGAACGATTTCTCGTCCGAGTTCGTCTACGGGCCATCGGCGCACCGTTTCGAACACCCCTGCGGGGTATGACACGAGAGCGAATCTGCCCGCTACCTGGAGACATTCGAGGCCGACGGTGATCATGTCGGGAAGGTCAGCGGCGATGTGCCGGTCGTACGCGATTTGTGCGATCGGCCAGAACGGTTCCAGCAGGTCCGTGACCCATTGTTTCGTGTCAGGGTCCCACGTGCGCCACGGCACCGGGCCCGTCGGGGTGTCCATCCCGATCTGGACGGAGACTTGCGCCGGTTTCGCTGCGGCGAGTTCGATCATCCGGGCGATCTGGCCGAGCCCAGCATGTTTCCACGCCAACGTTTCGGTGTCGGTTTCGCGGGGCCAATGACCGGTTGCGCCGTCGATTGTTGGCATCACGTAGGGTCGGATCGACCCTTGCATTACCGACGGGGCTACTACCGCCCGACCATGATCGCGGAGCGTCGCGGGGTGTTTCACGCGAGTTCATCCATGTTGGGAGGCACCGCGGTTGTCTGGCTGGCCCATCCTTCGGTTGGTGCGACCGCCTCAACCTCGGAGATGATTGACACGTCACCTATCTGGTGGGGGATCGCCGCGACCGATGACGCGTCAACTGGTTGCAGCAGCACGTCGGTGCCGCCCACGCCGACCCGGGTTTGTGTGACTCGAAACAAGGGGCCTTCCGGGCGTTCCGGCAACTGGTTGCTGTCCTTGTTGAACAGCGGGTCCAGAACCAACGCGATTTGCCCGACCGTCAACGCTGCCACAAGCGACGCAGCAACGACAGCAGACACCTCGGACGCAACCAACGCAACAACGGTCACGGACGCGAACTGCAACGTGGAACACGCCACGCATTCCCACCCCGACAACACCCACGCAGCGACCGGCCCACTGTTACGTAACCGGTTCCGTACCGGCCCGGTGATCGCGTCGCGGCCGACGAGCCGAGCCCACCGCACCGCAGCTACCGGACTGGCAACCAACACGGCGATGGTCACGGTGTCCATAGCGCCCACCCTTTGCCCTGGCAGCCGCACCCGACGTTCACTGTCCATTGATCGTCGGTTTCGGTGCGTGTCACTATGCCGTCGACGGTTGCCAGTTCGACTACCGGTTGGCGGTACGTCACCTGTGTCGGCGTGTTCTGTTGGGGCATCAACCCACCGAACAGGACCGTGTCGTTCTGTTTCAGCCACACCGTCGGATATTCCAACCCGTGTCGACGGTCCGCTATGGTTTGGTTCGTTCGGGCCCACAACAGCGGCCCGAATGTCGGCACCCCGTCACGGATAATCGTGGATCGTTCCCATTTGCCGTGCCGCTCCGGCGGGTACGGAATCGACGCGAGGTCACCGAACCGGATTGTCCAATCAGTGTCCAACACTGGCGGTTCCGCTGTCGGGCCCGCAACGATTTTGCCGGTTTCGGTCGACACAAACACCCATTCGGTGATATCGAGCCGTTCCCGCACCCACACTGCCCCGACATTGGGGATGACAATAGGGGCGGACCACACCCGATATTTAACTGTTCGACTAGTCACGCACAGTCCTTCCGCGTTTCATCGTTGAGTGTAGCCACGTCGGTCGGTTACTACCCGAACTTCGGTAACGCCCGACGCGCTGTCGACGCACCGGATAGGACACGTACAGCCCAGACCGTGGCGTCGAGTCTGTCCGGGGAACCCGGTTGGCCTGGCACCCACGTCACCATCTGCGTTTCGAGCGGCCCGTCAGCTAAACGTTCGGCGTGCCAAACATGGTTCGGGTAGTACAGCGCCGCCCAACCCGCCCGTGTGGCTTTGTCACCCCATTCGCGGGCCCGATGGAACACCAAACCGGGCACTTTTATCGGTGTGTCGCGGGTCTGGTTGAGTGTTTCCGCTGCGGTGCGGAACACCGGCCGATACAGTTCGCCGCCCTGATCCGTTTCGACGTGGATCTGCGACGCACCCCAATCCTCGGCGGTTTGCAACACACGTGGTGCCCACACGTCGGGGTGCGCCGCGACCGAACGGTCATCCAACACCCAAATATCAGTTCCGACCGACCCAGCTACGATGATGCCGCATTCGTCGCCTCCACCTGAACCGACGGTCGGGTCGACCGCAACAACTATGCGATCAAAGTCGGTGGGGTCAGGTCCGCGGCGGATCATGTCCCACGACCAAAACGCGTCAGGGTTCTCGTCTTTCGCCCATGACCCCTCCGCCAGTTGCCGAAACCTCGAAGGGATCTGCGACCGCGACAACAACTCCAAATACGCGGTCGCGTCTAACCCCGGGTTGTCGACCGCTAACGACTGAATCAGCCGGTCCTGTTCAACGAATTCGTCTAACAGAAACTTGTGTGACCTTCCACCAGGGTTCGATGCCAACACGAGCCGACGCGTGAACGGGACGGTGCGGCGGATACGCCCCCAGATTTCGCGGATCGCCAGTTGCGACACCAGGACTGCTTCGTCGATGCCTACGAACGAAAAGTCCGAACCGAGATAGCGGACGTGTTTCCCTTTAGCGGCGTACCCGAACGTGACCGTAGCGCCCGAGGGGAACACCCATTGGCGGTCCGCTGGAACCCATTTCGCGCCTTGCCCTGTCCAGTCCATACGGACCGCCCATTCTTCCGCTAACGCCATGAGCCCGCCGGGGAGTTTCATTTCTGGGAGTTCGTCGCGGATCAACAACGCGGCGTGGCCCGGGTAGTGGACGTGCTGCAATGCCCCGATGAGCAGCGCCGCGGATTTCCCGCCGCCGGCGGCTCCGCCATACAAAAAATGGGTGTCTGGTGCGTCGTGGTCGAACGTAGCGGTGAGCGCCGTGATTTGGCGTTCCGACGCGTTGAACGGTACCCACCGGCGGGCCATTATCAGCGCTTCGCCCAGCTCGGTGCGTTGCGTTTGCACGCTCAACGTTCTGTCGACGGGTTCACCAGCGCGGATACTTGCGCCGCGAAACCAGCGAGTGTTTCTTCGGTGATCCCACCGATCGTTTCTCCGCCCGACGTGACATCGACCTGGGCGGGTTCGTCCAATCCACCCATTTTGCGGATCGCCGCCAAGATCGTGAGCATCCGTTTCGCTGGTGCGTCGATAGCTCGGATCACGTCAGCGACTTGGGCGGGTTCGTCCACGACGTTCAACCAGCCTTTCAACCCGTCGACTTGTTTAGCGGCGTCTTCGAACTGTTGGTCGTATGCCATCAAAATTTCGGCGCGTAACCGGGTACGCACGTGAGCAGGGAACTCTTGTTCGATCACCGCGTCGAGATCTTCGCGGCACGTCCTGATCGACACGCCGGTCGCCGCCGCGATTTCGTGCCACGGACGGCGTTTCGACCGCATCGTCGCCACGACCCGGCGACGCGCCGCGATCTGGGCGTCTTTCGCTGGTTTATTCCGTGTCGATGGTCGCCCTTCGTTTTGCGGCATCGTGCACCTCCACCAGTTCCATGCCGTCGGGGGTTAGCCCGTTCGCGTTGTACGAGTTGCGGCCGCGACGAACCGTGAACGTCACGCCTGCCTGTTTCGCCCAGCCCAACGCTGCGGTCACGTGCCCGTGGTGGACGCCTGCTTTCGCTGCGATCGCGTGGCGGGCAACCGGGCCGTCTTTCAGTACCGACAGGATCTCGAGGTCAGTGTACGTCGGACGAGCCGACGCTACGCGACCGAGCCGGGTGCGTAAATGTGCGGTGATGCCACCCCACATTCCCCACTGTTCGCGGGCACCGATCGCGTATGCGCAACACTCGGACTGCACCTCGCAAACAGCGCATGTATCGAGCGCTGCCCTCGTCGGGGGTGCTGTCACGAACCAGTCCGGGTCCAAACCTCGACACGCTCCACGGTTACATGCCGTTTCGTACAGTTCGTCTGTCGGGACGGACCTAACAAGTTCGACGGCTTGTTCCCACACCGCCATCCGTTCATTGGTCGGCCGGTGTGCTTCCGTCGGTGTCGTCCCCATCGTCTCGGTCCCTTTCGTTTGGTGTTGCCGTCATCATACGGTCACGGACCGCAGCTGGCACACCGACCGTGCCGACCCCAAAAACAGTTGTTGCCTTAACGCCGAAAGGGGGACGTTAAGGCAACAACCATGTGGAGGTCACGGCCACACGCTTGGCGTGTCGTGACTTGCCGGGCCGCAACAACCATCATACGGCACCCGTGTGGAATGTCAACTGTCAGCGCGGCGCACGATTTCGGCCATGACCGACCCGCGGTCGATACCGGCGCGTTTCCCGCCGCTACCGTACGAGGGTCTCAGCAACACGACCGTCGAACCGGGATCGTCCAATCCGATCACGCGGGCCATAGTTGACGACACAGCGCCTTTCGACACGCCCAACATTTTCGCTGCGTCGCCGTACGAAACGCTGCCGGCGTCGCTGTAATGGGCTTGGGCGCAGAGTTTCCCGATCGGTGTCGCCCACCATTCCGGGGCCGGGTCGTTGTCGCCCCAGCACATGCGCTGAGCTCGCGTCGCCGCGGCGAATCTGGCGGTTGGGGACACGCCAGGGCGGGCCAGTTCCGCGACGATCGTCGTTACGGTGCCGATGACATGTGCGGAACCGTCGTACTCGGCTTGTTGCGTTGCTTCTATCCAGCCGAGCGCCCGGGCTCGGCATTGCTCGAACAGATCGGTTTCTGTTTCGTTCATGTTGCCTCCAGTAGTTGGGCGGTTCGTCGCCCAACAAGTTGTGTCGGTTCGCTGGTTATCGCGGGTTGCTCTAACCATTTCGATGTGGTTACGGTCCGCTCGATCGAGCGGCCGTCCGCGGTGACGGTCGACGCGGTCACTCGGATCGTCACGACCG
>WPCH01127107.1_pt1 | contig 9977 bp, 17 predicted proteins | sample 5399881 | NCBI WGS metagenome assembly WPCH01 (sample SAMN12869468, study PRJNA574797) | sludge metagenome | isolation source: wastewater treatment of pH5 | place: China:Beijing | collected 2019-05-20 | reverse complement strand
ACGGCACACTCGATAGCGAACGCACCAGCAGCTGCCGGTGACGTTTCCGGGATCCGTGCTGCTACGACGACACGAATCTCGCTAAACGTTTCGCGGTCAACTGCTGCGAGGATGCTGTCGAAAAGTTTCCGCCCGGCGAGGCAGACGGACTCTTTGAACATCGCGGAAGCTTCAAGTTCGTCTAGTTGGGCGGCTCGATCGAGGAGCGCTTCGATGGTCTGGGTGGTTTGGATGCTCTGCGTTGTTGCCATACGTGAAGTGTATGGCAACAACGCGGCGGTGTCAACACTCATTTCAAAACCCGGCCACAAATTCCGATACCGGCCAATCATCCTCAGTCCCGTGGGCCATAGCCCAACCCGTCACCGTCCGGGCTTCCCAGTCGATACTGAACCCCTTCGTCCCCGAGTCGTCGGTTTCCTCCGGGCGGGACTGGCCGCACTCCGACAAGAACTCGCCGTCCGACTCCCACTCGACAGCCGCGTCGACGCCCCGCTGGGCTTCCGCTTTCGCAACCTTCATCGCCCGGTCCTGCCGGGACGAATCCCACTCCACATACGCCGCTGTGAACGCTTCGGTGTCGCCGCCGCCGGCAGCGGTTTTCGTGGCGTCAGCGAGATGCTCCGTGGAAGGCCAGAGGCGGCTACGGGTTGGCTCCGCCCACTCACACGCGGATCGCTCCTCGGATGCCAACCGAGCGTATGCCTCAGCGAGCTCAAAAGTGGGGGTAGGTGCAAGGATTTCGGTCATGTCTGGTCCCTTTCGTTTGGTGGCCCCTCGGCCACAAACACACCATACGCCATCCGTTCCGCGGATGTCAACCACAAATCGGAGAAACCCCAAAACCGACACACAATCAACACAATCCAAACCTGAACCACCCATGAGCCCGACCAGCCGACGCCGACCAACCGTCGTTTCGATGTGGGTTTTGGTGGTGCGTGTGGTTTCGCGGTTTTGTGTGTGGGCGCGCGTGTGGGCACCGCGGTGGGGGTGCCGCGGTGCCCTGGGGGTTTGGGTTGTGTTGGGGTTATTTTGGCTCCTTTTTGTTGATGGTTTCGGCTAGGTCGAGTACCGCGTTTGCGGCGGTGTTGATTGCTGCCCAGGCTTTGCGGGCCGCGTTGAGGGTTTCGGGTTTCATGCGTTGAGCGCTTCTTCGCATGCTTTGCCGAGTGGGGTGTTCCACCATGGGTGGTGGTCGCCTGGGGTGTGTCCGCCTGCGCGTCGGGCGGCGTTTGTGGCGGCGATGTGTCGTTCGGCGGGTTTGCCTCGCATCATGCAGTCGATGAGGTCGATTGATGATTTGAGGATGTCGTTTTGGAACGCTTTGACGGCGTTTGGGTGGCTGCAGGGGAGTCGCCACCGTTTTTGGTGTTCGATTGCGTCGGCCGCCCATAGGTCGGCCATGTCGAGTACTTCACGTAGTGTTGTCATGCGGCTAGTGTATGCCTAGCGTGTGGTGGTGTCAACCCGGTTTGTGTGTCGCTGTTCGTTGGTGCGGTCCGGTCGTGTAACCATACGCCCAGCCGTGGCCACAGGATCAGCAACGGATGCGCCACCAAGTTATGGACACGCCACCACTTTGGGTACCTACGGGGCCGCTTCACGACACGTCCCCCCGGGGGTCCATCGCCGCTTCGAGTTTGTCTGCCAAGAACACGGCGACCCGCACCAGTTCATCGGTTCCGGTTTGGCGTTGGTACCAGCCGAGTGTTTCCCACGCAGTCGCCAACGGGCCGACAATCATGCGGGTGATGCCGCCCTTTTCGTACACCGACAGTTTCGCGGACGGGTTCTCTGCCCAGGCCCGAAGGTCCGCTATTTCGGAGCGCGCCCACCCGTGCAGGTCGCCTCCAGAACTGCTGTCCGATACCTCTCTGACAGCTATGCGGGCGGACATAAACGCTATCCGCCTCCACACGTCAACGACCTCAGCAAGATTGCCGGTGTACCCGTCATCGTCGAAGTCAGCTTGAAGATCTGCGTCGGGCGGAGCCACAACGTCGATCCCGAGGTTCCGCGCTAACACGCGCGCCACGTTCTGCGGCAAGGCGTTGGGAACGACGTCGCTGTCGGCAACTGTCACCGATGTAGTTGTTTCTGTCCCGTCTGAACGAACGACCGTGGCAGCGAAACGCCAGCCCTCACCGGTACGTCCAGCGTGGACGACGCAACGATCAGTGGTCGCGGCAGCCAAGATTTCCTGCACGGTCGCCACGATCGCGACAGCCACCGGGTTACGCCCGCTGGTCACGCGGCGGTGACCCTGTAGCGGTCTTTGCGGGTCACGGGCCCGCTGAACCCCGGTTCGGTCGATACGACCGTGAGCGTCGCCGGGCCGGCGGTGGGGTCGCTGTCGAACTGGTACACGAAACGGTTCGCCCGGATCGGGATCCCGGCCACGAGTTGCGGTCCGAACTCCGGATGGTTCAACACCGCCAACACGTTTCGTTTCCGTGTCGCGGTCAAATGCCCACCGTCGACCACTTTCAAACCCAATGTTGCCATACGGTCATGGTATCACCATGCCGGGTGGGTGTCAACGCGCGTGTCGTGGTGGTACCCTCCGCGGTGACAACGCTGAACGGGGAGGGACCAACCAAACAGTGAAGGAACTATGAGCACTCTCGACGCGATCACCCGCGCTCACGCCAACCAGGATTTCGGGCTGCGGAAACAGTTAATCGCCGAATACGTGGCGGCTGGTGGACGACAGTCCGACGTTGCGCGCGCTACCGGCCTGACTCGTGGGCGGGTGACACGGATTTTGCGGCCCGCTCAACGCTCCCGACGGCCGCTGATCGATCTGGACGGTACCCAAGCCGAACTGATACGCGATTTGATCACCGAGCTCGAAGCGGCCGTGGTCAGTTCCGCTCTCGACTCGAGCAACGCTGCATTGCGGTCGGACGTGGTCGACGCTAAACGTTCCGTCGCTGCGGCGGTACGCGAAGCGACCAGTACCGGAGTGAAATATTCGACGATCGCTCAGCGCGTCGGCGTCACCGCGGACACGTTGAAAGCGTGGAACCGGATCTAACCCCCCCCGCCCCATGTTTTTGGGGAGAAACGAGTTGCATATGGTTGACCAACTAACGGTTTCGACGCGCACCAGATTCGCGATGGTGCCCGAATGGGTGCTGCGCATGTGCGGGCCGCGTCGGGCACTCACACACACCGATTTGGCGGTGTACACGGCGTTGTTGTCGTACGCGTGGGGAGGCGGCGCGGCGTGGCCTTCCCACGCGACGATCGCCGAAACAACAGGGCTTTCTGAACGGACCGTTCCCGGGTCGATACGGCGCCTCATCGCCGCCGGGGTTGTCACCCGCGAATCGCGGTGGACAGACGGCACCGAAACAGCGTCGGGGGCACGTCCTGACGGGTCGGGTTGGCGGCAAACATCGAACCTGTATGTGATCCATATCGACCCGCCCGAAACCGACGACACCCGATCGAACCATGTGGACAACCATGTGGACAACCATGTGGACAAAGGTGGGGACAACAGGGTCAAACCTGTGGACAACTCGGAGGGGGGTACGTTCCACAACGTAGGGGGGGGTACGTTCCATGGCGCGGGGGGAGGTACGTTGCGCAGCGCGGGGAATAAGAGAAGAAAAGAACGAGAACAAAAAAAGAAGAAAACCTTGGTTCGCGCGTCAACTCAACACGCGCCGAAACCGGGGTTCGAAGAACTCTGGAACATCTACCCCAAAACCGGTGCCATCGACCGATGCCGCAACACGTGGAACACCCTCGACGCCGAACCCGAAACGATCATCGCCGCCGCACGGTCATGGAACGCCCACTGGGACGCCACCGAAACCGAATTCCAATACATCCCGGCGTTGCATCGTTGGCTCACCGGCCACAACTGGGAAACCACCCCGCCAGCCCCGTGGAAACCGTTCATAGAACACGGGCACCGGCCATGAACATCGAAGACCGCCTCCGGGCGCTCGCAGCTCGAGCGACCAGCCCCGATGCCGACACCGAAACCGACGACGTGCGAGCCGATGTACTCGACGCGGTCCGCCGCGTGGTACCGGCGCGGTTCCAACACACGTGGGAAGGCGACCGCGGCATCCCTGACCGCGCCGCGCGATGGGCGCTCGACAGTCAACGCCCATACGCTCTCGTCCTGTCAGGGCCCGCAGGGACCGGCAAAACATGGGTTGCATGGCACGCCGCCCAAACAGCTGTCGAAACGTTGAGTGAACGGCCCCGAGGGCAATGGCTACGGTTCGTGAACGCCGTCAACCTCGAAGATTTCGGGCACGACCAATGCCCGTTTCTCGTCATCGACGATTTGGGGCAAGAACACATCGGGGCGCGTTGCAAATACCGTTCGGTGCTGTACCGGATCGTGAACACCAGGTGGGAACATTCGTTGCCGACGGTGATCACCACGAACTTGGGTGGTTCTGTTCCGCCGACGTGGGCGGAAGGGTCGGAACACGCGATGATTCTGGATCGTTACGGTTCGGCGGTGTGGGATCGGCTGTCGGAACGCGTCACGCTGCGCACCACGGGCGCGTCGTACCGGACGCGGGTTGACACACCAAACAACCGGTGGTAGCGTCCCCACATATCAACATTGGAAGGGACCCCTATGGCGCACGTCATCAAACTCTCAGTAGATTCGTACCGGCGCATCACGGCCGTCGACATTGCCCCCACGCAGGTCCAAGTCGTCGGAGGACGGAATGGGCAGGGCAAAACCAGTTTGCTCGACGCTATTTGCGTCGCTCTGTTCGGCCCGAAATGGGACGCCACGACCGAACCGATCCACGAAGGTTCCGACACGGCCACGATCGTTGTCGGCTTGGACGATGTCGCCGGTCACGGCCCGTTGACCGTCACCCGCACGTACCGGACCGGTAAAGCCGGGGCTGTCACCACGAAAGTAGAAGTGACCCGCCCTGACGGGTCTACCCTGTCGGCACCGCAAACCGTGCTCGACGAACTGATCGGACGCCTGGGGGCAAACCCAGGCGAATTCCTCGCCCTGCCCGAGAAGCAGCAACGAGCTGCTGTCCTGAAACTCGTTGACCTGCCGTTTGACCTCGACGCGTTGGAAGCGGAACGGCGAGCCCTGTACGACGACCGGACCGTAGTCGGCCGCGACGTAGCAGCGGCGAAAGCGCTCGTCGCTGCGGAGACCGACCCGGGGCCCGGCGAAACCGAACCAATCTCGGTCGCTGACGCCGCTAAAGCATGGGCTGACGCTGTCGCCGCGAACACCGCCGCCGCGGCGCACCAAGGGCGCGTCGAACGGTCCGCTGACGCGTTAGCCCACTCCGCTGCCCGGGTCGCTGACCTAGAAACGCAACTCGCCGCCGCGAAAGCGGAACTCGCCGCGGCAGGAACCGCCCACCAACTACTCATCGATGAGCGCCCCGAAACCGTCGACGAGCAACCGCTAGCGGACCAGGTCCGCGACTTGGAAGCAATCAACCGAGACCGGGCAGCGAGGGCCCGCTACCAGCTTTTGGTAGCAACCGCGGATGACCTTGTCAGGCACCAAACCAGTCTGACCGCGCAGATCAACGAGATCGATCGGCGCAAAGACGAGGCGCTCCAAGCAGCGGTGATGCCCGCACCCGGGCTCACAATCACTGAGGCCGGGATCGATTTGAACGGGCACCCGTTCACGCAAGCGTCGCAAGCGGAACGGCTACGAGTAGCGTTAGCTATCGCCGCTGCCGCCGACCCGACCGTCCGCGTCGCAGTGATCCGAGACGCGTCGCTGTTCGACGACGACTCGCTAGCCGCAATCGCCGAATGGGCCACCGCCAACGACTACCAGGTGTTCCTAGAGGTAGTCGGCGACGCCGGCGGGGTAGTGATCGAAGACGGTGCCGTGAAAGCCGCATCGTGAAACGGGTGCCGTTGAAACGCCACTCGGCCCGCAACAAGTGGGCAGAATGGGCACAAGCCAACCCCATCGGCATCCACACCTGCCTGTTTTGCCCGTTCCAAGCGACGGAATGGCATCACCGCGGGCAGCGGTCCACCCACCCCGAGCATGTCACCTCCGACGTGAACCTGATCCCAGTGTGCCGCCAATGCCACGACCAGATCCACACGATGGACGACCCGTACACCCGAGGGCTGATCTTGCGTTCATGGGTCACGCCGGGGAGCGAGGACGACCCATGGATGAGATGAACCTGTGGTTGCCGTCGGCGACCCCCATGTTCTCAGACCGGCTATTAGCGCGAAAGACGTGTCGGGTTGGGGCACCGATCGTAGATCGGACCGTTCCGGCGTCCGCCATGAAGAAATGCGCCCGGCAACTGTCGTTCGCCGCGTGCAACATCCCGCCCGACACCACACACGCAGGCGACGCCGGGGTCCACTCGATGGCTGTCAGCAACGCGGTCCGAACCGTTACGGTGGACACGCTCGCCGAGTTACACACCGGTGGACGGTGGACCGTCGCCTGTGGTGTTCCTGTAAAGGAAACGTTCGGGACGCCGCACGGGCCGATCACTGTGACCGGCATCGTAGACATGGTAACTATCGACCCTGACGGGAACCCAGACACCGCGGTGTTCGTGGTCCCCAAAACAGGGTATGGATACCAAATGACAACGGTAGGTGACCTGAGCTATCGGGCACCAGAAACGCCGGCTACTGGGCCGTCCGACGAACTTGTGTTCTCGGCTGCGGTACGGGCTGGAATGGCTGGCGCTGGTCGGGCCGTGATCGTTCATGTCCCGTTGGAACCGTTGCACGAGTGGCGCACCAACGGCACCGTCGGGTTGGAACTCGGAGCGGAATGGGTTCTCGAGTTAGACGACGTGGCCGAACTAGTCGACAGCGAACTGGCCCGCATAGCGCGGGTTGTGCAGTTCGCCGAACAGGCGGAACCTGTCGTCGCGAAACGTGTCATCCCTGGGGCACAGGAGATCGCAGGGTTCGACCCGAAACGCAAAGGCGTGTGGACGGACCAAACCGGACAGCAACACGTCGAATGGCAATGCTCGTACTGCCCGTGGCAGCCGACGTGCGCCCGGATCGGCACCGGCACCGTTGACGCCGCAACCATCATCGCAGGAGACCGGTAATGTTTGTTCCGCTCAGAACACGTGTCGGGGCGAACACTGGCACCCCCTCACTCATTGGCCATTTGCGGTCCGGCGAGTCAACATCGGTGAACGGGAAACGGCGTCCCGTTGCGTCTGACACGTGGATCGTGTCCGGCGTTGACCAGCGCGTCGCCGACGCTGTATCCGACCATTTCGGTGCGCCGGTCGAACCGTGGGACGACCCTAAAACCATGGACAAATGGCGGGTCCGTACCGGACTGCCAACCGTCCCCGTCAGGCTCGGCTATTTGGACCCTGACCGGTTGGCTCAATATGAACTGTTCGGCGGGAAAGGACTCGTGAAACGTTGCGACGCGACACGAGACGGGACACGAACATGTTGGACGGTTCTTCGCGACGGCCCGCACACAGCGGAGGTGTCCGGGCCGTGCGAATGCGTCGCTGCTATCGAAACGGGGCGACAGGGCGACGAGTGCCGGCCGACGTTGCGGCTCCCCGTGTTCCTCGACATCCCGGGTTTGCCGGTTGCAGCCCAGTTCGGGTTCGTGTCGCATTCCGAAATTGCGTGCATGGAGATCCCGTGGACGATCGCGGGTGCACAACAAGCGCTCGGCGAGAACTTGTTCCGGTACCGCATGGAACTAGCGATCGTTCCTCGATCGAGTTCGGGCGGGTCGAAGGTGTACCACGTGCCGGTGTTGCGGATACGCGAAGCGGTGGAGACGTTGGTGGCGATCCAATCGGGCCGTTCAGACGCGGAACTACCCGGGCCCCCGCCGCGACCAGAGCTGGCGTCGCCTGTGGAATACGTTGCCGACGACACTCGCGAATGGTGGCGCACCACGATCCGGGGCATGACCCCCGAACAGAAATCGTGGCTGTCCGAACAGTTCCAGACGCACGGCATCGACTTACGGAACCCTGTGCCGGTCGCTCAAACCGAAACCGTCGCCAAACTCATGGACGACGCGATGTCCGACATTGACGACGCTGAGGTAGTCGAATGATCGAAGACCACCGGCGCGTATATGACGCGTTGACGGACCCGCCCGTCGACGCCGACACGTTCGCGACGTTGATGTGCGATGTCGAAGATACGTGGGAAGCGTTCGTCGCTGCTCGTAGCGTCCGCGACGACGCGTTACACACCCGAGACGCGTTGATCATGGCAACTGTTCGCGAGTTGGGACGGAACCGCGTGGCGGCTCTCGCGTCGTTGAGCCGTGAACGTGTAGGCCAAATCGTGGTGGCACACCGCAACCAATGGAACCCGACACGCGCCGAAACAGATATTGATGTGTTGCAGCGGGCGTTGACGCGCCGCACCAGCGTGCTGGCCGGCGCGCACAGCGAATACGAACAGGCAAGAACCGATCTGATCCGGGCCGTGTCGGCGTGCCGTAGCGCCGCTGTTTCGTTGCCGACGGTTTCCGCGGCAACCCGAATCGCTCAAACCGATTTGGATCACTGGTATAGGAGAACCAAATGAATACTGTCACGTTGGTAGGGAACGCCGCACGGAACCCCGAACTCAGGTTCACACCGAGCGGGCAAGGCGTAGCCACGTTCGGGTTAGCCGTGAACCGTCGCTGGCAAAACAAACAGACCAGCGCATGGGAAGAGTCCGTCTCGTTCTTTGACGTTGTTGCGTGGGGAACCCTCGGCGAGAACATAGCGGAAAGCATCACGAAAGGCACCCGTGTCATCGTGACCGGGCGTTTACAGCAACGCTCGTGGGAAACCGACCAAGGCGACAAACGCTCAAAAGTCGAGATCGTCGCCGACGAAATCGGGGCTTCCCTGCGCTGGGCTACCGTCGAAGTCGCCAAAAACGAGCGGCGCAGCGCCGCATCCGGTTCGAACGGGACAACTACACCATCTGCCGGATATGGCTACGACGAGGAACCGTTCTAATGGAAACCTCTATCAGCTACGCTATCGCGACTGTCCGGGTGTTGACCGATCTGTTGTCGTCGTGGGCAGCGGGCGAACCGTTCGACGGCACCACCGACGACGTGACCGAACTGTGGCGTGCGCTGTCCGAATTGGCCGTCGATGTCGGAGTCGTGAAGAAAGCCGCGGCGAACACGTTGTATGAACGGCTCGGCAAAGGCACGCACGAAACGTCGACCGGGCCGTTGAACATCGCGACGCCGCCCGTGTACACCAAATGGGACAAACCGGCGTTGTGGTCCGCTGTCGTGAAAGCAGCGTTCGCTCCTGACGTGAACGGCGAACCGACCGCGTCGATCGGCGAAGCGTTAACGGTGGTCCAACGGTATTGCGATGTCGCGACGGGCCGCACCGCCCAGTTGCGGGCATTGATCGGAGAGGAACGGACGTTGGACGAATACGCCGAAGTTGACTACCGGCCGGTCGTGAAATGATCCGCTGGGGACACAACCAGGTTCCGGAACGACCGAACCGGGTAGAGGTCGAACGGATCGTCGACGCCGACGAGGACCCGATCTGATGTACACGATCACTGTGTTAAGCGTCGTAGCAGCGCTATCGGCGATCACTGTCGCCGCCCGATACGTGTCGGGGTGGGTTACGCGTCGCCGACGTGAACGTTCCATCACTACACACCCGAGTGTGTACACCCGTCTACAAACAAGAGGGGACCGCGACGACGATTCGTTTCGCGGTCTCCCATGAAAGGAAACACCATGCCACAACCAGCGAACAACGACGCCCGGCTCGCGAACGCGATCCGACGCGCCCAAGTGTATCTGGACACATCACAAAAACTGCTCGAGTTCGGAGACCCCGGCGACGCGTTGACACACGTCGCAGCGGCACTCGACGAAGCGCTCAATCTCGTAAACGGTCCGCGTTTGAAGCGAATCACCGCAACGGAGGAAACAGCATGAAACAGGTCATCGCCATCATCGCTGTCGTGTTCGCCGGGTGCGCCCC
>WPCH01058682.1_pt1 | contig 9987 bp, 9 predicted proteins | sample 5399881 | NCBI WGS metagenome assembly WPCH01 (sample SAMN12869468, study PRJNA574797) | sludge metagenome | isolation source: wastewater treatment of pH5 | place: China:Beijing | collected 2019-05-20 | reverse complement strand
CAGTAGAGTGAATCTTTCATCTGGAGGGATCCTGATAAAGCCCTGGAAAGCCTTTGAGATGCATGCAGAAGAATACGATGCCTGGTATGAGAAATACAAACCTGCATATGAGTCTGAGCTTCTTGCCCTGAAGACCTTTACTCCTGAGAATCCGGAAAACCTTAAGGCTCTTGAGGTCGGGGCCGGAACAGGCAGGTTTGCAGCTTCTCTCGGGCTTTCTTACGGACTCGAACCTGCAAGGGCAATGGCAGAGATTGCAGAAAAAAGAGGCATCCAGATGGTACTCGGGGTTGCAGAAACCCTCCCTTTCAAAAGACAGAGTTTTGATCTTGTTTTGATCGTGGCTTCACTCTCCCTTTTTAAAGACCCGGTACAGGCACTCCGCGAGGCTGCAGGTGTCCTTAAGCCTGGCGGACAGATTGTTATAGGGATACTTGACAGAGACAGCTTGCACGGAGATTTTTACGAGTCGAGGAAAAAAGAGGGTAGGTTTTCTTCAGAGGCTAAATTTTTCTCAGCCGCAGAAGTGTCGGGATGGCTTACAGGTCTCGGGTTCAAAGAAATTAAAATCTGCCAGACACTCTATATGCAGCCTGAAAAAATAGAACATATAGAACTTCCGCAAAAGGGGTCCGGCACAGGAAGTTTTGCTGTGATTTCAGCCAGAATATAAATGAACGAATGATAAACATTTCTGCATCAGACTGGCAGTAACGGCTTATTATGGTGGTTAAGGTTAATCGTCAAAGATAGATTTTAAGGCAGTGTGCCTAATTTGCTGTAAATTTGAAGTCAATTTTTTGTGTATTATGGGAAAATTGATTTCCCTATATGGAATTTTCTACCAAAGAACTTCTTGAGATTTGTGATTTTACAGAACTTATGTTACACTGTCGATTTTTTTAAGATCAACTTTCTACTTAAGATCAACCTGTTACTTTATTTTGCTCTGAATTTCACTCAATCTCTTTTTTCCGATTTCAATTAATTTCATCAGTTTACTGTATTCGTTCTCTGAGACCATGCTTCCCGGGGTTAAAGTTTTCACGTTACTTCCTTCAGAGTAAAGCAGAATTCCGTTCCAGGCTGCAAAATGTGAACCTGACAGGTACTCGCAGGGCAGTTCCCATCTGGATTTTACGTTTTCAAAGCCGTCAAAGATATAAAAAACAGTTCCGTTTTTCAGGGTCCGGGTAAATCTAAGGAATACATCAGCCATGCTTTCATCCTTATGCCAGAGAAAAAACTGAAAGGGAAGAAGATAAATAAGAAAAAAATCTCCGTTTTTAAGTTCCCTTTAAAGGCTTTTTTGTTTCTTAAGCCTGTCAAGAGACAATTAAAACCCGAGCAGTTAAAGCCCAAGTTCAGTCAGTTTTTGCCCTTTCGCACTGGTAACGGTCACGGAGATGTCTTTAAATTTAGGAATTCCCGTACCGCCGGTTTCGTCCGAGACAAGCATATTTGACCATGGGCTTTTAGGCATATACGCAATGCCTCTGTGAGAGGGCTCATATCCTGATTCTTCGGCTTTGACCACAACCGTTCCGAAAGAGTTTTTCAGGATTACGGTTTCACCTTTTTTCACATTCAACTGCTTGAGGTCGGCAGAGTCCATTTTTATTACGGCAGAGCGGTCCCTGTACTCTTTCCCGAACCGGTTTTCAATCATGGCTTTGTCCTGAAAGATATCCCTGTAGGTTACAATCTTTACCTTTATTTCAGGGGCTTTAAGAAAAGATCCGAAATCCATCAGAGAGCCTCCATTATCTTTTTGAGAACTGTTTCATCCGAAGGGCGTTTTGTCTCAACGGCAGGCTTAAAGTCAACCTTCACCCCGTCCATACGTATTGCACTTCCTCCTGACTCTACTCCATCGATTGCAGTGCTGATGTAAACTTTTGCATTTCTGGATGTGAGGGTTTCACAGGGGTCGAGCACGATCACGGGGACTTCAAGCAGGTTTTTTGCAATAGACCTGGGAAGGATTGAGAACGGGTCCGAACCAATGATAAGTGCGGCATCAACTGTTTTTTCTTTAAGAGATTCAACGACAGAATATTCCGGCCCGTGTTTCACAGTCCCGTCTTCAAATTTTACACTGTTCACGTACCCGGTTTCCTTAAAGAGGTTTTCATTAAAGCCCCGTGTATTGTACTGTCTTATCATGGGTACGAGATGGAAGTTTGCTTTTTCGTTCAGGGCGTTCATGAGCCTGATAAAATGTTCGATGTTTTCCAGAGAATAGACAAGACCACGCCCTACGAAAACGACGCCGAATTTTGCCCCTTTGAGGATATTTGCCAGCTCAAGGATTCTCTTGGGGGGGAAGTTGTAAGAGGTTTTTGGGAGCTTTCCGGCAAGCGCTGCAATAAGGGCGTCAATAAACTCGGCATCTCCTCCCGGAGGAATCTGGAAGAAATAATTCCCGCAGATCTTTGCAGTATGGGACTTCCGGACATCTATGCAAATTGCAGTCCTCTCTTCTTCCCAGCCTCTCTGCTTTTCAGTCCCCCTGGGGAAATAGGCGTATTTAGAAAGTTGACGCGGGTGGGAGTCCGAGGGGTCTGTTCCCCAGAAAATAGAAACATCGGCTTTGTTCCTTACATCATCAAGAGTGCAGACCTTGGTTTTGTTGTTAAGGAGAGCTTCAATTACTTCACCAAGGCTAAATGAAGAAGCATCATCCAGAGTTGCACTGGTTTTTTTTGCAAGCTCGATCGCAAGTTTCTGGGCTTCGTTGCTGGAAGTCCCAAGCCCGAAAATAAGAGGGTTTTTTGCATTCTTCAGGATAGTTGCAGCCTCGCTGATAGCAGTTGTTTCGTCTACGGGTTTATTGTCTACCAGGAAAGCGGCACTTTCCTTCCCGTCTTTCATGTGGGCTACCCCTATCCTGCAGGCAGTATAGACTTTATTTATTTTATTATTTTCAACATCTACTTCTATGTCATCGCAGAGCATCCCGCAGCCTGTGCATACGTAATAGTTTTTCTCCATCCTCTCGCCTCACACAAACTCGATTGCCTCTACAGGGCAGGTCACTATACAGCCATTACAGAGGATCTTATTCTTCCCGAATCTGCGGCACTCCCCCAGGTTCTGGGCTTTCACAACTCCATCTTCAACAGTCAGGACAAGCCTGCCAGGATTCGTTGGGGCTTTTCCCGAGCCCACTCCGTAGGGGTCATTTGCTACATTCGGAGGGCAGGCAACCACACAGTTCCCGCAACCAAAACAGAGGTCTTCATGAACTATAAGTCCGGTTTCGGTTGCTCCTTCCGAAGGCTTGAAAATCTCGCTGAGTTTTTCATAACTTTCTTTATATTTGGGTTCCTCTTTCAGGGGCGGGCAGTCCTCTGGTGTCAGCTCGCGGGCCATAAGGGCAACTGCAAAAGCCATACATGAGGTTTTTCCACATTTTTTGCAGTTAGTCTTTGGAAGCATCTGATAGAGTTCCATTGCATTTGTCATTACAGGTCACCCTTGAGTCAAATTTGTGATTTAATTTATCTTGAATTTAATTATATTAAAGAGGATGGCAGATTAGCCATATGTCATTATTGCCACACAGGCATATGGGGTTAACCGAATATTTCCTCTCTAAGAAGGTCCGGTTTGAAGGAAGCGCTGCTTGATAACATCAGGTGTTTAAATTCCTGCATATCATGCTTTAATATATTTAGTTAAAGAGATGAATGTAATCTACCTTAAACTATTGCTTTTTAATTCTCAATGTTAATCTTAATTTACAGTGTTAACTGTTTCCAGAAACCTGGGAATAATACTAAAGTTCACACTTTCTGCAGGCTGAAAGACAGTATTATGATGTGAGTGAATGATTTGAGCGGCTGAAAGAAAGGAAAAACTTTCAGGTATTTCCTCTCCCGCCTTCTCCAGCTGTATTTGACACCTGCTTTCCGAGAATGTCTGATATAGCAGCGGATCAGGAAGGCTTAAAGAAAAGTTCGCAGTGACAGTTCCCGTCTTTTTCAATTTCATCCTTATGGTATACGCAGGGGCAAACTATTTTCTTGTCCTCGCTCTCATCCCCGGTTACTATCCTGCATGGGCAATAACGCCTGCCGAACCTTTCTACCCTTGAAGCGAGCCCGTCAAGGACGTAGTCAAGGGCTTCTTTGTCCGGATTAAGCTTGAAGCCTGCCTTGTTTGCATATTTTTCTGTCCATTCGTACATCTTATCTTTTAATTCATCGTGTTCACTCATGTAGAATTCCCTCCTGTTTTTGTAGGAGTGATACTGGTTATTTACAGGATCTCGTATACGTAAGTATAGTTCTATGGTCAGGAATATTTTTGTTCTTACAATTGCTATATATTTAACTGTTCAAAGCTCCTTAAATACTATTTCAATCTATTCCCAAAGGAGTTTCCCTCATATACGAGAAATTATTTGATAACATTCGGTACTGATTGATCGATTACGAATTAAGTTCTCAAACTATAAATCAATTAGTAAGCGGTATAAAAGCTATTGAGCTGTGCTCCTTATTTATTCAGGTTCACCGGAAACTTATACATAAAGCTTGAGATTAATCGGAAAGTTAATATAGATATATTTATAATATTCGTAACATAAATAGCATCTGTAATATATAAATCATGTTTTGCATATCTTGAAATTATCACGGAAACTGCCGGAAAAATTACTTAAAAACTACTGCTTCTCTATCCATTATTATAAGGCGCAGGTCAAAGGTTTCCACAACTTTTACAAATAAAGGTTTTGATTTTGTATAAAACGGCTACATATTTATCCTGTTTGAGAGAAAATTTATATTGAGATTTATAAACCGAAATCATACTTACTGAAAAGCCAGAAAGAAAGCTTTTCCATGATGTGCAGATAATTTGCTGGGCCAGAACTGTTCAGTGACTATTTTTCTGCACGGCTGTTAATCCTGCAGAATATTCTGCAGAATCAGAATTCTGAACTTTTAACTTACAAATTATATTATAATCATATAACAAAATATATGCCATAGGTCAAACTCTAGGACTATTCATGGATATCAGGAGTAAACAAGCATGAGAATCGGAGTCTACATTTGCCATTGCGGACTGAATATTGCAGGAGTAATTGATGTTTCAGCCCTTGAAGAAATGGCAGGTGAACTGGAAGATGTGGTGCTTGCCCGGGAAGTACAGTTTCTATGTTCCGATTCCGGACAGGAAGGCATCATAAAGGACATAAAAGATAATAAAATCGACAGGGTTGTGATAGCAGCCTGTTCCCCAAGGCTGCACGAAAAAACATTCAGGCATGTCATGGAAAAAGCCGACCTCAACCCTTACCTTATGGAAATGGTAAACATAAGGGAGCAGTGCTCCTGGGTACACGCGGATGACCCCCAGATGGCGACCCAGAAGGCTTTTGACCTGATAAGGATGGGAGTTGCAAAAGCCCGTTTCCTGAGGGAATTGAGCGCGACAAGCTCTAAAGCCAGCAGAAATGTCCTTATCATAGGCGGAGGGGTTGCAGGAATAGAAGCCGCCTTAAACCTCGCAGAAGCCGGCTTTCCCGTAACCATGGTAGAAAGGGAATCCACAATCGGGGGCAAAATGGCTCTTATGAATGAGGTATTCCCGACAAACGACTGTTCTATCTGCGTGCTTGCCCCCAAAATGACTGAAGTTCAGAACCACCCCAACATTACTCTTTATACATATTCTGAGGTCACAGATATCTCAGGTTCCGTTGGAAAATTCCATGTTAGGGTCACACGCAAACCCAGGTTCGTTCTTGAAGACAAATGTAAAGGCTGTGTTGACCTTTGCTCAGAGGTCTGTCCCGTAGAAATAGAAAACCCCATGAACTATGGGATTGGGAAGTCCAGGGCAATCTATATGCCAATTCCGCAGTCAGTCCCGCAGGTAGTGCTTATAGACCCTGACCACTGTGTAGGCTGCGGACTCTGCCAGCTTGCATGTCCTGCAGAGGCTGTGGACTACGAGCAGAAACCCGAAGAAATAGAGTTCGAAGCAGGGGCAGTGATTGTTTCAACAGGCTACCAGCTCTTTGATGCTTCCCGGAAAAAAGAATACGGGTTTGGAAAATACCCTGATGTCATAACGAATATGCAGCTTGAAAGGATGCTGAACTCTGCGGGACCCACAGGTGGGAGAGTCCTTGTGCCTTCAACAGGTCAGCCTCCAGAGAGTGTCGCATTTATTCAGTGTGTCGGGTCAAGGGACAAAACCGTAGGCAACGAACACTGTTCAAGAGTCTGCTGCATGGCAGCCCTTAAAAATTCCCAGATGGTTAAGGAACGCTACCCTGGTACTGATATCACGATCCACTATATAGATATCCGGGCTGCAGGGGAGATGTATGAAGAATATTACGCCAGGACGCAGGGGATGGGTGTGGACTTCATCCGGGGAAAGGTCGCTGAGGTCTACGCCGGCGAAGACGGAAGGCCTGTTGTCCGCTACGAAAATACTCTTGAGTCCAGAGTTGAAGAAGAAGCTCACGACCTTGTTGTGCTTTCCACAGGGTACGAGCCGAGCAAAGCCGCAGAAGGAATTGGCAGGATGCTTAACCTTGCCCGGCGCCCTGACCGCTTTTTTGCAAGCGCACACCCGAAAATGCGCCCTGTTGATGCGCCGGTGAGCGGAGTCTTCCTTGCGGGCTGCGCTTCGGGACCCAAAGAGATCCAGGTTTCCATAGCCCAGGGCAGTGCCTGTGCTTCCAAAGTTATGCAGCTCCTGGGCACGGGAGAACTTGAAGCTGACCCCATGGGTGCACATGTTGACCCTGATAAATGTATAGGCTGCAGGACATGTGTTGAAGTCTGCAAGTTCGGAAAGATAAGCATTGTCGATAAAAAGGCTGTCGTTGACGAGGTTTCGTGCTACGGCTGCGGTGACTGCAGTGCTGCATGCCCGGTAGGTGCAATCCAGATGCGGAACTTTGAAAATGAGCAGATTCTTGCGCAGGTCAGAGCTGCGACAGCTCATAAGTCCCAGTGCCCCTTTGTTGTCGCTTTTCTCTGCAACTGGTGCAGTTATGCCTGTGCAGACCTTACCGGAATGTCCAGGATACATTACCCGACAAACATCAGAGTTATCCGTACCATGTGTTCTGCCAGGATAAACCCGGAGTTCGTCCTTGAAGCCCTCAAAGGCGGAGCTGACGGTGTGCTTGTTGCGGGCTGCAGGATGGACGAATGCCATTATATTCATGGAAATTTTGATGCGAAAAAGCGCATGGACGTTTTAAAAGAGATCATAAAGGAAATAGGGCTTGACCCGAAAAGGCTCAGGACACTCTGGATCTCGGCTGCAGAAGGAGAACGTTTCTCGAACACGATTACCGAGTTTGTAAAGGAACTTGAAGAAATAGGGCCCATAGGGAGTGAACTCAAACGGGAATACACCGCAACCGGACTCGAGGAGGTGGCTAAATGAGCGAGAAACTTCCGGAACATCCCGGAGAATGTCCCGAAAAATGCCCGGACCAGGAAATTCACGTATGTAACGGGTGCTGTGGTACCGGAGAAGGAGAAGAGCCTGAAATAGGAGAAAACGAGGTTTCGGGTCCGGATTCTGAAGATTTAGAATTTGAAGAGCCTGAAGCTGCAGTTTCCGGGGACAGCGAGGGTGAGGAACAGGAAAAGATCACGGTCACAACCAGTATGGACATTCAGGGAACTCATTTCATTTACACTCAGGCTACTGAGAAGTCCCTCAAAATCCTCGATTACGATTACAAGCGTTGCAATGGCTGCGGTATCTGTGCGGAAATCTGCCCTACAAAAGCCCTTGAAATGGGGCCGCTGCATGAGATCGCAACCGGGCTTGATGCCCCTGCCGTGATGATGGACCTTGAGAAATGTACATTCTGCAGGATGTGCTCAAACCTCTGCCCTGTGCATGCCATTTCTTTTGAAGCGGTCGGAGAGGTCCCTGATGAAAAACAGTACCCTAAATACGATACCTTTGTAAATATCAATGAAAAATGCCTGCCCTGCCTCCTCTGTGAAGGAGCCTGCCCGCAGGACGCAATAGAAGTGGAATTCACTTTTCCGAAAAAGGAAGAGATCGCTCCATTTAAAGAAGGTGTGGAAGGTGAGATTGAAATTGATCTCGAAAAATGCAACTTCTGCGGGATCTGTGCTAAATTCTGCGACGCGGTTATCCTGCTTGAGCGCGAACCCACTCCTGACAACCCTGTACCTTTTGAGCAGATCCTTGTTGATACTGACAGATGTGACTACTGTGTGCTCTGCCAGGATATCTGCCCTGAAGAAGCAATAAAGGTTAAAGGGGAACGCCCCTGTGAAGCCCCAGAGGTTGGAGGAAAAGTAAAAGTAGACGACCTGAAATGTACCCAGTGTGCCCGGTGCCAGGCTGTCTGTCCTTATGAAGCTGTTGACCTCCAGAAGCCCATGGAAGGGAAACTGAGCCTTATCGAGGTTAATTTGAAGGAATGCGATCCCCAGGGCTGCCGCGGCTGCTTTAATGTCTGCCCCTCGGATCTCTGGTACGTGCCGACAGACCCTGAAGATCCGCGCAAGATAGCTTTTGCCGAGGAATACTGCATGTACTGCGGAGCCTGTGTGAAAGCCTGCCACCTTGATGCCATAAAGGTGGAAAGAACTGATGTCCACCACACCGAAATTCCTGATACTCCCTGGGCAACCCAGTGGAGGGATGCGATCGAGTCCCTGAAAACCGGCTCAAGAAAAGGAGTTGACCGCGCAGTCTTCAGGGAAACGGAAACCCTCAAAGCCCAGAAGTTTATGGGTATAGAGCCTCCGTGTACTGATGAAGAGGCGCTTGCAGCCGTGCAGGCAAAAATCGATTCTCTCATTCCTGTACTCAAAAGCGCAAAAGTCAGGAAGCTCTGGGAAACCGACTCCCCGGAAAATACTGCTGCAGCAGTTAAAAAGAAGATTGAGGGCTGAAAATCTGACGAAATCTGTAAGGTTCCGGATTTACTATCCTTTTCTAAATTTATTACATTTTTCTAAAAAATCTGCGACCGGGCTGAGAAGGCTGAAAAAATACTTTCTTACCCGGAAAGCCTGTTTTTAATCTCAGGTTTCAGAGCTCTCTTCCATTTATCCCGGTGCCCTGCAAAGAAAACAGAGGGATATTGAAGGTCAGAAAATAAAAGGGAAAATTAGAAAATAATGTTTGAAGAAACTATAAAGATAAGAAAGGTGTGTTACAGCCAGTGGCGCTGTTCAAGTCAGATAATTGCTTCCTGTCCCCTAAAAAGCGCTTTTATATTCAATCTCCAGATACACACTTTTCTATGTTCAATTTTCAGATACGCACTTTTCCTTTACAACCAGAACAGGTATCTTTGAGTGCCTGACCATATTTTCCGCAACGCTGCCCAGAAGGAGCCTGTCAAGTCCGGTTTTTCCCAGGCTGCCCATGACAATGATATCCATTTTTTCCTCTCTGGAATAGCGGATAAGTTCGGCTGCCGGATGCCCTTCAAGCAGGACAGGCTCTACCTTTACTCCTCCCATTTCACCTGTTCCTGCTACATAGTTTACAGCCTGGACACCTTCTTTTTTCAAAACTTCGCGCATTCTTTCCCAGTCCAGGTCTACCGCCATAGAAGAAAAATAATCCGTTGATACAACATAGACTGCGTAAACAGTCCCTCCGCTCAGGCGTGCTATTTCTATGGCATGATTGGTAGCCATCCTGGAACAGACAGAGCCATCGGTTGCAATCATTATTTTCTTAAAACTAACATTTCCCATGAAGAATCCCATTTACTTATTTCTCCGCAAGAAATATAACAGCATCGCGTCCGGTAAGTATGCAAAGCAGGCAAATTTTAATTCTGGAGCTTCTTTTGAAAATGATGTTAAAGAAAGCAAGAACAGTTATTTTCGGATGACCTGCGATCAGTTCAAAACTATACTTCTATATATGGGAAAAAATTATTGTATTAATTATGGCAGACTTTCTTGGGAATTTCCTATCCGCTTTGAAACAGAATATTCC
>WPCH01088238.1_pt1 | contig 9992 bp, 9 predicted proteins | sample 5399881 | NCBI WGS metagenome assembly WPCH01 (sample SAMN12869468, study PRJNA574797) | sludge metagenome | isolation source: wastewater treatment of pH5 | place: China:Beijing | collected 2019-05-20 | reverse complement strand
TGAACGCAAGTTCAAACCTTACCGGCGCGGTGACAGCCGCGGTTGGGAGACGATTGACGCTCAATTCTTCAGTGAAAATGCAGAACGCATTGTGCGCGAGATGAACGGCACGGTCAATGCGATTCAATGCCCTGTGGACGATCGTTCGGTTATTCTCCTGCCCGGCATCATGTACTTACAAACCCACGAAACCATCGGCCACCCCCTGGAGCTCGACCGCATTTTGGGCTACGAGCTCGCTTTTGCCGGCGGCTCTTTCGTCACCCTGAACGATTTTGGCACGCTGCGGTACGGTTCAGACAAACTGACCGTCAGGGCGGATGCCACGCTGCCCAACACACCCGGCAGCTTTGGTTACGATGATGACGGAATCCCGGCGCAAGACAACCTCCTCATCGACAAGGGTATACTGGTGGGCGCAATTACCGGAAGGCAGATGGTGGAAGAAGCCAATGCCAAAGCGCGCAAGCAGGTCTTCAGCGGCAGCAGCGGCGCCAACCGGGCTACTTCCTTTTATCGCGTACCCATCGAACGCATGACCAATATCAATGTTGACCCTGGCAACGACGGCTCGTTGGATGAAATTATTAAGAACACTGAAAAAGGCATCGTTGTAGATGGCGACCGCAGCTGGTCTATTGGATCAAACCGGGAACAGTTCCACTTCGGCACAGAAGTGGGCTGGCTGGTTGAGGATGGCGAAATCACGCAGCAGGTGAAGAACACCACCTACAAGGGAGATACACTCCCCTTCTGGAATTCGCTATCCGCTGTGGGCAACGCCTCCACCTGGGAAGTGATTTACGTACCAAACTGCGGTAAAGGCCAGCCCAACCAGATTATGCAGCTTGGGCACGGTGTTCCTGTATGCCGATTTGACAATGTCAGAATTGGAGAATAGCCATGAAAGAGAAAATCCTCAACACACTTGATCTGTTACGAACCTACGCCCTCTCAAAAGGCTATATCATTTCCATCTTCTATCACGAAGAAGACAGCTCATTGATGCGATTTGCCAATTCAGCCATCTCGCTAAACACGCGTGAACACCTCATCCGCATGGAGTTCACCGCTTATGATGGTAAAAAACGCGCCAGCTACGGCATGATCACCAACCTGTCGGCAGTCGAGGATATGAAGCGCGGGATAGATCAGGCGGCTGAAATGGTGCAGCATGCCATGCCGCTTACCTACGAGCCCACATTGCCGCTTTACCACACAGCCTTCAGCGATGACGCTGCCTTTGATGCCAGCCTGGCTGAAATCAGCAGTGAGGAAAAATTGGCGTTTTTCAACGAAGTGGTGACCGGCTTTGAAACCACCGAAATCAAGCTTTCGGGTATTTTTTCGAGCGGGGCAAACACGATTGCGCTGTTGAATACCACCTCAGAACACCCGCTGTATTATAAGACAAGTGATGCACAAATCAGTATCGTGCTGGCACACAGCCTGCTGAAATGGGAAATCCAATCCGAGCAATCAGCCCAGCGCAAGAGCGACCTCTCTGCGGCAGCGCTGCGAGATGAACTGGCGTTTCTGCTCGATCACTATCTCCACGGTGCACCGCAGCAAATTCCTCTGGGGAAATACGACATTGTACTTGGCAGCGCAGCGATCGCAGATTTACTGACCTTTATGAATTACATCGGTTTCAATGGTGGTTTGATGAAACGCGGTTATTCTTTCCTGAAGAAAGAAGATATCGGCAAGAAAGTGCTCTCGAGCCAATTCACACTAACCGATAACCCTGCCCGGCTTGATACCTTTCCATTCCGACGTGATTTCTATGGCATGGAGCGGACAGTTTTTCCATTCGTTGAGAAAGGCATCTTTAAGGCTTTTGCCTGGCAACAAGATGACGCAGACGAATTCAATGAAAAGGCAACCGGTCACACGGTAATGCACTACAGTTTATCCCTGGTGGGTGGAAACCGGTCGGTTAAGTCGCTGGCTGATCTTGCCGGCCAGCCGCGCGAGGTTGACCTGTTGTACATTCCTTTCTTACATTACATGAACATCGTCAACCCCTCCAAAGCGATTGTCACAGGCAGTTCAAGGTTCGGCGCCCTGCTGCTGAAGAAAGATGGTTCAATTGCCGTGCCTTATAATGTGCGCCTAACCCAAAGCCTGCAGGAGATCTTCGGAGACAAAATCGACTGGCTATCGGCTGAAACAACAGCCTACAACACCTCGCAAAGCTATGGTGCGCGCAACCCCACGGCAACCATCGTGCCGAAGTTCTTGCGCGTAAATGGGCTTGACATTTCACATTCCAACTCTTCTTATTGATTCAGCACTGACTTAAGTCAAACCCTCTGGAGTGCGTTCTGCTTTCCGGAGGGTTTTTAATATTTATGGCGCGGTCATCCTCTGTGATCACAAGGTTTTCCGGCAATCACCATGTTGACTGGTTGCGGTATTCACCGAAAAATTAAAACTTTGCTACAATAACTTTTTGCAAGTTATTCCAATGCAGCGGTGTTTTAACACGAAGGAGAGTGGATGATGAGACCAGAATGGGACGCTTATTTTATGAAGATTGCCTACGCAGTTTCTGAGCGCAGCACATGTGACCGCGCTTTTGTGGGTTCATTGCTGGTCTTGGACAAGCGCATCCTCACCACCGGCTTCAACGGATCACCAAAAGGACAGCCCCATTGCGACGAGGTGGGTCACCTATTGGTCGAAGGCCATTGCGTGCGCACAATCCATGCGGAGACCAACGCTATCATTCAGGCAGCACTGCACGGAGTATCCACCCGCGGCGCCACTTGTTACGTCACCCACTTTCCGTGCATTGCTTGCACTAAAGCCCTCATCAACGCCGGGATTACCCGCTTGGTCTATGATGTTGCCTATCGCATCGATGACAACGCGCTGGAATTTTTGCGTCAGGCAGAAGTGGAGATTACCCAATATCATTCAGCAGACGAGGCAGGCACAACAACTGACGTTGCTTAGGGAGTTTTTCGGCAACCTCGTAGATAGCCTTTCATAAAGAAACATCAGAAATTGCGGTGTGCCTGGCAGTTGGCAGCCCAATCGCACTGAGCAGCCAAATGCTTTTCGGCTTTGCTCGAGCGTCTATGCCTGTCGATTGTTGTGATCGTTTTCTGTTAAGTTAAATCGCTTTGAAATAACTGTATAATGGGAAATCATTTTCTTTATCGTCTTTTTGGTTTGTTTGAAAGGAAAAAACAATGACCAAGCCATCCCAATATATTGATTATGAACCTCTCAAGTCAGTTGACGGTTTGAGGTTCCGCCATTTTTCAGATGAGCAAGACTACCAGGTGCGCCTCGACATTTTCAACGCCTGCAAAGAAGTCAATGCGATTGATTATGTAATAACACTCGATGACATTAAAAATGATGAAAAGTGGACGAAGAATTACGACATTAGCAAGAACTTTTTTTACGTAGAGTATGCTGATCGTATTGTGGGGTATTTCGGCTATTCGTGGGATGTTGAGACAGATGGAAAAGTCATCTATTATCCATTCGGGAATCTCCTGCCAGAATTTTGGGGACTCGGGATTGCTGCATTAATGCTGCAATATGCAGAGGAAAAATGCAGCGAAATTGCCACAGAAAAACACACGGGTTTGGATCGGCGATTCCGAATCGGAACCAAAAAAAACGCCATCGCTACAGTTAAGTTTCTCTCGGGAAAAGGTTATAGCATTGAGAGGTACTTCTTCGCAATGAATCGTCCTATCAACGCAGCGCTGGCTGACCATCCCCTGCCTGCCGGCCTTGAGATAAGGCCAGTGGAACCAGCCCATTACAAGGCTATTTGGGATGCGGACTTTGAAAATTTTAAAGACCATTGGGGGTCTTCAGACCCAACCCCCGAGATGTACGAAGCATGGTTAAATGACCGCTGGTTCAAACCTCATCTATGGAAGATCGCCTGGGAAGGTGATCAAGTCGTTGGAATTATCCAAAACATGTTGGATGAAGAAGAAAATGAAACTTACAATCGCAAACGAGGTTACACCGAGAACATTTCAGTGGCGCGGAAGTGGCGCGGTAAGGGTGTAGCCAGTGCCCTGATAGCCGAAAGCATCCGTATGTTCCGCGACCTGGGGATGGATCATACTCACCTTGGTGTGGATTCAGAGAACCTCACCAGTGCCCTGAGGCTTTACGAGGGTCTCGGTTATGTCTCCGACGATGCACAAACCTACTACAACCTGTTTAAACCCTTTTAAGGTGTAGGCTTGCAGAGCCCGGTGATAGCCTGATGCCAACGCAATATCTCAATTTGCCAGGGATTAAAATCGCTTATTCTGAAGCCGGCAGCGGGCAAAACCTGCTGCTGCTTCACGGAAACTCAGAAAGCAAGAAGATTTTTACGCTGTATCAAAGCAATTATTTTTCCGAATTCCATACCTATGCACCAGACAGCCGAGGGCATGGGCAAAGTCAATCGGTAGATTCAGAATACTCCATCCAACAATATTGCAACGATACGATTGCTTTTTGTCAGTCACTGAATATTGAGAAAACAAATCTGATTGGATACAGCGACGGCGCCAACATCGGGTTATTGCTGGCAAGAGACGCACCCCAACTTTTTAATCGGGTCATACTGGTATCGCCGAATTATCTGGTAAGCGGTACCGATAAGAAGACACTGGAAATTTTTACCCTAACCTATAAAATCTGGCTTTTCCTCAGCCGGCTTGGGTTACCTACACGTAAAGCTGCCATGCGATATGCCCTAATGCTCAACGATATTGGCATCAGCGCAGAAGAGATGAAAAGCATCCGCCTGCCGGTGAAGATTATCTACGCCGAAAAAGAGATGATCAAAGAAGATCACATCCTCGAAATTGCGGGGTATATCTCCAATGCGGAAGTGGAGCGGATTACCGGCGCGACGCACATGAACATTTTACAGCAGCCGGCAGCAGTCACCGCCATGCAGGCTTACCTGGCGCAATAAACCGAAACAATTTATTTAATCTAACAGGATTTAATCGAGTCGCTGCGCCATCGCAATTGCGCCCAGCACACCTGAGTAACGCCCTAATGCCGGGGGCACGATGTAATGCTCAATATCCTCAAGAATTTTCTCCGCCTGAATATATCCATTCAACAACTCGCGCACGCGGCGCCGAATGATATCAAATAGAAAGCTGCGCTGCATGATCCCTCCCCCCAACACGATGATGCGTGGTGAGAGTATGAGGATGTAATTCACGAGGGCGTAGGCAATATACTCCGCTTCAATTTGCCAAAAGGGATCCTCGTCTGCTAACAACTCGCCGCGGGCGCCAAAGCGCGCCGCCAGCGCCGGTCCGGCGGCAAGCCCCTCGAAGCAATCCTTGTGATACGGGCAGGCACCCTCAAACGGGTCGATTGAAAGGTTATGCGGAATGCGGATATGCCCTGTCTCGAGCGCCGTCATCCCTACGTGCGGTTCTCCATGCAGCAGAAAGCTGCCACCGATACCGGTACCAATGGTGAGGTAAAGAGAAGGATCAATGCCTCTGGCAGCGCCCCAGGTATGCTCGCCGATGGCAGATCCGCTGACATCCGCATGAAAAGCCAATGGCACACCCAAACTCTGGTGCAATTTGCCAAGGATATTGGTATTCACCCAGGCAAGCTTGGGTGTGGCAGTGATGTACCCGTATGTTAGCGATGATGGATCAACATCCACCGGACCGAAGGCGGCAATACCAATGCTTTTAACCCTGCCTTCGTCAATAAATGGCTGAAAGAACGCCTGAACCCGTGATAATGTTTCTACAGGGTCAGAAGTCTGAAAGGTGACCTCGTAATCCAGATGCGGCGGTTGGGAAGCAAGCGCACAGATAAATTTCGTACCACCGGCTTCAATGCCGCCATAAAGCTCACGATCCAACATGTCTCCCATAATGACCTTCTTCCAGCGTTTGCTGCAGCTTGGATATTGTTTCAATTATAGAAATTATAGCCATCAATATCTTAGCAAACAAGTTGATGAGATGAAGACATGGGTTCTATGGAATGCAGCAATAATAGCTTGTTTGAGCAAACAGAAACTGGTTATTAAAGCGAAAAAAGTGTTCCAAATGCAGGTTAGATTGATCCTCTTGGATCAATCTTCAGCATAGCCACAAATGCCCAGTGCGCCAGGGCCGGTGTGCAGCCCAACAACGGGCCCTGTGGAATTTACAAATATTTCCAGCGGGTGAAACTCGCTGCGGATTTTCTCGGCTAAATTTTCTGCGGTTTCACGCCGATTGCCATGCAGCACTGCAATATGCAAATTCTTAATTCCGTTTATTTTTCCAAAAAACTTACGGTGAAGGGTTTCTACCATCGAGGAGTAAGTCCGTGCAATTCCTACAGGCTCGACTTGATTGGTCAACACATTGAAGGCAACAATCGGTTTTACCTTCAGTACAGACCCTGCCAATTTAACTGCTGCTCCAATGCGTCCACCGCGGTTCAGATAATCCAGCGTCTCGAGCCCAACCATTTGTGTGATGCGCGAGCGCACTTGATTGATCTTTTCGATAATTCCTACTCGATCCACGCCTTCAAGAGCAGCACGGGCAGCTGCCACCACCTGCCAGCCTAACCCCATGGAAGTGCCATTTGAATCAACCACAGAGACCGGAATATGGGAAGACTCCGCAGCACGCAGAGCATTTTCGTGCGTGCCGCTGAGGGTGCTGCTCAGCGTAAGCACCACCACTTCATCTGCACCTGTGTTGGCAGCTTTTTCAATAGCCTGGTGAAATGAAGCTTCAGTAATCAGCGAAGAGCGAGGCCTTTCTTCTTTTTGTTCAAGCCGCATATAAAACTCATCCGGTTGGATATCGATACGGTCGCGGTATTGCTTTTCTCCCCAAATCAATGTTTGCGGAATTACGTCAATAACCAACTGCTCAAGGAGAGAATCAGGAACATCACATGTACTGTCAGTAATAATTCGAATCATAGGCTTATTCTACTATTCTTTACATTCCTTATCGTCTGAGATGGTCAATCAGTTTTCTTCGTCGGATGAATATTTGGCATCCAGACGAGCATTAGTAGTGAGGCTATCAAGGCAAGCGCACCGCCAAAAAAGAACGGCGCAGGTGCTCCGAAACCCTGCCAGGCGCCAATTCCCTGCCATAAAATGCCGGCAATGAATGAGGAAGGAAAAGCCAGCAAACCGATGACTGCATTATAGGTACCGTAGGCAGTGCCGCGCAGATTTTCAGGCACCAGGTCAGCCACTAAAGCATGTGCTGAGCCATATGCCATGCCATAATAAACCCCGTAAAGTGTGTATAAGATCCATACCTGCCATTGGGCATTGGCAAGTGCAAAACCAAAATAAATGACAGCATAAACCAGCCAACCACCGATGATGAGGCGCCGGCGGCCGATGCGGTCGGAGAGAGAACCGGCTGGCGTAGAGACCAGGGTATAGGTAAGGTTAAAAACAGCTAACATGATGAGAATACCCAACACAGATACGCCCAGGTTCTGCGCTCGCAGCACCAGGAAGGCATCGGCAGAGTTACCTAATGTGAACAGACTGACGATCACGAGGAAAATTGAAAAGGGTTTTCCCATGCCGCGTAACGAGAATTTGGGCTTTGATCTTTGTCCTTTAACCGCTACGTCTTTAACTCCAATCAACAGCGAAAGAACCGCCAAAAAAGCTGGTATCAGGCTGGCAAGCACGATGATCTGAAAAGTAGAGCGCTCCAATGTAATTCCGCTCTTTTGCGTGAGCCACACCACAAGCGCTGCGATAAGGATGCCGATAAACGCCCCGGCAGTATCCATGGCGCGGTGAAAGCCAAATGCCAAACCGCGAACCTCAGGGGCAACCGAATCCGCCAGCAGCGCATCGCGCGGCGCCGTGCGAATACCCTTGCCGACGCGATCTGCCCAGCGTACGCCGGCAATGAGCCCCCAGCTATTGGCGAAGTAGAAGAAGGGTTTGACGATGGCAGAAAGCCCATAGCCCATTACTGCCAGCCATTTTCGTCCACCCATACGATCTGAAAGCCAGCCTGAAAACAACTTAAGAATGCTGGCAGTCGCTTCAGCGATGCCGTCAATCAAGCCAATAATGCTGGTTTGCACACCAAGCACATTGGCGAGAAAAAGCGGCAGGATATTCACCACCATCTCACTTGAGATGTCCATGAACATGCTGGTAAAACCTACTGCCCAAACGTTTCGGGGGAGAAGCTTGATGGCTGGTTGTTCTTTTGTAATATTCATTGCTTTTTGATTTCTACACCAGCATGTGAATATCTAAAGAAATCAAACGATGGATTCATGCGGATGCTTCTCATCCACCTTTGAGAGAGCAAAAGAAGCTGCGAATCCCAGGAGAAAAAGCACTGCGCACAAGGCAATCGTCCAACCGCTGACCCCCTTGGGGATAATCGCCAGCGTAGATCCAATGACAATTCCCAGAATAAGGTGATACATAAATGGGTGCGCGCGATCAAACAACTTTGAAACCAGCCTGGCAAGCAGTAATACACAAGCCACAGCTCCTAACAACAGCGGAATAATCACGCCAAAATCGAGCATTTTGATGCCGTTTGCCATCGGTTGATAAAGACCGAGATAAATGAGAAAATTCGAAGGACTCATGCCCGGCACCACCACACCCAAGCCAATCAGCGCGCCGCTCATCAGCCAGGTAAGAAAGCTCGGCGTGAGCGTGACATTGTTAATTGTTTCCATCCAATTCATCAACAGGTACATCCCGGCTGCCACAACCACCAGCACAAACCAATGATAGGTTTTTCTTCCTTTCAGACCCGCTGTTTTATAAAGTGAGGGGAATGTTCCAGCGATGAAGCCGATAAACAACCAAATAAACGGAGCGGCATAATTTGTAAAAGCCCAATCTACCGCGGCTGAGAAGGCAACCACACCGATCGCACCGCCAACCCCCACAGGAATAAAGAAGAGAACATTTTTCAGGAAGTTATCCTTTAGGTTGCCGAGAAAACGCATGATGGGTTCATAAAGGCCAAAGATCACGGCTAAAACACCGCCAGAAAGCCCCGGGGTAATGAACCCGATTCCAATAAGTACGCCTTTCACAAGGCGGAATATCCAATCGCCAAAGGTTTCTCTTTTCCGTAGTGAGTGATTGTCAGATGTCATATTGATTTGTCTCCGTCTTTTGTCGAAAGTCAAGAACTTTTATTATAAGATGCTTTGAGCCAATAAATAATTTCATCTTTGGGAAATCAACAATTCGCTAATTATTAAATCTTGTGTTGCACAACTGTTGTTTGGTGTTAACAGTAATTTTGATAACAGAGCGACTCTTTCTCCGCAAACAAGCAAGTCAGTAAAAAACAAGCGTATGATCCAGTTTGTATTGCATACAAAATTTATACAAATTGACAGATTTGATTGACAGCACTACAATAACCCCAATGTAACGCGAGCAGTACATTGGGGTTATAAAGTACATGGCTGTAAGTATTAGAGGGTAAGCTAAATAATAACCACAGGAGGCAATATGCCAAAATTTGAAAGAGAAATAGAAATTGATGCACCGGTTGAAAAAGTTTGGGAAGTATTGATCAAAACAGAATATTGGCCAAAATGGCTGCCAGGCATAGGAAGTGTGACCAATGCTGCCTCATCAAGCGCAGGTGTGACTTTCGAATACACCGGACCCACTGGCGCTGGTACGGGCGTTATCACCAAGTTTGAACCCTTGAAGAAGCTTGAGATTATGACCCAGGTGGGTAATGATAAAGATCTTCATTCTTTTGAACTCAAACCCACCGGCGGCTTCTTGGGTATGAAGGCGGATGAGTGCAAGATTGAGTACGAACTGGATACCCTCGCTGGCGGAGGGATTGTCGGCAATTTTATTACGGGCGGGAATCCGGCGGATGCGCTGCGCGTTAAGAAGACTTTGCACACCTTCCGCAAACTGGTGGAAAGCCTGTAAAACTTGCTTTTTCAAATTAATTGTTAAGGAGAAATGATCATGGGTTTTATCGCAACAA
>WPCH01073013.1_pt1 | contig 10024 bp, 2 predicted proteins | sample 5399881 | NCBI WGS metagenome assembly WPCH01 (sample SAMN12869468, study PRJNA574797) | sludge metagenome | isolation source: wastewater treatment of pH5 | place: China:Beijing | collected 2019-05-20 | reverse complement strand
GGAGTGCAGTTTAAAGCGGGAAGGGGAATAGGTTTGTTTTATTATATTGTAGATGATGATGAAGTTTTCCGTTCGATGCTTTCGCAAATTATTGAGGATGGCGATCTTGGGGAAGTAATTGGAGAATCGGAAGATGGAGCTTTTGTTGAGGCAGAACAGCTAAATTATAAAAAAGTGGATATTTTATTTATTGATTTACTCATGCCGATGAGAGACGGTATTGAAACAGTTCGTCATATAGCGTCTTCATTTACTGGGAAAATTATTATGATTTCTCAAGTTGAATCGAAACAGCTCATTGGTGAGGCATATACACTTGGTGTAGAATATTATATTACAAAACCATTAAACAAAATAGAAGTAGTATCTGTTGTACGAAAAGTGATAGAGCGTATTCGTTTGGAGCGCTCTATATATGACATTCAAAAATCATTAAATAATGTATTTCAGTGGGAAAAGCCGCAAATGCGTAGTGAAACAGTGCAAGAAGAGAAAAAGATATCAGATTCAGGACGCTTCTTACTAGCAGAACTCGGTATTGCGGGAGAGAACGGAAGTAAAGATTTACTTAGTATGCTGGAATATTTATATGGACAAGAAAAGGCGCAAACATTTGAATTTGGATTTCCTGCGTTAAAAGATATTTTCCACCAAATTACACTGAAAAAATTAGGGGAAATAGCTTCAGATGCAGATATAGAGAAGGAGAAAAAAGCATCTGAACAACGTGTAAGAAGAGCGATTTATCAATCATTGAATCATTTAGCTTCCCTTGGATTAACAGACTTTTCAAATCCGAAATTTGAAAGCTATGCTCCGAAATTTTTTGATTTTACAATAGTTAGAAAACGGATGACAGAAATGACAAAAGAAGAATTTGCAGTTTCAGGTCATACGCGGATAAACACGAAAAAGTTTATTCAAGTGTTGTATTTTGAGGCGAAACGGTTGATGGAGATAGATTAAAAAAATACGATATAGGGTATAAACATTGATAAACCAAATCTTACATAGATTTGGTTTATTTTGTGTCGAAAAGTATTTTCTGAATAAATGAACAAATGGTGGTAAACGCTATTGAATTTGATAATAGGAATAGATTAATATAGTTATGAGTTTCCAAAAAAATGAAAAGAAAGGAGTTAATAGTGGAAACGTATGTATTTGAAAAAAAGAAAGGGGATAAGTAGTTGGGAGGAAAATATAAGCAGTTTAAATGTGTGTTAACAATTTGTATAGTTGCTATTTTATGTTTACAGTTACCAGGATTTTACGTAAAGGCAAATGGGGAAGAAACCACTAAAGAAGACAGAAAATTTGAAATCAAAAGCGTACAAGAGGCTGGTAAGAGTAATAATCCAGACATATCAGTATCCACATTAGATGATAATGTAAAAGCAGAACAGCTAGCGAAAAAGCTCGTTGGTGATGGAGTGGAAATTCGAAATGTGAAATATAAAGGTGCCAATCAAGCAGCCGGCACATTTCAAGCGAAGCAAAATATTTTTGGAATTGAAGACGGAGTTATATTAAGTACAGGTAATGCGAAAGGCATTATAGGACCTAATAAGTATAGAAGTTATACAAACATAAATAATCAACCCGGTGATAGTGATTTAGAGAAAATACTAGGTGATGGAATGAAGACATTTGATGCGAGTGTTCTAGAGTTTGAGTTTAGGCCCTTGAAAGAGAGAATGCAGATGCAGTATGTGCTTTCTTCGGATGAGTATGAGGAATTTTCTAATTATTATAGGGATGCAGTAGGCGTGGTTGTAAATGAAAAAAATATTGCATTTGTGTCAGATGTATCGAGAAGACCAGTAACCACTTCTTCAATTAACAAGTGGGAAACAGAATACTATATTTCTAATACGGGTAATTCTAAAAATACAGAGATGGATGGAATGAGTACAGTATTAAATGCAATCTCTAATGTGACAGTAAATGATTGGAACAAAATAAAGTTAGTGATTGCTGATGGACGTGATAATGGTGTGGACTCAAACATTCTGATTAATTCTATTCGTTTCGATGACGTAAAGGTGCCTGAAGAAAGAACTGATTTTTATATTTCAATGTGGGATGTACAGAATATCAATGATGAAAAAGCGAGATTGATTGTAAATATTAAAAGAACAAATAATATTAATAAGCAAGATAGTATAGAGTGGAAATTGAGTCTTCCTAAAAATGCTACCAGTGCAGAAGATGTAAAAAATAAAGGGAAAATAATTTTTGAAAAAAATGAATTCGAAAAGACAGTTGAAATGGAAGTAAGTAAACAAGATCGTGATTTGCAGTTTTCATTACAATCAGCATTTGAAAACCCGCAACCTGGTGGTCGGAATACACGAAGCATCTTTATGAGAGAGATGGTAATATCCCCAGAACCAATTAAATTGAAAATTGGTGAGGAACAACAGGTTAAAGTATTAGCTAAGTATTTTGACGGTAAGGAAGAAGATATTACTGATAAGGTTGAAATGAGAACAATAAATCCAAATGTGGCAAAAGTGAGTTCAAATAATAAAGTAATTGGGCAAGGATCAGGAACTACAAATGTAATTGTAACCTATGGTAATTTAGTTAAATGGGGATCTGTAGAGGTAAACAGAGTATTAAAAGATATTCATATAGAAAAAGAAAATATTACGATTTTTGACCAGGAAATCAGTCCTGTTTATATCGATGCGATTTATGAGGATGGTTCACGTACTCGTGTAACTAGTGAATTGAAATTGACTAGTTTAGATGAAAAGGTCGTACGTATTTTAGATGGACGGACATTTCAAGCGGTGGATGTTGGTAGTACTACAATTGTTGTAGAATATGGTGGAATTAAGAAAAATATAAATGTCACTGTTAAAAAGCCTAATCTTAATATTAAAGAGATAAGACTTTCACCCAATTATATACCGACTATAGTTGAGGGAGACAGGTATCCATTTTCTGTTGGAGCGATTTATGAGGATGGTCGTGCGAAAGATATAACGGATGAATCCGAAATTATATCCACTAATCCGGAAGTGCTTGAAATTGATAGGGATTATAGAGACTTAAAAGGGAAAAAAGCTGGAGAAACTACACTGGTAGTTACGTATAAAGATTTTAAGATTGAAAAGAAAATAACGGTAGAACAGCAGTTAAAAGAAGTGTTAATTAACAAAAATCAATTTATCCTAAAAGAAGGCGCTAAAGATAAACTTGTAGTAAAAGCAAAGTATGATAATAGTGAAAAGGATATTACGGAGCAAGTAAGTTTCTGGATAAATGATGGTAGAGTAGCTGAGATTACAAGTAACGGAGAAATTAGAGGACTTAAACAGGGACAAGCAACTCTTGTGGTTGATTACAAAAATCATGAGGTGCGTGTTCCAATATATATTGAAAATGGATTAAAGGATCTTGAGTTTCAGGAATCTAATATAACACTACCTATTAAAGGTACGAAAAAGTTACAAGTAACAGGAATTTATGAGGAGGATTACCGTTCATCAATTAATAATGAAGCGACATTCTCTAGTAACAACGATAACGTGAAAGTTGATAAGTTCGGAAATATTGTAGCGCAAAAAGAAGGAGAATCTATTATTACAGTATCTGTAAGAGATATGAAAAAGGAAGTGAAAGTAAAAGTAGAGAATCCTCTTGTAGCATTACAAGTTGGTACGGAGAAAATTGCATTAAAAACGAAAGAGGCATACGAATTAAAAGTTACAGGAGTATATGAAGATGGTTCGCTGAAAGACGTTACGAAAAGTGCGAATTTTAAATCTTCTAATCCGTCTGTAGTAGCAGTAGATGCTTCTGGGAAGCTGGTAGCTCAAGATAAAAAAGGAAATGCAACTGTTACGATAACGAAAGATAAACAGAGTTTGAATATTCCTGTTGAAGTAACAGAGAAAGAGACTGGCTTATTACTAGAAGTACAAGATGGAAGTGGACGCGGAATAGATAATGTTAGCGTCGTTTTAGAAGATTCAAAAAAGAAAACACAAAAGTTAATAACAGGTAGCAATGGTACTTTGTCGTTAAAACCACAAGAAGGTGCTTATAAAGTATACGTTTATAAAAAAGGCTATAAACCAGTTGCTGTAGACGTAGTTGTAAAGAATGATGAGCGGACGAAGCAAAAAGTCACATTAGAACCTTCGCAGTTATTTGATGGAAAAATGAACGTAACTCAAATGTCGAAAGAAGAAATAGAGAAGGCTGGTATTGATGTCAATCATCCAGATAATCGCCACGTGTATAAGTTTGAACTGCATTTGAAAATAGATAATGAGGATAAAAAAGTTGATTACATTATTAATAATGTAGGTAAAGTTATACAAGGTGATTTAAACGTATCGATCGGTAGTGGTGCAAGTGAGGTTAATGTGTACCCAGTTGTTATTCAAAATGAACGTTTCCAAGAAAAAGAAGCGCCTCCTGCAGTTGGATATATGGTAGTCCCAGGGAAAGTAAGTTGGCTGAAAGAGTTCTTTAAAGTGGAAGTGATGATTCAAAGTTTCGCAGACGAACCATTTGAATTAACGAATACAAATGTATCACTAAATTTACCAGAAGGATTAAGTTTAGCTCCGATTTCCGAAAAACAAAGTGACACAATCCATTTAGGAACGATAGGTGGAAATGAGGTTAAGAAAGCTGAGTGGTATATTCGTGGAGATAAAAAAGGTGAATATCATTTGAATGCTAATTTCTCATCTACACTATATCCGTTTGATGAGCCACTTTCTGCCGGGTTTAAAACAGCTAAGCCAATTGAAGTGTACGGGGAAGACGGAGTGAAGATGCATATTAAAGTAGATAAAAAAGCATATAGAGGTCTTCCGTATGTAGTTAGGGTAGGGATTGAAAATAAATCGCCAAACGTTATTTATGATTTACAAGTAGAGTTAAATGAAGAAGAAAAGAAAAACTTTGTTTATACACCAGGAACAGAGTTGAAGCGAGTTGTAAATTCTATTCCGTCAGGGGAAACGGTATGGCTTGATTATTTATTGCTACCTAAAATTTCAGGAGATTTAAATATTGGAAAATCATTCATTAAAAAGGTTGGAGACGGTATAAACATAGAGACTGTTCTTTCTACAATTGATGAATAATTCGATGCGGTTATCTTTATTTCATTTTGAATGCAAAAGGGGAATACGGGATGAAAAATTGGCTTAAAAAAATAGCTCAATTGAGTATACTGTTTGTACTATTTATAACATTGATATTTGATGGTGCAATAGCGTACGCTGCTAACGAGGTAAATAAAAAAACAAATCAGTTTCATAGTGCAGTTGAGAATACAAATGAGCTTGTATTCAAAGATGTACCACCTTCTTATTGGGCGTATAAAGATATAAAGAGATTAAAAGAGTTGAAGATTGTATCTGGAAAGGGAGATGGGCTGTTTGGTCCAGAAGATCGCTTAACGCGAGAACAATTTTTGTCGATGGTCGTGTTACAGCAAGGATATAAGATTGTAAAAGATCAAGAGACATTTAAAGATGTGCCGAAAAGTAAGTGGTCAAACCAATACATTGAAACTGCAATAAAAGAAGAGATTATTGAAAAGAAGGAATACGGAGATAACTTTAAGCCAGAGCAAGAAATTCCAAGGGAAGAAATGGCGATTATTATCGCAAAGGTTTTAAAGTTAAAAGAGGTAGATGAAGAAATAAAATTTGGAGATAAAGGTGAATTTACGAAAAATCCTAAATTGATAGCTGCATTAGTAAATGCAAAAATCATTTCAGGATATCCTGATGGAACGTTCAAACCGAAACAAACATTGACGAGAGCCGAGTCGACAGCAGTCATCGTTAAATTACTTGATTATGGATATGTATTTGATGATGTACCACCTTCCTACTGGGCGTATAAAGATATAAAGAGATTAAAAGAGTTGAAGATTGTATCTGGTAAAGGGAATGGAATCTTTGGTCCAGAAGATCGATTGACGAGAGAACAATTTTTGTCGATGATCGTGTTACAGCAAGGATATAAGATTATAAAAGATCAAGAGACGTTTAAAGATGTACCGAAAAGTAAGTGGTCAAATCAGTATATCGAAACAGCGATAAAAGAAGGAATTATTGAAAAGAAAGAATATGGAGATAGCTTCAAACCAGAGCAAGAAATTCCAAGGGAAGAAATGGCGATTATTATTGCGAAAGTGTTGAAGTTAAAGGAAGTAAATGAAGAAATAAAATATGAGGATAAAGGTGAATTTACGAAAAATCCTAAATTAATAGCTGCATTAATAAATGCAAAAATCATTTCAGGATATCCAGACGGGACGTTTAAACCGAAACAAACGTTAACAAGAGCTGAGTCGACAGCGGTCATTAGTAAAGTGATTGATTACAAGCAAGATGAGCCGACTACAGGGGACGGTAATAACGATGGAAATACCGGTGGCGGTACAGGTAATGGAGGAAACGGTGAAAAAGCAAGTATTGTATATAAAAAGAACGTATATGAAGTGAAAGAACAATATAAAAACGACATAGAACAAACGCAAACAGATACTTTCATATTCAAAAAAGAAGCAGCAAAAGTAAAAGAATTGAAAAATGATAATATTTTAATTTTGCCACCAATCCCAAATAACCCACTTGGGGTTGTTATTAAAATCATCTCTATAACGGATGGAAGTGATGGGGAGAAGGTTGTAAAAGCAGTGCAACCAGATGCTAAAGAAGTAATTGAAAAAATAGATGTGAAAGAAAAGGTATCGGTTACGAGAGACAATGCAAAACCCGTTTATTTAGCAGAAGGTGTAACGCTGGAAGAAAAGCAGTCAGCTCCTTTAAATCCTTTTCAACAGAAAATTAATGGGGAGAAAGAAAAAAATCAATACGCTTTACAGGGACCAGAGCATTTTTTACAACGTGCACTTGCTGAGTATGACGCTGATAAAGAAGTATTCAGTATGAATACTGATATTAAAGTAACCGGTAAAGAGTTAGGAATTAATGATGATCTAACCTTTGCACTAAACGGTCAAATGAAAATTAAAGATGTAGATTTTGATGTGGAGTATAAAGATGCAACTAATTTGGACGATTTAAAATTTATTCTTAAAAGTGAGGTTGAGAATAACTTAAAATACACTTTTAATTACTCGCACTGTTTCGGAGGAAAAGTAGCTTGTGATAAAAAAAATGCCGAAACACTAACATTTGAAGAATGGAAAGAAATTATTGATAAAAAAGGTCTCTCACTGAAACCATTTAAGAAAACTTTGTTTATGGTTCACGTGCCGAACCCTACTATTCCAGCTTTAGGTTTAATGGTAGAAGGTTCGATTATAGTTAAAGCAGATTTATCAATAGGTGTAGAAATAGATGTGAAGCAAACAGATTCGTATAGAACGGGAATTGAAAACGGTAAAATTGTAGATGAACATAAGCGAATTGGTCCTAACCTTAATTTTAAAGGGGAAGCAAAAATTGAGGGGAAAGCAGGTGCTGAAATTAGAGGTGGTTTAACACTTGCGAATATAATTTTAATAGGGGCTAATTTAGAAGGTGGATTGAAATTAGAAGCGTTGGCAAGAGCGTCGTGGGGCATAAAAGACGTTAACTCTAATAATTTGAATACGCTTGAAAGTATTTGCGCAAAAGGAGCACTTGGATATTATGTCCAAGCAGGTTTAGAGGCGAGTATAATTCATGCTGACATTTTTTCTATCAAGAAATCGTTAATAGATATAAATGAAGAGATCAAGAAAATAAGTAATTGTGAAAAGTATGATTTACAATCAGCGCAAGATTATTTATTACTTGAAGAGGGAGAAGAAACAAATTTAAAAGTAGTAAAAAGAATCTTTGATGAAGATCAATTAACGATGAAAGTAGAGAAAGTATCGAAGGATCAGGAAATACGAGTATCAAGTAAAAATACAGATGTAGTAGAAGCAAAACGAAAAGATGCCAATGATTTTTCAGTTCATACAAAATCAGGTGCAAAAGAAAAACAGAAAGTAGACCTATTATTTGAGTTAGTGGAAGATGGGAAAGTACTTTCAGAAATAAAAGTTCCGGTCTATATTGTGAAGCCAACAAAGCTACAAGTAGATCCTGAAAAAACATTTGTGATGAAAAAGCAAAAAGAACAATTGCAAGTACGTTTAGCGATACCTGTGCCGGTAGAAGTAATTGAGCAACGTGAAGTATTAGGATTGCCGATTGAGCAGTACCGCTATAAAAAAGTAACACAACCAAGCCTACTTACTTTCAAAAGTTCAAAAGATTTCGTTATCGTGAATGAACTCGGAGAAGTGACAGTAAAGGATGATGCGAAAATCGGAGATACGACTGAAATTAATGTCGCTTATAAAGGGTTGACAGGTAAGGTGAGTGCTCAAGTTTCGGGAAGTGAGGAAGATAAGCAAGCGCTATCAGGTTTATCTTTACCAAGTGCTCAGCAATTAATATTAGATGCGGAACAACACGCAAATAACATTTTACAAGCGGCAGTAAAATCGCCGGAAGAAGAAAAATTTGAAGATTTACAAAAGCAAATGAAAAAGTTTTATGAGCCGAAATTTACAGGGAAGCAATTTGAAAAAGCTTATAAGTATAATAGACAGTGGATATTAAATCCATATTATTTATATCCTGTAACGAATGTTTATAATACAGAGGCAATGAAAACATTCACAAGTGTAAGTGAAACACCATCAACGTTAAGTGTGAAAGTAAGCGTACCAGTTTTAGGAGAGCAAGGTGAATCATTTACGTATACGTATAATTTAGTGAAAAAAGATGGATCTTGGTATTTAGATGATATCAATTCATGAAAAGACAAGCACCTTTCGTTATATAGCGAAAGGTGCTTATTTTTGTTTTTCGTATGTACGACTTTACTTAATGGAGTATACATGTACAATATTGATAGAATGAAATGAGTGACGTAAGGAGGTGCACCATTGAGTTTTTATATAAATAAATCAATTATAAAAGAAGTATGCGGAGAAACCTCATATAAAAGAGGCGAAGCTTATTATAAATCAAATAAAGTAATCGTGAATTACTATGATGAAACGAAAGAAATTTGTGAGGCGACAGTAAAAGGGAACGAGGATTTTCGTGTTACAGTAGAAAAAGCTAAAAAAGGTGATGTTGTTGCGAGATGTAGTTGTCCTTCATTAGCGTCTTTTCAAACGTACTGTCAACATGTTGCAGCCGTACTAATACAAATAAATTATAACCAACAAACGGGTGGAATGGGCTCTGTTAGTAGCAGAAATGATCAATTAACAAACGGGATGTTTCAGTTATTTGCAGACAAACCACTGAGGCCAAAAAGTAAACAACATCGGTTTGATACACGTGAAATATTAGATGTTGCGTTTATATGTTCACCAGTAGCGAAGAAAAGCGGTGGGGCTCTTCTTGGAATTCAGTTAAAACTTGCGAAAACATATTTTATAAATCATATTAGAGAATTTCTTTCTAAAGTGGAGAAGAGAGAGGCTTTTCATTGTTCCAATGAATTTACATATACGCCAGATGTACACAGTTTTAAACAAGAAACAGACGCGATTATACAACAATTTATTAAAATATATCATAACGAAAAAATGTATGAAGATGCACTAGAAGTACATGCGAAACAAGATGAAAGTATGATATTTATACCGCCAGCTTCATGGAATGATATGCTCTCTGCACTTTCTAGAGCCGAGTATGTACAGTTGAAACAAAATGAGCAACTGTTCCAGGGATTACACATTTCAAAAGGGTTATTGCCATTACATTTTGAGTTTACGAAAGGGAATAATGGCGGGTTTACCCTTCATATAGACGGTCTAAATCGTGTTCGAGTTATGGAGATGTATAACAACGCTCTTTACGATGGGAAATTATATCATTTACCTATGGAAGATTGTATGCGACTTATTGAATTGCAAAAGATGATGAGTCGCTCAAATAGCAATCAGTTTTATATTCCTGAAAATAAGATGGAACATTTCGTAGCGAAAGTTGTGCCTGGATTAATGAAACTTGGAACAGTG
>WPCH01148518.1_pt1 | contig 10047 bp, 16 predicted proteins | sample 5399881 | NCBI WGS metagenome assembly WPCH01 (sample SAMN12869468, study PRJNA574797) | sludge metagenome | isolation source: wastewater treatment of pH5 | place: China:Beijing | collected 2019-05-20 | reverse complement strand
TACTTGATCTGTAATATCTTTTTGAATAATTACTTCGTTTGACATGTTTAAATTCCCCCTAGTATTCGGTTTTTTCGATGTTTAAATTTGCACTAAAGTTATATTTATAATCAAAAGCGTTCACTGCGCCTTTTACAAAAGCATTCACCAAAGCGGATTTGTTTTCTTCTTTTTCCATTTCTTTTTTCACCATGGATTTTAATAAGTTTTTGTTCTCTTCGATATATTCTTGTATAGCCTCTTTAGATGCATCTCTAATCGCCTTTTTTACTTGTGTATCAACGAACGTGAATTTATTATCGCTACTATAGCGACTTACATTACCGTTTTCATCTACTTTTTGAGACAAAGCGCTGTTAATCAACGCTGACATGTATTCTTCTTTGTTTCCCATCGCGCTTATAATCGATTGATTTAATGTTTGCTCGAAAATAGTTTTAATGACATCCTCGTTTATTTCTAAGTTCATATTTGCTAAATTCGTCATTTTAAATTCCCCCTAATTCAATTCTTGGATAATGTTGTTGTGCGTACTCTAAAAGATCATCTTCGTGAACGTAGCCATCGCTAGTTAAATAGTAGAGATCGCCCGTAAATATTGGATTGTCTTGCCAATCTAACCCAATATTTTTCGATTCTTGTTTCGGTTGCTGTCTAGCTCCTAATGAGTCAAAATCATTCATGTGCTTCACCTGCGCGATAAATCATTACTCTTAACTCGTTTTCAAGCGTCTCAATGCGTTTTTCAACTGATTTAGTTACAAGATTACGAATGTCTGTTTGAATGTCCGTGATGCCAAGATCCGTTTCGAGTCGAACTTTGTGCCATCTACTCTTCTCTTCTCTTTGAAAAAAATCTCTTCCTAAAAAATGAGTGGGTACACCGATAGCAATATCGGTCATAAACTCATTAAGATTATTTAATGATGGTGATTTTAAACTGATCAGTAAATCTTCTGCCTCGTTGATTTGGTCGATGATGTGTTCCATCTCCAGAATTTGCTTTTTCGCTACTTCCTTAACTCCCATGTTTAATCCTCCTAAAATTCCCAGAATAGTTTTACACTGCCATCCTCACGCTCAAAACTCGAAATACCTTCGCTTTCTAGTGCGGCTAAAAATGAAGGTGTCAGCCCTTTTGAATGAACAGTACAACTTGTTTGTCCATAACTAGCAGCAGTCAATATTTTTTCTTGAATATCTTGTCGTGCTTTATTCATCATTACTTCGAATATTTCATCGCTTAGACCTTTGACTGAGATCATTTGTTTCCTCCTGTGTTATAATTAGTAAAAAGAATTTTCTTTTGGACACGACTATGCTTGCTGGCGATCGTGTCTTTTTTTGGTTTATGCATCAAATCATCACTTTCTATAAAATGACTAAGACAACAGACAATAAAATGATGTTTAAAACTAAACTGATGTAGCAAAGTGCTTGCAGCTGACGTATCTTGTAAACTGGCTTTTTGTGTTGCGCTAGTGTCGCAAGTAGTAGCTTGTTGTCGATCCGTCTTTTAACTGGTTTTCTAAATTCAATCATGTGTACATGCTCCTTCTCTTCTGGAAAATATCGATCAATAACACATTCTGCCTCTTCTTTTGTTTTCACAACATGAGACATCTGACCGTCTGAAATTTTTAGTGTTGGCATTTTTCTTCACCTCGTTAAAATTCAAAATTTTCTCTCAAGAACCTTTGCAATTCATCCCGTTCAATTCTGATGTCTAACTTGCTCCACTGCTGTGTTTTTAAGCCTAGGCTTATCCAATGTGTTAATTTGTCATCACCAATGCCTAAAACTTTTTTTACCTCTGATTTGTTTGGATATGGAGGAAGCTCTACTGATTTGTTCATAAGGTGTAATCGTTCGTCCAATGAATTAAGAACAGCATTCGTAATCTGTGTAGTTAATTCGGAAACTACTAAATTATCTGGAATTGTTATTTGCATGTTATTTCTCCTTCTCTAACTCTGCTAGTGCTGCCTCAATTGGCTTGATTTGTTTATCTGGTTTTCTACGCCCATTCATAATGTCCGACATATATGGTCTAGAAATTCCGATAGTATCAGCTAACCAGTTCTGAGACTTTCCGTATTTTGCTAATTGAATTCTGACTTTCAAAATAAATTCTTGTGACATCGTCATTCCTCCTCTAATAAATCGATTTCTGGAATATATCCTTCTTTTTTCAGCGACTCATAAATGAACAGACGCCCTTTTTGAGTCCATTTTGTATTCATCACAACTTTTGTTCCGCCATCAGATTTCGGAATCTCAGTTGTATGAGATTTTGTGTAACCCTGTCTCATGTGTTTTTTGCATAATAACCATTGGTTGCCTACTTTTTTCTGAATACCTAGCTTATGAAGTAGTTTGTTCATCTGTTGTGGAGACATCCCATAATCAGCCGCGATTTGACTAATAGTTACTGAATCTGTAGAAGATAAGATACTATCCAAATACGAAATTTTGGGTTCGTATTCTGCAATTTTTTGTTCTGCGATTAGTCTTCCAGTACGTTCTTCTTTCAATTTAGTTGCTAATTGAATGATTGTATCTGGATTAAGCAAAGCTTCTTCTACTTTTTCTGGAGTTAGATAACCTCCATGTTTTCTAATTGCTGGCAACACTTCGCTTGTTACCCAACGTTTGAATTTTTTAGCCTTAGTTAACTTGGATTTGAGTATTAAGCTATAAAGACCCGATTCGTTAATCAAAACAACTGCTGTTCCATTGACGGTGAACGAATCGTTCTGCGTCTTATCCTCCAAGTCCACATGATCTCGAATAGCTTTTTGCGGATTCGAATATCCTAGAATGTCTGCTATGTCTTTTCCAACAAAAAATGGTTCATCATGTATTGTTACTGTTCTTACTTCATGTTGTTCAAAGTTAAAAATTTGCGGTGTGTTCATTTTTGCTCATTCCTTTCTTTGATATAATTTTGAATAGAAAGCGAGGTGAAAATAGTATGGAAGAATTTAATATGGATGTCGACGCCTTATTCAAACAAACCGTATTCAAGACTGTTAATAAAGAATTCAAAATAGACTTCCAAAATGACGAATCTTTTCCAACAGAAATTGAATTATTCGAAGAACTTTCTCAGAGCGTTTCTGAGTCTTTTTCTCGTCAGTTGCAAAAGAATTTTTTTGATGCTCTTGTGGATGAATTTCATCAACAACAGCACTAAACTTTTGGTCTTTAAAATTTAAAGTTATTAAAGCTCCTTTTGCGGAAGGAGTTTTTTTATTTTGTTTCATGATGTTTCCTCCTTTTCTTTAAATATGTAAGCTAATAAAATTAGCTAATTCTTATTGACAAAAAGTATTCAATAGAATACTATATGTGTATAGTTAAATAAGCCTAGAAATACCCTATAAATCAACATTCTAAGTTTCCCGACCTCGAATTCGTTTATTTTAGTAGGTGTCTTTCTTATTGCTTGTTAGCTTATTAAATTAGCTTACGAGATAAATATAATCGAATTGAATACTTTTGTCAATTACTTTTGTATTCTTTTTTACAATTTCATCTTGTAACGTACTAGGATGGTTGATATGACAACATTTGATAGAATAAAGGAATTATCAAAAAGAAGAGGTAAATCACCAAAACAGGTTGCTTTGGAACTGGGGTTAGGAGAAAATTTATTTTATAAATGGAAAACCAGTAGCCCTACGGCTGACAAACTACAGCTAGTTGCTGACTATTTTAATGTCTCAACTGATTACTTATTAGGGCGTACAGATAACCCTTATGCAGGCATGTCACCTGAACAACGCGAAATGACGATTGAAGAAGCTCTAAATTCAGTTATGAGCTACGATGGAAAACCAGTAACAGAAAATGATCGAGAAGTCCTCAAGCGTATAGCAGAAGCTTATCTTGATGGTCATTTGAAATAAGGAGTGTTGTTCGTTGGATTTAGACTTAAGCATTGAAGAAATAGTCAAAGAGCTAGAAGTAATTGTCACGTATGATGAAATAGAAAAAAGTGCTTATTTTTTAGCTAGTTTTAACTTAATAGTGGTGAATTGCAAACTTTCTTCTTTCCAGAAAAAGATTGCTCTTCTCCATGAATTAGGTCATGCTTGCAAACATAAAAATAATTATGTTTTATACAAAAAAACATTCTCACTTCATTCAAAAATGGAAAAAGAAGCAGAAGAATTCATGATTGAAAAAATGATAGAAGCTAGATTTAACGATCCTGAATTTGAACTATCAACATTTAGTGTAACTAATTTTCTAGAAAGTTATCAAATTGATTATAATTATGAGCCTGTAGTTAAAGAGTTCATGACAAGATATTTTACAAGTGTAGAAATGAATCCTATATTTTTTTAACGTCAAAAAGAACATACGTTTGCATTTATGGAGATTTAAGGAGGTGTTGCATATGAAATGAGGTAATTCTGTATTTTTTAAAGTAATAGGAGGATAAGACATGATTAAACAATATCAAAAAAAGAATGGCGAAAAAGCGTGGTATTTTAAAGCCTATCTCGGTGTTGATCCGTTAACCGGTAAGAAAAAGTATACTACTAAGCGAGGCTTTAAAACACAAAAAAAAGCTAAAACTGCGTTATCCAGATTAGAACTTAAAATTCAAAAATCTGGCATACCTAGCAACACAAACGCTACTTTTGAAGAAGCTGCAGAATTGTGGTTGTCGAATTACAAAAACACTGTTAAAGAAAGCTCGTATTCAAGAACAAGTATAATTTTTAGAAAGCATATTCTGCCTAAATTTGGAAAGATAAAATTATCTAAAATAAATACGGCATATTGTCAAAAAGTCGTCAATGAATGGAGTGAAAAAGGAACTTCAAAACAGTATCCACTTTTTATCAACTACATGAGCAAAGTTTTCAAATATGCTATAAATATTGGACTAACATCAGATAATCCAACGCTAAATATCATAATTCCAAAATCGCAAGAAAAAACTGAGAAAAAACTTAAACTTTATACAAAGTCACAGCTAGAAATTTTCTTGAATGAAGTATTGCAAGAAGAAAATCAGTATCTTCGGAACAGAGACTATACTCTTTTTAGGCTACTAGCTTTTAGTGGTTGTCGAATAGGTGAAATTTTAGCTTTAACTTGGGATGATATAGATTTTAAAACGAATGAGCTAACAATTAGCAAAACTGTTGCAAGATCAAATAGCTATTATATTTCAGAAACACCAAAAACAAAAAAATCAAATCGAGTAATTTTTTTGGATGGAAAAACAATAAAACAATTAAAGTTTTGGAAACTAGAACAAAGAAAGTTTATGTTTAAGTTAGGATTTTCAAAAGTAAATTATGTAATCACAAACGAAGAAAATAATTTTACTATCAATCAAACAATAGCAGATAGATATAATATCTATCGTGAACGTGCTGGTTTACCTTACATTGGGTTACACGGATTTAGGCACACTCACGCTTCTATGCTATATGAGGCTGGCGCAGACCACAAAGAAGTGCAAGAACGTTTGGGTCACGCTAATATAAAAACAACGATGGACACATATATTCATATCACAAATAGCAAAAAGGAAGAAACAACACAGAAGCTGACAAACTATATCAATTTTTAGAAAGTATGGTCAAAAGTATGGTCAAAAACAATTTAGAGAAAATAAAAAAAGCCCAATCCCTTGAGCGACAAGGAATTGAGCAATCGTAAATTATTAAGCTGGATAAACAGACACTTTCAAATATACTTTTTTCTGGTATATTCTGAACAATGCTAACAGCTTGAGATCACTAGATTTCTAATATTATCTATAATGTGCAATTTCCTATTATTTCTCAAAAGTATGGTCAAAGTATGGTCATTTTTTATGTCAAATTTTCATAACTTCTTTTATATAATATTTTCCTCTGATATGATAAGAATGTGAATATTATATAGAAGGAAGGTTCATGTATATGGGGTTATTCGGTAACAAAGAAAAAAAACTAGCTAAGAAAAAAGAAAAAGAAATAAAGAAGGCTGAACAAGCAAAAACTTTTAACTATTTTAAAGATAATAGTAACTTGATCATTGAAGATTTCTACTTTGATGATATCCATAAAAAAGCTTTTATAAAGAAGTCTATATTAAAAAATAGAGAGCAGTGTGTATTCAACTATAATGACTTAATCAGTTATACACCGATTTTTGAAGGATCAAAAATAAAAAAACATCATGGAATAACTAGAGCAGTTGTTGGTGGTGTATTAGCAGGTCCTATTGGAGCTTTAGTTGGCGCCGGTACTGGTGGCAAAGAATTTGAATCTGTAAAACAATTAGGTGTTATGGTTCATCTTGCTGATAACTCATCAGTTAAATATTTAATCATTAACAGCGAAACTAAATTAGATTCTATTGTAGGAAGAGCCTCTATGGATATATATAATAAACTTGTTGCGAAATTAGAATGGATACTAAAAGAAAAAGAAGGAGTTCCGACTAACACCTCAGAAAGTCAAGCAGATGAAATAAGAAAATATAAAGAATTATTGGATGATGGAATCATTACAGAAGAAGAATTTAATAAAAAGAAACAAGAATTATTAGATTTATAATATCTATCAAAGAAGATGAGCATTTAATTTAGCTCATCTTTTTCTATTTACAATACAAACATTTGTTCGTATACTCTTTTTGAGGTGAACATTATGTTGATGGAAGGAAAAACACAATTATGGTTTAAATTCGATCCTTAGAATAGATTTGTCAAAGATTTTTATAAAGTATGGGATTCAGAAGTTTTCTTTTTAGCAATCGAAGATAGCTTATTAATCAATCTCTACTATTCTAATAAGAACTACTTTAAAATTCCTGCTGCGAAAACTAGAATGAAGAAAGACGTATATTTTTTGTTTGATATCGTGACTGACGTGCCAGACGCTCGAAGCGATCATCGGCGTTATGACTATATAAAGTATACTTTCGTTGATCCAGAAAGGTATAAAGATTAAAGTAGGCTACCTAAAAAGGTAGCCCGGAACGGATTTTATCACCATACTTATAAAAGGAGATATTTTTAAGTTAGTATTAAGATTGTGTAATATGATGATATCTATATTTTATAGTATCAGTGCTATAAAATCAAAAATAAGTCACTAATTAACTACCACTCCAATTATAAGCCTTTTTTCTCACTTTTTTTCAAAAATATGGTATGCTTTTTAATAGCTTCAAGTATAAAAGAGTTTAAAGCGTAACACACTTATTGGGGAAGTGGTTTTTGGGGAACGCTTTAAACTCTTCTTTATTATTATCTCACAATTTAACCCAATTGTCTTTCTATTTTAAAAGTCAAAGTAAAACTTTTCAAATATACAGAAGTATAACTATGTGAAACATCCTTTCATTAATCCATAAAAGAATACATAAAAAAGCCACTCATTTGAGTGGCAATGAAGAAAAGCTTTAGCTTGTATAATACTCTTCAAAAAATTCTAACACAGAACGATTCAATTGGCTACATTAATGTACCCTGTAGGACTCGAACCTACGACCGGACGGTTATGAGCCGTCTGCTCTAACCAACTGAGCTAAGGGTACAAAATACATATAGCAATATATCCTCAATATAATGAAATAAAATAAATATTTGGTATATGTAAATTTAAAACGTAATAATTGAACTTAGAAAAATAACAAAAATAAGCTTCTTTATTGTCATGTTTTACATAAAAAATTCAATGATTAAAACTGACTAACTGGTTTATTCTCTGCCTCTTTTAAGACATAAATATCTGCTAAAATATTTACTTTTCTTACATCTAATCCGTGTTTAGATATAGACCGTAATTTTTGTTTAGATATTTTAGTAATATAAATACCTTTTTCGGTTGAAAAAACATTATAATTAAAAAGATTATATACTGGATTCATAAATATTTGATCGTTCTTAACATAAAAAGTTCCTATAACGATAAATAAAACAAAATTAACGATTAAACTTCTCGGACTGTAAATATCCATCGTGATTAGTGGAACAATATAAGTTACAATATATCCCATTGTATCTTCCCTAACAAATTCAGCATCTTCTAATTTAGAAATAATGCCATCTTTTTTTGTATAAATAGAAAAAAACAACATGCATCCCAAAAGAGAAATAATAGCAAACACTATTAAGCCCCACCAAAAAATAGATTGGGGGATATTGGAGAAGTTAAATTGACTGTAAAATACATCTGATGAAAACTTTTTGTTTTTATCGAATACCTTAATATTTTGCACACATAACAGCAAATAAAGAGGCATAAATGAAGACATATAAAAAAGGAATTTTTGTATCGTTCTCACTTTTCTATCTCCTTTTTTCTAGAGTTCCTCCCCATACCTTTGTTGAATTAATGATTGATAATATCCATCGGAGATACATCCTAAGATATGGTTCCTAGAATCCCTATTTAAATTATAAGTAATTTTGTTATTCTCAAAAATTATATCCAAATCGAAGTGCTCAATAACCTCTGGTAAATGTTCTAAATGGTCAAAAAAACCGTCTAATCTACCAGGCGTATTCAAAATTTTAGTCATTCTTCTAGCAGCAAGTTTATCATTAAGACAGTCCTCACAAAATTCATCAAAGTTGTTTATCACATGCACATCAGAAATTTTTTGTAATGCTATTTGCGCTTGCTGATTAAAATAATCATTTAGTTTAAAAATTGTTTGTAATGCAAACCTATTAACTATCAAAGCTTGATTATCAAAAATCATTATATCTACATCTCTATCGATTCCAAAAAAATCATCTGTTTCAATTTTTCTAAAAGTATTGTCTACAAAATGTCCCAATAAACCATTTCTAATTTTTTTCATTTTAGTAAATCTTCTAAAAATTAACAAATTCTTCCCATTATTAGAAAATTCAAAAACATAATAGTTTACACGTCCAACATCTATATCTTTGATATCTCCAACATAGTTATCACTATTTCTTAGATCTGCTAACACATCATTTATATGAGCCGTTGCTAAATCAGAGATTTGTAACGTACCTTCAACTACAACACTTGGATCATAAGCTCTTTGTTCTAAATCAAAAAATTTATTGTCTAAACTCTCACAAAAGAATTTTTTTAAGTTTTCTCGCATACCTTCAATAATTTCCGGGGTATAAATATCAATACCATTACCAACTTTTTGTACCACTTTCATTGTTATACTATCAATATCAGCAGTGTCTAAATCACGTACGAATTTTCTAATATCATCAATATTCATTAAATATTCCCTCTCCCAAACAATAATATCTGCTAACATAATTAAATCAAAAGAAAGTCCTAAAAACAATAGTTTCAGGACTTCTTAGCAGATATAATCTTTGAGGATTATGAATTTACTTTAACATAAAGGGAACGTAAGTTCAACTCTTGCGATTATGATATTGAATCCACACTTTATGACTTGGACATTATCTATTCTGTAATAAAAATGTTATAAATTTTTCTATGTGCCGCCCCTCATCGAGGGGCTATTTTTATCGTCTAGGAATATTCAAATACCAACGCGAGTCATGAAAATCTTGTACTCCACCTTGTGTGTTTCCTTTTGAATCATTGGTTGCGCGCATCATGACATAGACTTTTTTATTTGGGAATCTACGCATATTAAATGAGATATGGTAACCAACGTTTCCACTTGTGCCGTATGCAGAGTTTACATCTGGACGTGAAACGCCATTCGCTTTTACACGAGCTAGTTCTTTACCCGTGTTGTAGTCCATGATAAAGATATACTCGTATTTGTAATTAGCTACGTGCCAACCAGCAACATGCAAATTAGCGTTTTCGATTTCACCGAACTGGTCGATGTGAGCATAATTCACACCATCTGTTAGCGTGCTATTACCTGCACCTGCTCTGGTCGGGTCAATAACTGGTTCTGCTGGCGATGTTGTAGGATTGTCATTTTCTGAACTAAATCCATGAACGAGGTCATTTGCTAGCTTAGTTTTTGAGACACCCATCACAGTGATCCCTACGGCTATCTTTCTGAGATGGGTGACTCAAAAACTAAGCTAGCAAATGACCTCGTTCA
>WPCH01155316.1_pt1 | contig 10062 bp, 7 predicted proteins | sample 5399881 | NCBI WGS metagenome assembly WPCH01 (sample SAMN12869468, study PRJNA574797) | sludge metagenome | isolation source: wastewater treatment of pH5 | place: China:Beijing | collected 2019-05-20 | reverse complement strand
TGCAGTCCATCGCCCATGTATTTAATCCCGAATAAGAAAATACCTAATCCACCAATGAACTGGAAGATCATATCTTGAACATTATATTCCACGCATTCCACTCCTTAAATTTCATGTACGATGTAATTATTAACTGAACCTTGAGGCACTGTAAACGGTTTATCCGTAAAATTTACACTAAATTTACAAAGGGAAGAAAAGTTTACAATTCCTTAAAGAAATGGCTGTATTTTATTGGTTTTTATCTTGTATAAATCTTAATTTTGTAAAGAAATCACACTTTTTAGAATAGTATTGTTCGGTTGAATATGAAGGAAAGCGTCTGCGAGTTCATCGTATATTTTTTGATGAAAGTTAAAAAAATATGTAGGAAAATGCATGTAGTTTTATAACATCAAAAATACGAAAAAAGCCACTGAAATTATCCAGCAGCTTTTTCTCTGTTTTTATTTCTATGCTTTTGTTTTTTTACACTTGTGATGTAAATGAACAGGAAAGCAATAAGTAGTAGAGAGGAATAACGATATACAGTTGCGTAGTTTGTAAAATGTGCAATGAATCCAAAAATAATCGCGCCAGCACCAATTCCAAGGTCAAATGCTGAGAAGAATGTAGCTGTTGCGACTCCTCGTCGGTGCGGTGCTACTCGGTCAATCATCCACGCTTGTAGTGCAGGTTGAATCGCTCCGAAACCACTTCCGTAGCATGCTGCTGCAATAATTAAGCTTGGAATGGTAGTTGTATACGACAATAAAATAATCCCTGTAAACGTAATAATAACTCCTGGAATAATTACGAAGGAATGACCTTTCGCATCATATAACTTTCCGGAAAATGGACGAGTAACAGCGATTGCAAGTGCATTAAATAAGAAGAAGAGGCTTATATCAGCAATGCCGACTTCCGTAGCAAATAACGTAATAAAGCTTCCGATTCCCCCGTACATTAATGTAATACATAATATTAATAATGAAGGAAGTAAAGCTTTACGTTCAATAAATCCATCAAGGAAGGTACCAGATGTTTGCTGTGGTGATTGCGGCGATTTTTTGATTTGAAGTAGTTTCGTTAATATTAATGAAACAATTGTACAGGAAAGTGCACATAAAAAAAGAATCGTGAAGTTATATGTTTGCATAAGCCAAAGTCCGATAAGTGGACCGAGCGCCATTGCAATCGTTCCAGAAAGACCGAAATATCCCATGCCTTCACCGCGGCGAGCTTGCGGAATTAAATCTGAAACGACAGTTCCATATGTAGTCGTTGTAATACCAAAACCAGCTCCGTGTAAAATTCGAACGGCAAGCAATAGGAAAACAGTTGAAGCGAAAAGATAACTACCCATAGCGAGTAAACAAATAGCAGTACCGATCATTAAAATGATTTTTTTGCTGAATTTTTGCAAGGCATTTCCAGTTAGCGGTCTAACAAAAAGTGCCGCAACAGTAAACATACCGACAACAAATCCAATATTGGAACTTGTACCTCCAATTTCTTTCACATAAACGGGTAAAGTAGGAATTAACATTTGAAATCCTAAAAACATACATAAGTTTGCTAGAATTAGCGCAACAAATTCTTTCGTCCATAACGGTTCTCGTTTTACGAGTATTGCTTCTCCCATATATTCATCCCCTATATAAAAATTTCTCTTTTCTTTCGAGTATATGTATTGGCCAATGAAACAGTCAAGGAAGGTGCCTTGAAAACGTACAACAATTTTCGAGGTAAAAAACTGACAAATTTGTGGAAAGACTACCCAACTATGAAAAAAAGATGTAAAGTATAGATGTATAGACTGGTAGTTGTTATGAATGATAGAAATTGTTTTTTCTTTAAAGAAAGCGGATTCAAAAAGTAGTGAATGAGAAGGGGATATATACTTTTTCGCTACATATATTTGAAAAGGTTTACAATATGATGAAGAAAGAGGCGTGTACATATGAGACGATTAGGTATTTCTATTTATCCAGAACATTCAACAGTAGAGAAAGATAAAGAGTATTTAACATTAGCAAGTAAATACGGATTTACTCGTGTATTTACATGTTTATTATCTGTAGATGGTGAAAAAGAGAAAATTATAGAAGAGTTTAAAGAAACGATTTCTCATGCGAATGCATTAGGGTTCCAAGTATTAGTGGATATTAGTCCATCTGTTTTTGAACAATTAGGTATTTCGTATAATGATTTATCATTCTTCCATGAATTGGGTGCGTACGGTATTCGTTTAGATGTTGGTTTTTCAGGATTAGAAGAATCAATTATGACTTATAATCCGTATGGTTTGAAAATTGAGATTAATATGAGCAATGGTACGAAGTATGTAGATAACATTATGAGTCATAGACCAAATCGTGAAAATTTAATTGGTTGTCATAATTTTTATCCGCATCGTTATTCAGGGTTATCATACGATCATTTCATTAAATGCTCGAAACAATTTAAAGATTACGGTATGAGAACGGCTGCTTTTATTTCATCATTTGATGCAACATATGGACCTTGGCCAGTAACAGAAGGATTATGTACGTTAGAGCAGCATCGTGAATTACCAATGACAACACAAGCGAAGCATTTATTTGCAACAGAATTAATTGATGATGTTATTATTGCGAATGCTTATGCATCAGAAGTAGAATTACAAGCACTAGGTGCATTAAATAAAGAGAAACAAACATTTGATATAGAGTTATATGATACAACGACAGAACTAGAAAAAATTATCGTATTAGACGAACCTCATTTTTATCGCGGGGATGTATCTGAATATATGATTCGCTCTACACAAAGCCGTGTGAAATATAAAAAAGAAGAGTTTAAACCTCATCATACACGTGAAATTAAGCGCGGCGATCTTCTAATTGATAATGAGCAATATGGCCAATATAAAGGTGAATTGCAAATTGCATTAAAAGATATGGTGAATACAGGAAAAACAAATGTAGTTGGTCGAATTGTAGAAGAAGAGATTTTCTTATTAGATTATTTGCAAGCATGGGATAAATTCGGATTTACATTAAAGAAATAGAGAGAATATAAAGGGGAAAAACTACTGATTTCAGCAGCTTTTCCCCCTTTATATATAAAGAGCGAGAGGAAGAGCTATGACAAAGGTGCATCAGCGATTAATTTCTATTTTAGAGGAATTTTTAGAAGAGAAATCGATGTTAAATCGAGCTTTTTTAGCGGGCCGTTTACATGTATCGACGAAGACGATTCAAAAGGATATAAAATTATTAAATGATATATTGGAAGAAAACGGAGCGAAAATCGAATCGCAAAGAGGGACTGGGTACGAATTAGAAATTATACAAAAGAAGAAATTTGAAGACTTTTGTGTGAGTCTATTTCAAAAACAGACGGAAAAGATCCCAACTTCTTATGAAGAAAGAATAGCGTACATTCTGCAGCGTGTTTTAATGACAGAGGGATATGTGAAGCTTTCAGAATTAGCGGAAGAGATGTATGTGAGCAAATCAACGGTCAATTTAATTATGAAAGATGTTACAGATATATGTGGTCGCTATAAATTACAAATTGAGAAGAGACCGTATTATGGTATACGTATTGTTGGAGAGGAATTTAATATTCGTTCTTGTTTATCACAATATGGTTTACCGCGTTATGACCATACTCCGTTTCATGAGCAATTTGAGCAGACGGAGACATATTTATCGCTACCGCATATATCACTCATTCGTTCAATTATATTAAAGTATATTGAAGGCGGAACAATATATTTATCTGATATAGAAATTGATAATTTAGTCATTCATATTGCAATCGCATTAAAGCGTTGTCAAAGTCAACATTATATGAAAGGACTGCATGCGGAGCAATCAGAACTTATAATAAAGAAAGAATATACAATTGCGAAGCAGATTTTAGGAGATTTAGAGAAAGCGTTAAAATTTTCATTTCCAGAAGAAGAAGTATTATATGTGACGATGCATTTATTAAGTACTGCTGTTACAACGAGAAATCGCTATGAAAATATAGAAGAGCTATTAGGGAAAGATATATATGCATTTATGCAACATATTCTTTTTAAAGTAGCGGAAGAACGGAATCTTATTTTTTATTATGATGAAGAATTATTATTTGGATTTGGTATTCATTTAAAAACGTTATTAAATCGTTTGAAGTATAAGTTAAATACGAGAAATCCTCTTTTGGCAGAAGTGAAAAAGAATTATCCGTATGCTTTTGAAATTGCGGTTCTCGTTGGAGATATCATTGGTGAATATACGGGTGAATCGATCCCTGAAAGTGAAATTGGTTATATTGCAATTCACTTCGGTGGAGCTATGAGCCGTTTGCAGGAGCAAAATCAAAAGAAAAGATGCTTATTAGTTTGTGCGACTGGTCAAGGAAGTGCCCAACTATTAAAATATAAAATTTTATCACAGTTCCGAGATAAATTAGAGATTGTAGGTATTACAGGCTATTATCAATTGAAAGTAGAAGATCTTTATAAAGAAAAAATAGATTGTATTATTAGTACGATTCATATACCGAGTGGCTTGCCTGTTCCAGTTATAAAAGTGAATTCAATATTTGATGATAAAGAGATTAAATCGATTGGTCAGCGGTTGTTTACGCATGTGAATACTAGTGTGCAGCCTTATATTAAGGAAGATTTAATCTTTTTAAATTATAGTGCTTCTACGAAAGAGGATGTTATTCAGTTTTTATGTGAGAAAGCTGCTGAGAAACGCTATGTACCAGAAAACTTTTATGCTTCTGTTATGGAAAGAGAAAATACGTCTCCGACAGCGGTTGGGAATTCAGTTGCGATTCCGCATCCGATGCAGTTATTAAGTGAGGAAACTTTTTTGATGTTTTGCACACTTGAAAAGGCTGTTGATTGGGGAGATAAAAAAGTACAAGTAATTATTTTATTTAGTGTAAAGCGCAATAATAATGAAGATTTGCAAAGGCTTTATGATTTTTTATATGATATTATGTCTAGTCAAACTACGATAGAGAAACTTACTCAGACCGAGGTAATTGAAGATTTTCAAGAGATTTTATTATCATTTTGAAAAAGTATATAAAAACTTCCGTTACATAACGGAAGTTTTTTATGTTTAATTGTATGCGTTTTCATAATAAGATGGAAATATAGAAAACATATAGCTTGGGGGAATTTAAAATGGCTGATATGCAAACTCCATTTGCGTTAATTTTACATGGTGGCAATGCGAGAAGTGCTGCGCTTGAAGCAATTGCTTTTGCAAGACAAGGGGATTTCGGGAATGCCGGTGAAAAGATGAAACTTGCTAGTGAGGAAATTTCAGCAGCGCATCGTATTCAAACGGATTTAATTCAAGAAGAGGCAAGAGGAAATCATGCAGAAATTAGTTTACTGTTGGTGCACGCACAAGATCATTTAATGAATGCAATTACAGTGAAAGAACTGGCTGAAGAATTTATTGCTCTTCATAAACGAGTAGAAGAGAAAGTGACCGTATAAGATGTACATTTTATTATGTTGTGCAGCAGGTATGTCAACGAGTATGGTCGTAAGAAAAATGCAAGAAGAGGCAAAGAAACAGGGGAAGAATTATAAAATTAAGGCAGTTGATTCAGAACTAGTGAAGCTTGAAATTAAGGAAGCCGATGTCGTTTTAATTGGCCCACAGGTGAAATATTTATTTCCAGCTGTAGAGTTTCTTGCAAATTCATACAATATACCAGTTGCGATTATAGACCAACGAGATTATGGCATGTGTGATGGTTTGAAGGTGCTTAAGCAAGCAGAACAATTAGTTTTAGCATAATTATATCTTTTTAAATATAAACATTATAATGTTATAAAGTTTATTTCGTTCTTTTATAGTAGAGAGAAAGAGGAGGGCTATTGATGAATGGGTTTATGAGTTTTATGGAACAAAAGATTATGCCAACAACGCAAAAGATTGCAGGACAACGACATTTATTAGCAATTCGAAACGGGGTTATTTCTACATTACCGTTAACGATCGTCGGATCATTTTTTGTTATCTTTTTAAATTTACCAATTGATGCATATATGGAATGGATCGCACCGTTTCGCCATATTTTAGATATTCCATTCCGATTTACAGTAGGACTAATGGCATTATACGCAGCGTTTGGTGTAGGGGCTTCGCTCGCGAACTTTTATCAGCTCAATCAGTTAAGTGCAGGGTTATTATCTGTACTCGCCTTTTTACTAGCATCAGTTGAACCAATTCAAATTACGAAAGCTGTACCAGGTGTTATTGATGCAGGGAGATATATTTCAGTAGGAACATTAAGTGCAACGTCTTTATTCGGCGCAATTGTTACAGCATTAATTGCAGTAGAAATTTATCATTTTATGATTAAGCATAATATCTCGATTAAATTACCAGATAGTGTACCACCAGCAGTTTCAAATTCGTTTGCAGCATTAATTCCAACATTAGCAGTTATTCTTTTATTCTGGGGCATTCGCTACGGTTTGAAATTTGATGTGAATACAACGATCACATATTTAATCGCACCATTAAAATCAGTATTAGTAGGAAATAATTTATTCGGTGGTTTATTAACAGTATTCTTAATCGTGTTTTTCTGGTCATTCGGTATACATGGACCAGCGATTTTAGGACCAATTATTCGTCCGATGTGGGATTCAGCAATTCTTGAAAATATGGAAGTATTCACGGCTACAGGAAATGCACATCAGTTACCAAACTTATTTACAGAGCAATTTATTCAATGGTTCGTATGGATTGGCGGATCAGGCTCAACGTTAGCTTTAGTAATTATGTTTATGTTCTCTAAATCTAAGTTCCTAAAAGAGTTAGGTAGATTATCATTCGTACCAGGTTTATTCAATATTAACGAACCAATTATTTTTGGGGCACCGATTGTAATGAACCCAATTCTAATTATTCCGTTCGTTATTACACCGTTAGTGACAACGACAGTATCATATTTTGCAGTTGTTTCAGGTATGATTCCACTTATGATGGCGAAACTGCCATTTACGATGTTAGCACCAATTGCAGCGGTAATTAGTACGGACTGGACAATTATGGCTGGTGTACTTGTACTTGTTAACTTTGTCATCTCATTCGTTATTTACTATCCATTCTTCAAAATGTATGAGAAACAACAATTAGCAGGAGAGGAGAAAACAGAATGCTCGGAGCAATTATCATCTTAATTACATTCGTGGTCGGACAGTGTATTGCCCATTATTCGAAATGGGTACAAAGTAAATCTTTATTAGTGTTACTACTAGTATCAGTTTTATTTATCGGTTGTTCAATGGGTGCATATGTAATGTTAGGATTGCAATCACCGTACGTAATTATTGTACCGACAATTTTATGTGCAACGTGTTTATCTGCAAAATATAGATTTACGAGCATGGCATTAATACAACGTGTGAAGGAGATGCAAAAGCATGGAGCGTAAATTAGGAATTTCACTTTATCCAGAACATTCAACGAAAGAAAAAGATATGGCTTATATTTCCGCAGCGGCACGACACGGTTTCTCAAGAATATTTACTTGTTTGTTATCTGTGAATCGTCCGAAAGAAGAAATTGTAGCTGAATTTAAAGAGATTATCAATCACGCAAAAGATAACAATATGGAAGTTATTTTAGATGTAGCTCCAGCTGTGTTTGATCAGCTTGGTATTAGTTATAGCGATCTATCATTTTTCGCAGAATTAGGCGCAGACGGTATTCGTTTAGATGTAGGTTTTGACGGATTAACGGAAGCGAAAATGACGAATAATCCGTACGGTTTAAAAATTGAGTTAAATGTAAGTAACGATATTGCGTACTTAGAAAATATTCTTTCGCATCAAGCGAATAAATCAGCTTTAATTGGTTGCCATAATTTTTATCCACAAAAATTCACTGGTCTTCCATACGATTATTTCATTCGCTGTAGTGAACGCTTTAAAAAGCATGGTATTCGCAGTGCAGCCTTTATTACATCACATGTCGCAAACATCGGTCCATGGGATATTAACGATGGATTATGTACATTAGAAGAGCATCGTAATTTACCAATTGAAGTACAAGCGAAGCATTTATGGGCAACAGGGTTAATTGATGATGTCATTATCGGAAATGCTTATGCGAGTGAGGAAGAGTTAGAGAAACTAGGAAACTTAAATCGCTACATGTTACAGCTAAAAGTGCACTTTGTAGACGAAGCGACTGAAGTAGAGAAGAGAGCTACGCTGCAAGAATTACACGTAAGGCGCGGCGACATAACAGAGTATATGGTACGTTCTACAGAAGTACGTAAAAAGTACAAAGATTATGACTTCCCAGTGCGTGAAAGTGTGCTGCAGGAAAGAGGGCAAGTTGTAATTGGAAACAATTCATTTGGTAAGTATAAAGGTGAACTGCAAATCATTCTGAAAGAAATGCCGATAGATGAACGGAAAAATATTGTCGGTACAATTGCAGAAGAAGAGTTATTCTTACTAGATTATGTAGGAGCTTGGACGCAGTTTACTTGTGTGGAATAGGGAAGATAGGGGGCGTTCCAAATTTTGGACCGCCTTTTTAATATTAAAGTACTTTTAACGTCAAAATTTGTCGTTAAATCGATATCTCTTGTCGAATCGTTGATATATTATAAGTTACGATAGATATATTCGAAAAATCGTTGATATATTGTAGGTTACGATAGATATATTTGAAAAATCGTTGATATAATTTCATTTACTATGTTATTTTTCAGTAGTTTAATAGAGTAAAAAAAGAGCCAGTCTCAACGATGAGACTGGCTCTTTTTTATAACTAGTTTAATACTTTAACTGTAACTGTTTTACGTCCCCAGCTACTTGATGAACCTTTATCTGGCATTAAAACATCAATTTTATTTCCTTTAATAGCTCCACCAGTATCACCAGCAATTGCTACTCCGTAACCTTCAACCCATACTTTTGAACCTAATGGAATGACACTTGGATCAACTGCAATTAGTTTCATGTTTGGATTAGCTGTTAAGTTATGACCCATAGCTGATTTTACTTGGTCGCCTGCTTTATAACCATTTTCAAGTGGATCTGCTGTATAAGCTGTTGCTACAACACGTAACTCACGAGAAGATGATGGTGCACTTGTTTCAGTTTCTTTTGCAGCAGGTTGTTGTGTAGCTTGTTTTTGAGCTTTAGCCACTTCACGAGCTTTAGCCGCTTCACGAGCTTTAGCTGCTTCTTGAGCCTTAGCCGCTGCTTGAGCTTCAGCATCTGCTTGAGCTTTAGCTGCTTCACGAGCTTTAGCTGCTTCCTGAGCTTTAACTGCTGCTTGAGCTTCAGCTTCTTCTTGAGCTTTAGCTTCTGCCTGAGCTTTAGCTGCCTCTTGAGCCTTAGCTGCTTCACGAGCTTTAGCCGCTTCTTGAGCTTTAACTTCTGCTTGAGCTTCAGCTGCTTCGCGAGCTTTAGTTGCTTCCACTGCTTTAGCTTTTGCTTGAGTTTCAGCTACTTCCTGAGCTTTAGCTGCTTCACGAACTTTAGCTGTATCTTGAACTGTAGTCGTTTTTTCAACTTTAGCTACTGGTTGAACTTTAACTGGTGCTTTACCTGTTAAGTAAGGAACATGAACATAAGCTGTTTTTCCGTTATATTCAAATTGAATCCAATCATTTTGTACTTGGTGTGTTGTTTCAATTACATCATCTTTTTTCAACTTACCAAGAATCTCTGAGTCTGTGTTTGCCCCAGCACGTACGTTTAATACGTTTGCTGTTACGTAGTAAGTGTCTTTTGTATAGTCAGCGCTTATGAAAGCTTCTTTACCGCTATTCAATTGAACTTTTGACCAACCATTTTCTGTATGTAAAACATTTACTTTATATCCATCTAATAATTTTCCTACAACTTTTGATTCAGTAGTTGGGTTTTCTCGTACGTTTAGTACGTCAGTCGTTACGATTGTTTCTGCTTTAGCAGATGTTGTGAAAATCCCAAGACCAAAAACCGCTGCTGTTGCTATACCCATAAATTTTTTCATAATAGCCTCCATTGCATTTGTTTTCGTTGACCTCATTATAGCAACCATTATTTTCTTATTTGCG
>WPCH01103017.1_pt1 | contig 10068 bp, 9 predicted proteins | sample 5399881 | NCBI WGS metagenome assembly WPCH01 (sample SAMN12869468, study PRJNA574797) | sludge metagenome | isolation source: wastewater treatment of pH5 | place: China:Beijing | collected 2019-05-20 | reverse complement strand
CCCGACGCGCCCGGAGCAGATGAAATTGTAGTTGTGGTTTCTATAGCCAGGTCGGGAAGACCTCTTGCAAGGCTGGGTAATCCGCATCAGGATAATGTATAGTACCTTGTTATGAAAGGGAGAAAAGGAGATAAAAATGAAAAATAACTGGAGAAGGTATGTTGGTCTGGCACTTGCTGCTTCTTTGTTATTAATGGGTCTCGCCGGATGCGGGGAGGCAGGAGGCGAAGGAGACCAGGGCGGAGAAAATTATGTATTAACAATTGGCGCTGGAAGCTCCGGAGGCGGTTCTTATCAAATAGGGGCGGCATACTGCGAGATCATCAACAGGCTCCCCAACATCACCCTGAATATAGAAGAAACAGCGGGCGGAATTGAAAACATTAACTTGATTTCCGATGGCTATATTGATATTGGTACAGCCGCGTCCAGCGCTGCGTATCAGGCGATTCGCGGTGAAGCTTCGTTTGAAATCCCGGTAACAAATTTAATGGGCTGGATTCCCATGTATCAGTTTCCGTTCCAGATTGTCGTTCTGGCTGACAGCGACATCAACAATGTTACGGATCTGATCGGTAAAAACGTAAGCGTTAATGAAAAGGGCAATGCCGCGGAGAGCACTGCAAGACAGATTTTTACGGCATTGAATATGATGAAAGCGGATGGGGACTATAATTTTAATGCCTACTATTTATCATACAGCGACGCGCTGGATAATATGAAGATTGGGAAAATAGACGCCATGATCGTATCTACCGGAGCGCCTACTCCCACCGTTCTTGAGCTCGAAGCGACCAACAAAATTAGAATTCTGGATTTTACAGAAGCACAAACTACTGCAATTTCAGCGGAACATCCTTATTATGCGGCGGGAGTTATGGAAGCAGGTACATATAGTACAATTCAAGAAGATGTTTTGACAGTAATGCCGGCAACATTAGTATATATCAGTTCGGATATTCCCGAAGATGTTGTATATGATATGACAAAAGCAATATGGGAAAACACCGATGCTCTCGAAGCGGCTCACGCAACTCAGAAATACTTTAATGCTGAGTTAGTAAATAATGCATTGGTTCCCATTCTTGACATACATCCTGGTGCATTAAGGTACTATGAAGAGGTTGGGATTATTCAATAATATATTCAGAAATTATGGGGTCGCCTGCACTTGGTACAACTCCTCCAATTGCGGGCGGCCTGTTTACTGCTGAAATATTGTAGTGGAGGACGGCTTGATGAAATTATTTGACAAGAAAAAGATGGCGGAAAACAATCGGGATTTAGAAAATCATAAAGGGCCGTTATCCGATGAAGAGGTAACGGAAGCCAGAAAGCGAACTCTTAGCGGGTATGATAAAAGGATTGTTAATGCAATAGGCATTTTCATGGTTTTTACAGAAGTGTATATTCTTATTTTTGCAATGATCACTCCGTTTATACACACAAGCATATTCATGGCATTTATTATAGTGTTGTGCTTTTTAGTATTTAAACCTTCTTGTAAAATGAAGAAGAATAGAATTCCATGGTACGATTGGATAATAGCAGCGGTATCTTCATCGCCTTTTATCTATGTTGCTGTAAATTACAATGAGATTATCGAGCGTACTTCAAGGCCAAACCAAATTGATAAGATCATGACGGTAATTGCTCTGCTTGCTGCTATTGAATGCGGAAGAAGGCTGGTAGGATGGGCATTGCCGATTATCGCTTCGCTGTTTATCGCATATGCAATGTTCGGAGGGGGGCTTCCGGGGATATTTGCCCATAACGGGTATGATATAACAAGGCTTTCAACCACAATGTTGTTAAGCTCAAGTGGATTATTCTCTTCGCCAGTGCGTACAGCTGCTACGATGGTGTTCATGTTCGTGTTGTTCGGCTCTTTTCTGAACGCCACAGGCGCCGGTCAGGTTCTTACAAACCTGGCGATGGGGTTTGTCGGAAAATATACGGGAGGACCCGCCAAAGTTTCCGTAATTGCCAGTGCTTTAATGGGGACGGTCTCCGGGAGTTCAACCGCTAATGTAGTAACAACCGGGCAGATAACCATTCCATTGATGATCAGTACCGGCTATAAAAGATACTTTGCGGCGGCAGTGGAGGCGGCGGCCTCCACCGGTGGCACATTGACTCCACCGATTATGGGTGCTGCAGCCTTCGTGATGGCAGAGACCATAGGGACGGGATATGCACAAATAGTTTACGCCGCCATTGTACCGGCGTTGCTTTACTACGTCGCTATCATGTTTTCGGTTCATTTTGAGGCGAAAAAAAGAGGTCTGGCGGGCCTCCCCAAACAGTCGCTGCCGATTGTAAAGGAAGTTGTAAAAGAGGGTTTTCACGTTCTGATACCACTGGTCTTTCTAATCGCGTTAATTGTCAGCGGTTATCCGGTGATTTATGCCGCGTTCTACGGTACAATCGCCTTTATTGTAATGTCGATGCTTAAAAAGAAAACCCGACTCAGGTTAAATAATTTCGCAGATGCTTTGATAGAAGTCGCAACTTCTATATTACAGCCTGCGGCAGCCTGTGCCTGCGCAGGAATCGTAACCGGAATTTTGGGGCTGACGGGCCTTGGCGTAAGGTTCTCATCTCTTGCGATGAATATAGCAGAGCACAATATATTTTTAGCACTGCTTGTTACAATGGTGATCTGTATTATTTTGGGCATGGGCCTCCCTGTAGTTGCAGCCTATATAATCGGGGCCGCAATTGCCGCGCCGGCTTTAATCGGATTGAGCTTTCCTGTTTTGGCAAGCCATTTGTTTGTCTTCTACTTTGCTTGCATTTCACCGATTACACCGCCAGTAGCGGTTACTGCTTATATCGGCGCGGGAATAGCCCAGGCAAAGCCGATAAAGTCTGCATTTACAGCATGTATGCTGGCAATCTCTGCCTTTATCGTTCCTTACCTGTTTATTTTTGAGCAAACACTTTTACTTGAAGGGACGGTAGGCTCCATAGTTTGGAGGGTCGCTTTATGTGGCATGGCTCTTCTGGCATTTTCGACAGCCTTTGTAGGATTCATGAATACCGGGCTTGCATATTATGAGCGGGTGCTTTTCTTTGCCGCATTCGCCCTGTTAATTTGGCTGAATACGCAGGCCAATATTGCCGGTATCATCCTGTTTGCCGCGGTAATTATTCTACAATACGTTAAAGGAAGGAAAAATCAAAACGACAAAAATATAGAATAGTCGGATGTGAATCTTTTAAATCCAGAACTGACAGGTTGAAGCTGCAGTTCTGGATTTTTCCGAAATTTAGAGAGGTAGATAAAGTGGAAGCCATATTCCTTTCAATAAAAGCGATTATACCCGTCTTTTTGATAATGACAATAGGATATGGGTTAAGATGGAGAGGCGTAATTACGGAAGAGTATGCGCGGATCAGCAGCAAGCTGGTATTCTGCTTGTTTTTGCCTGCGATGTGTTTCAACAGTATTTATAACAATACTGTTGGAGCGGAAAGCTATCTCAGATTGATTGTATTTATAGTGCTGGCTTTCTCATGCTTTGCAATTTTAAGCTTTATTTTTGTTCCGATTTTTGAAAAAAACCGGGCAAGGATTGGCGTAAACATTCAAGGGATATTTCGAAGCAACTCACTGTTGATGGGTTTGCCATTGGCAATAAATTTTTTGGGGGACTCGGAAATAGTGGCAACCCTTGTTGCAACTGCTGTAATACTGCCTTTTCAAAACATATACAGTATTGCGGCATTTTCTGCCTTTAAAGATGGAGTTTCCAGCTTAAGAGCGAGTATAAAGCGAATCCTTGCCGACATCTGTAAAAATTTATTGATTATCAGCATCTTTGCTGGATTTGTTTTGCGCAGCTTTCGCATACAGCTGCCGGAGGCATTAGAGTTTACGATTTCCGGCTTGGGGTCCGTTGCAACGACCCTTGCGCTTTTTACGTTAGGATCAACGTTTAAAGTTCAATCGGTAAAGGGAAATGGAAGGCATATTTTAGTGATTTGCCTCTTCCGGCTGATTATTGTTCCTGTGATTGCAATCTGCGCGGCGATAAAAATGGGCTTTGCCTACTCTGAATTATTTGCTGTAATAGTAGTCTTTGCAACGCCCTGCGGAGTCTCCGGTTATCCCCTTGCGGTGACACAGGGAGCGGATGGGGAGTTGGCCGGACAATATGTAATATTTACAACGGTAGTCGCTGTAGCCACCCTGTTTATCTTTCTCACGGGGCTAAGTTGGCTGGGCTATTTATAAAGCTTATCGCTCCAGGTTGAACACAAGGTATTTAACGGAAGGCTAAATATATAAAATGTAGAAAACGCTAATTTACAAGAATTCTTTAATATTAGGAGGTAAAAAATGAAAATTGTAATTTTAGATGGTTATACGACCAATCCGGGAGATTTATCATGGGCAGATTTTAATAGGATGGGGGAACTTGCTGTATATGACAGGACAGAAAGTGACGAAATTGTTGAAAAAATTGGAGATGCCGAGATCATTCTGGTAAACAAGGTTTCTATCACAAGAGAGATTATGGAGAAATGCAGGACAATAAAGTATATTGGAGTACTGGCGACAGGATATAATGTAATTGATGTGAAAGCAGCTGAAGAGTTAGGGATCGTTGTCACAAACATACCTACATACGGGACGGCGGCAGTGGCGCAATTCGCCATTGCGCTTCTATTGGAGATATGTCACCGCATCGGCGCGCACAGTAAGGAAGTTATGGAAGGACGCTGGATTAACAGCCGGGATTGGTGCTTCTGGGACTACCCGCTGATTGAATTGGCCGGAAAAACCATGGGTATCATTGGATATGGGCGGATCGGTCAGGCCACCGGACGAATTGCGCAAGCCCTGGGTCTGAAGATTTTGGCAAACGATGCGTATAAAAATATTGCTTTAGAAACAGAAAACATGAAGTATGCTGAGCTTGATGAAATATATAAAAAATCGGATGTCATTGTGCTCCATTGTCCGCTGCTGCCTGAAACGCAGGGCATGATCTGCGAAGAATCTATTGAAAAAATGAAGGATGGAGTAATTATTATCAACAACTCAAGAGGGCCCTTAATTGTAGAAGCCGACCTTGCAGAAGCTTTGAAAAGCGGAAAAGTATTCGCCGCGGGTCTTGATGTTATCAATTCGGAGCCAATGAACGCAGACTGTCCATTGATAGGACTGGATAACTGTATTATCACTCCCCATATATCATGGGCAACGAAGGAAGCAAGGCAGAGACTGATTGACATAGCGAGGGATAATATCGCCGCCTTTTTAAATGGCAATCCTGTTAACGTGGTGAAATAGAGGGAGGCGGAATGTGAAAATTATATTTGCACCGGATTCTTTCAAGGGTGCATTGTCATCAGTCGAGGTGATTCATGTTCTGGAAGAAAAAGCCCGGAAAGTTTTTGGTGAGGTTGACACGGCAGCAGTGCCCATGGCCGACGGGGGAGAAGGCACAATAGACGCGCTGATCATACCTATGGGAGGAGAAAAGCCTAAATTCTCTGTAACGGGGCCGACAGGAGATATGGTGGAAGCGGAGCTGGGCCTGCTTAAAGATGGGGAAACGGCAGTTGTCGAAATGGCCCAGGCGTCAGGGTTATCCCTGATACCGGAAGGGAAGAAAGACCCGCTTACCGCAACCTCCTATGGAACCGGCGAACTGATAAGAATAGCCTTGGACAAAGGTTATAAAAAAATAATTATAGGCATTGGAGGGAGCGCGACTAACGATGGAGGAATGGGGGCTATGGAGGCTTTGGGAGGGATATTTCTTGATGACAATGGAAATGTTCTTGTCGGAAACGCGAAAAACCTTGCTAAGGTCAAAACTATTGATTTATCCCGGATGCATGGAAAAATCTCAGAATGCTGGTTCTCAGTCATATGCGACGTCAAAAACCCTTTGCTTGGAGAAAATGGAGCTACATATATCTACGGGCCGCAGAAGGGTATCACTCCCGATCTGCTGGAGGAGCTTGACAGAGGAATGGCTAATTATGTAGAAGTTGTCGAACATACTTTAGGCAAAGAGATAGCCGATGTGGCAGGGGCAGGAGCAGCCGGAGGCCTGGGTGCCGCGCTTTACGGATTTCTCAACGCAGAACTGCGTCCGGGTGTACAGGTTGTATTAGACACTGCAGGCTTTGAACGTCTGTTGGAAGGAACTTCTTTTGTCGTAACGGGGGAAGGGAATATCGACAGGCAGTCAATTCTATATGGAAAAGTACCACAGGGTATTATGGAGTGCTGTGCCCGTCACAATATCCCCGTGTTGGTGGTTGCCGGGGGCATGGGTGACGGGGCGGAATTATTCTGGAAAGAGCATACGGGAAGCATAATGACCACGGTCAACGGACCTATGACCCTGGAATACGCAATGAAAAACGCACGGGTCCTTTTGGAAAATGCCGCTGAAAGAATGTTTCTGATGGTGAAGATTGGAATGATGGTAAATAAGTAAAGACCCAAGCTATACTTTTAATTTGCGATAGCCTTAGGCTATCGCATCTCTTTTTTCAATCTCTTATATAATATGTAGACTATGGGACCTTCCAGCAGAGTGATTGCCAGGGCGATGGGGGCCCGCAATGCCAGCAGCTCCCAAAAACCTGTTCCGTAGAGGCCGGACAGGATCCAGGTAGTCAGTCCTATACTGGTTACAAGGTTTGTGAGAATGATGATGAGGTAGATTCGCCAGAGACTGATTTCCTTCAGCAGCAGGGGTTTCAAAAGGGCAGGAAGGATTCCCACCAAAATAGGAGGAATGGTCAGGGGCGGATACCAGGAATATCCGGAAAAAAGCAGAGCGCCTACAATATCCGCTACCGCTCCTGTAAGGCCGCCGGCCACAGGGCCTAAAAGCAGGCTTGCCAGCAAAACAGGGATATTGCCAAAGCTGATGCGGGCGCTGTTGGTGAGCCATATGACCAGAAAGCGGGCCAATATGATGCTTATCGCCGCGAAAAGGGCCATAATGATCAGAGTCTTAATATTAATTTTTTTCACTAAAAAAACCTCCCGTCAATAGTGTGGTGTATCGTCTTGGGATAGTACACCAGGTACTACACTAAAGAAGAAAGGATTTTTGTGATGCCTCTTTAATGCAGCAGCGGACGCAATATTGTATCGCAACATAAGTTTTCGTTCGTGGGCAACATCCCATCCCACGACACTGCGCCTTAAAGGTCCGCATTGATACCCGCTGAAAAGGGAGGGCAACAACATAGGCCGATAGGCTACGCACAATATTTACTCTACTTGCCACTAAGAATAGCACGGTCAAAATATATTTTCAATAGTGATCATCTCGTTTTCATAAAGAAATAAAAGAAGATGACGGAGATTTGCTAACTCCGCCATGGAGGAGCCTTTTTCCTCCGCATGGATATAAGCTTCGGTTATGCACAGAGACGCCTCGATTCCTCCAATAGAAGATTCGTCAAAAAATGCGGAAAAGACCGTTCTTCGGGCATGCCATTGATCAGACACAGAAATTATAATGTCCCGGGCCTTTTCCCAATCCTCCGTTTCCGCGCAGATAATGGCCTCGTCAATATCAGTTACCATGCTGTCAACATCCGCTTTGGCGGAACTGATAAAAATGCCCCAGACCAGCAGCAGAGCTGCTGTTGCGGCCAGAGAGATCCAAAGACCCTTCATTGCATTTCACTTCCTTGTGTATTTATGGAATTACCGGGCCCATGTCCTGTCCCGGATTTCCGATGAGTGTGAATCACGCTGTTTTCATCTACGAAGCAAAGAAATATCTCAGCATAGTCGCTGATGCCATAAGCGGCGAACTGGTTTTTCAGAGTCTCCTCCGTAAGACTTGAACGCAGCAGGTTTTCTTTATACAAAGTGCCGTCGGCGATGAGAACCATGGGAAGTCCCTCCGCCCCCACCGGTACTCCCAGATCCTCTTTTGTTGCGGCGTCTTTTCCCGGTTTGGGGATAACGCTCATGTCTCCGTTGGTCTCTAAAATCGCATACTCCACATCCGCGATGGAGGGATAGTTTTTAATCCGCAGCTGCTGGCTCAGATCGTCGATGGTTACCCGGTATTTTTTCATCTCCTTTTCGTTCACGATGCCTTTTTCTATTATAATAGAAGCTTTTCCTTTTACGACTCTGTTAAACCTGGGGCTTTTAAGGGAAAGTATAGAGATGATGACTTGAACCAGAAGAAGCCCTATCATGGCGGTCACACCTGTTATAACGGCAATATCCGGCGACGCGATGGGCAGAGCCGCCAGCTCGGCAATCATAAAAAGAGCCACAAGCTGGAACGGATCCAACTTGGACAACTCACCCTTTCCCATCACCCGGACTACAAAAAGAGCCACCATATATAAAATGGCAGTTCGAAGAAATAAATTAAACAAAGGACCGACCTCCATGAATAATTTATTAATTAGCCTTTACAAATGCTTTGCTTGTTATTCCCAAGTTTGATAGAATCACATAAATACAAATAGAACCAACCGGAATTCAGGCGCATGGCTTTGGACTGCCGTCCCTGAATTCGTACAGAGGACAAAGCGCGGAGTATAAACGATGAAACCCTACAAGAACTTCTTTTCCGGAATGTATATTTTTACCTATGCGGCGATCGGAGCTTTGTTCCCGTTGATTGCTCAGTATTTGGACAGCCTCGGATTTTCCGGCGGCCAGATTGGAGTCATTACTGCATCGTCGACAGCCATTGGGATTTTATCCAACTCCTTTTGGGGCGGGGTCTATCATCGGAGACAAAGAAGCAAAAAGCTTATTCTGTTCCTCTGTGTTTTAACGGCGGCACTTTCCATGCTGCTGATGGTGACGGGGGAGTTCTGGATATTCCTGGCTCTGTACATCCTTGTGTTCTTCTTTGAAAACCCCATTTTTCCTTTGATCGACTCTGCGGTCATGGAAGTAAACTATCCCTTCGGAGTGGCCAGAAAGTGGGGAGCTGTAGGATTTGCTCTGGGAATTGGCGTTGCCGGTGTGATAGCGGACCGATTTGGGCTGTTGTCCATTTTTCCCATGTTCGCGGTTTTCTTCCTGTCAACAGCTCTGATTATCGGTCTTCATCCGGCAGGCAGGGGAGGGGGCGCCCCCAAATTAGACTCGGCTCCAACCGACCGGGAGGAGGCGGAAAAAAGCAAAGGCTCGAAAGTGGAAGGAACTTATCGGGATCTGCTGCGCAATCGGAAGTATATGGCCCTGCTCTTCAGCACATTTTTCTTCATAGGTCCCTCTTTGGCGCACAATACGTATTTTAGTTTCCTTTATATAGAAGTAGGAGGAACCATCGCCGGGATGGGCTTCGTACTCTTGCTGATGGTAATTGGCGAGGCGCCTTTTATGGCATGGTCCCAGCGTATTTCATCGGCTCTGACTATGGAACGGGCCATCCTGCTGACCATGGTGATTTCAGCTTTGCGTTTCCTATGGTATAGTGCAAGTCCTTCACCGGAGTTTCTTGCGGCTACTTTTTTACTGCAGGGAGTCGCCAATGGCGTCGGCATCGTGGAGACGGTGAAGTACATCACCAAACTGGCGGGCCCGGCCATGGTATCCCTGGCGATACCGCTCTTCACAGCCATTTCATCTAACTGTGGAACAATTGTCTGTCAGCTGATCGGCGGTATTATCGTGGAGGGCTACGGCGGGCCGGGCGTCTACCTGTTCTATGGATTATTCAACCTGGCAGGCGTCATAATCTATCTTGCCTCCGGTTTGCATAAACCAAAACAGTAAGGCCCGATGCCTTTTTCCGCTTATTATACAGATTTCTCGATACGATTTAAGTACCTGTTGAACTTCCCTGGGGGTGTCTTGGCGATATCCTCAACTTGTATTCCATGGCGCCGGAAAAAGGCACACACGGCAGGGTGGTAATGGACTTTTGAAGAGGAAGGGGATGCATTGAAACAGGGGTTTGATTTTTTGTTAAAAAAAAGTAAAAAAAGGTGTTGACAGTGAAGGAATAGGGTGCTATTCTGATAAAGCTGTCGCCGGAGAAAGGGCCTTGAAACAAGGTGCTGACGAAGAAGAAAAGCTTTTGCGGAAACGAAAAAAGCAGT
>WPCH01268402.1_pt1 | contig 10069 bp, 7 predicted proteins | sample 5399881 | NCBI WGS metagenome assembly WPCH01 (sample SAMN12869468, study PRJNA574797) | sludge metagenome | isolation source: wastewater treatment of pH5 | place: China:Beijing | collected 2019-05-20 | reverse complement strand
AAATGAATTAAAGTATTATTAATACATATATTGAATTACGTCTTTTAAATAGTATAATCTTTTAACAGGGGAAAAAGAATGAAATTATGACAGATTATAAAAAATTATATTTCTATATGTGTTATATATGGGAATATAGGTAATTATTTATAAACACACATTATAATACATATTCTTTTTAATGTATGTTTTTTGGGATATTTTGAGATCTGAAATTGATCAGTTATGTAAAATACATAATATATAGAATATATTGTTTTTTTGAAGATATTTAAAAAAAGCCCAGGTTTGATATGTTAATATCGAACTATATTTATAATTTAACTTTTAGTCTCAATAGTGTAGACCAGGCGAGTCAAAATAGCTGTAAAAAGTATATTGGTTAATTAATACTCAGCTTTACTATTTTTTCCTTAAGTTTAATATATAAAATTAAGTTTGGGCATTATCCTTATAAATTGACTGCTTTTTAATGGCTGAAAAATTGCTCTTTATTTTTCAGGTAAAAAATATTCTCAAACAAAAATTTTAAGCGCATGTTAATTTGTTCCGTCTCAAATAATCTCCTGATGTCTTAGACAATCTCCTATTATTTTTTCATTTTTTATTCAACTCTTTTTATTATCTCATTCTCCAATCTATGTTAAAAATTTAAATAATTGGCGGGAGTATTACATTAGATATTTGTAATAGATGTTTTGTATCAGTGTAATAATCTTAATTAGCACATTTAATCTTAATTTAGCTATTTATTATTGGCCTGAAAGGCAGGTAGGCATGAAAATAATTGGATATAATTATAAACTTTGTACTATATGATAAATAAAATATATTTTATAATAAACTGAAATGTATCAGTTATTTCGTCTGTCTAATATTTCTCCCGATATGGAGAAATGAAAATCATCACTTTAAGAACAGCAGGGGGCTAAAGAATTCTTGAAAATGTTGACCTTTCCCGGGAAATAACTAATGGGGAATACAAGCAGAGTATGAAAACGCTTCAGGTTAAGCTGGGTGAGCTTCAACGGAAGGCATGGGAATTAAAAATACCCATTATAATTGTTTTTGAAGGCTGGCACGCGTCAGGAATGGGAGAGGACATCAACCGTTTCATACTTCCCCTGGACCCGAGAGGCTTTGATTTCCATACGATGAGGAGGCCCTGCTATAAGGAAGAATTAAAGCCTTTCCTGCTTCATTTCTGGTCCAGGATCCCTGTCAGGGGAAGAATAGGAATTTTTGATCGGAGCTGGTACAGCAGGGCAGTAATTGAGCTATTTGCTAAGGAAAAAAATGAAGATGCTCTCGAAAAAACGCTCGAAGAACTGACCTATTTTGAGCGACAGCTTTCGGATGACGGGTACCTGATACTCAAATTCTTTCTGCATATCAGTGAAAAAGAGCAGAAGGAGCGCTTTAAGGAAATAAAAAAGAGAGGCATACCTCTCATTCTTGAAGAATATAAAGATAAAAACGGGAAAGACCTTGAATTTATTGAAGGCTATGAAGAATATCTGCCTGTTGTTGAAAGGATACTCGAAAGAACCGATGTGCCTTACGCTCCCTGGACAATAATTGAGGCAAATGACAGGAACTTTGCAGTTTTAAAAATAATGTCAAAGGTTGCCGGTGCGATTGAGAAATGTATTGAAAAAGTAACGCGCACACCGGGGGAGCAGACAATAAAATACCTGGACATGGCAAAAGAAAAGCTCCCTGCCCTTGACGGTTCAGTCCTGGAAAAGGTAGACCTGTCAAAAAGTATTACCCTGGAAGAGTACAGAGAATCAAAAAAGCTCTTTCAGGAAAAAATTGAAAACCTTCAGTACGAACTGTTAAAAAGAAAACGTTCTACAGTTGTCGTTTTTGAGGGCTGGGATGCTGCAGGAAAAGGGGGAAATATTCACCGCCTTGTTGAAGAGCTTAACCCGAGGCTTTACAGGGTCGTGCCTGTAGGTTCTCCAAATGATTATGAAAAAGCCCACCAGTACCTCTGGCGCTTCTGTAGTGCAACCCCCATGGCAGGGCACATGACCATTTTTGATCGGAGCTGGTACGGGCGCGTCCTTGTGGAGAGAGTGGAAGGGTTCAGTACGGAAGAAGAATGGGGAAGGGCTTACAGAGAGATAAATGAGTTTGAAAAAATACTTTATGACTCAGGAGCAATTATCCTGAAGTTCTGGCTGCATATAGATAAGGAAACCCAGCTGGAACGTTTTGAAAGCCGGCTTACTGACCCTGAGAAACGCTGGAAAATCACGGAAGATGACTGGCGGAACAGGAACCGCTGGGACGATTATGAAATCGCAGTCAATGAAATGCTTCAGAAAACCAGCACCTTAGGAGCTCCCTGGATTGTCGTTGAATCAAATGACAAAAGGTATTCCAGAATAAAAGTCCTTAAAACGGTAGCCGAAGCCATTGAAAAAGAACTTGGAACCTGAATGTCCGGGGTGAGCCAGAAAACCATTTTAAGGTTTAAACCATATTAGAAGCCTGAAATGCTTTAAAAAAGGAAAAAGAAGTATGCTTAAGTATTTAAGTATATTAAATATCTATTTTGCTTAAATATCATTTTGCATTCAAAGTCGTTCAGTACACTTAACGGATTCGGAAAGTTTTTCGGGCGTTTTTTCACTTTTTTTGAGAGCATGTTCAGGGTTCCTTAAGGGATTTTCAGCATTAAGGGAACTTCTTCCAGGCTCATTTTTTTCCATCCTCTGCCTGCGCATGGCCACATCAATGCTCTTTTGCAGGTCTTTTTCGTCAAACGGCTTCACGATATATCCAGAAGGTCCCGTTTTCCAGGCACGTTCCACTATTTTGCTTTCCGAACAGGCAGTCAGGTAAACCACAGGGATACCAAAGCGTACTTTGATCTCTTTTGCAGCCTCTATCCCGTTCATCTCCCCTTTAAGCATTATATCCATAAGCACAAGGTCAGGAAAGCTGCTTTCCGCTTTATTAATGGCTTCTTCTCCCGAGGAAGCAACGCCTGCCAGTGTGTACCCCAGATTCTTCAGCATGCGCTTTATTCCCATGGCGACAATATATTCGTCTTCGACAATTAGAATTCGTCCTTCTGGCATTCACTACACCTTCGTTTTGTATCCCAGCATCCTGATCGTTTTTATTCCCCGGTTTTCCCTGCTGAAATTGCTCATTTGACAACCAGTACCTTTATCAATCTTTCTATCAACTGGATACAAAATCCTATTCTTTTCTCAAAAAACGCCCTGTATTACAACTAATAAAAGCAAATAAAAACTCCTGATCAAATAAAGATTCATCCCGGATTTTCTTCATATACATCGTTTCTATATTCCTGGAACTATATAGCCTCCCCTCTGCGGTATTGACAGAAGGAAGCAGATTATTTGAGACCCCTGTCCCTGGCAGGACGGACAGGTAATGACAGAGGATATGGGATATTTTAAAGCTATTCAAATTTTTAACCGGGAAAATAGATTCAGATAAAAAAAGACTGCCGGAAGAAAAAAATCCCGCAAAGCAGTTCCAATAAATTTTATATAATTAATAAAAGTTATTGAATGAAAGAAGAACCCCACAGGGAAAAAGGTAATTTACCTTATTTTTTCTCTTCAACTTCTTTGATTTCTCCTTCTTCAATTTCTCCTTCAATCCCTTCTTCAATGTCCTTTTTTTCTTTCCTGGATCTGTGCAGAGCTATTTCGATATTGCTGTAAAGGTCTTTTTCATCAAACGGCTTCACGATATATCCGGAGGGCCCTGTTTTTTTCACTCTCTCAAGAATATTGCTGTCTGAATAAGCAGTTAGATAGACTATGGGCACATCAAAGCGCTCTTTTATCTCTTTTGCAGCCTCCACGCCGTCAAGTTCACCTTTAAGCATTATGTCCATCAATATGAGATCAGGAAATGTACTTTCGGCTTTGCTTATGGCATCTTTTCCGGATGACGCTACACCTGTAACCGTGTATCCCAGGCTTTTTAGCATACGCTTTATTCCCATAGCAACGATATGTTCGTCTTCAACAATCAAAATTCGTCCTTCTGCCATTCTCACACCCTGGTTTTATACTTCAGCTCCTGAAAAATAATTTTGAACCCGGTTCCCCTGCTGGTATCAAGTTCTATGCTTCCGTTAATCTGGTCAACAAGTGCAGTCACAAGCTGGAGCCCGAGGGAATCCGTATCTCTAAAGTCAAGACCCTCAGGGAAGCCTCTGCCATTGTCCCTTACAATAAGAGTGAGCCTATCCTCTGCTTTTCTGTCCTCTGCTTTTTTATCTTCCTGTAATCTGCTGATACCATTAAAGTCTGTTTTCTCGCTCATAGCCACTTTAGCTTCTGCATTATTATAATTTTCTGTATAAAGATTACCTCTTTCGTTTCTATGCAGCCGGATGCAAATTTCTCCGTCCTCTCCTTTGGAAAAAGCATGTTTAAGAGAGTTTGAAACCAGTTCGTTTATAATAATGCCCAGGGGAACCGCAGTGTCCATTCCGAGGAATATGTTTTCAATATCAAGCCTAAGACTCACGTTTCCATCGCCCACGGAATAGGAATGGAAGAGGTAGTCTGAGAGGTCTTTGATATAATCTGCAAAGTCCACACTTACCATATCTTCGGACTGGTAGAGTTTTTCATGCACGAGGGCCATTGACTTGACTCTGTGCTGGCTCTCTATAAAGGCTTCGATTACCTTTTCATCGCTGAAATTGCCTGATTCGAGATAGAGAAGGGTTGAGATTACCTGCAGGTTGTTTTTGATCCTGTGGTGGATCTCCTTTTTGCGGATTTCTACCATCTGCAAAAGGGCTTCTTCGGCTTTCTTGTGCTCGGTTATGTCGAGGATAATCCCCTGCAGACGGATCTCACCTTTTTCATCTCTCTGAATAAAGGTCCTTTCATCCACCCAGCGTACTTCTCCTGACTTGGTAAGTATTCTGTATTCTGAACTGTAATCTTCACAGCCGAATTCAATATTTCTTGCAAGCTCACGCTCAACTTTCTCAAGGTCACCGGGATATACTATATTCCCGTAAAGGATTTTTCTTGAAGTAAAGTCTTCCACTTCATATCCGAGCCTTGTAACGTTTTCCGAGACAAATTCTATAGGCCAGCCCTCTTCATACTTCCATAAAAAGACAATAACAGGGCTGCTGTTAATTATGCTCTCAAGCTCTTCTTTTAACCTGTTTGAGTGTTCAAGTTTCCTCGCATATTCGAGAAGAGATTTTTCCGCTTCCCTTCGCTGTGTTGTAACCCTGTCAAGCACCAGGCGCGTCTCTTCAATTCCGTCCGTAAGGAGCTTGAAATCTCCCTGCCCCTTGACCTGGATAGGCCTCTTGAAATTATTATGCTGGAAAGCCTTCAGGACAGCATTAGAGTCATCTATAATCATATTGAGGGTTTCGGAAAACTTATCAAGAGTGTCCTCAAGCTCCCTGAACTCTCCTTGGACATCCACATTAACCCTTTCTTTTAATTCCCCTTTTGCAAGGGCATTTGTGACTCTCATAGTTTCCCTGATAGGGATAACTACAGCATTGAGAATCTCATTCAGGCCTTTGGGTATTTCCTGAAAGTCGATTTCCACATCCGTATCAGCTCTGACTCCGAGTTCCCCTTTTACGGCGTCCTGAGCAATGCTCTTGAAGTCTTTTACGATCCTGTTAATCGGCTCTGTTACGGACCTTGCAATCATATAAGCAAGGGCAGCCATGAAAAGGATCGAAACCGCAGATATGATAAGAAGCCTCTCTCTCAGGTCAGCTACTCCGGCAAGCATTTCTTCTTTAGGAACAACCAGAACAAAAGCAAAGTCCCCGGTCTCTACAGGCTCGTAAAAAAGGATTACGGTTTTTCCTGTTGTGGGGTCTGCGGTCTCAAGGTGTCCGCCAATTCCATTTTTTATATCCCGGGAGGCTTTTTTGAGCTCTTCCCCTCCAAAATCATAAAGGTCTTTTTTCCCTATCCAGTCCTTATGTGTAGGATGAGAGAGAATGACCCCGCTGTTGCTTACCATAAAAGCGTATCCGGTGTCAAAAGTCCTGACCTTGCTTACCACCTCATCCACGTATTCCAGTGAAACATCCACCCCTCCAATCCCTGCGAACTCTCCGTCTTTCATGATCGGAGAAACGTAGCTCACCATAAACACCCCTTCATAAAAATAAGGTTCCGTAAGCACGTCTTTTTCCGTAGCTTTCGGAAGCTGGTAGTAGTCCGAGCTGTCGTAATGAAGCAGGGGGGCAACTGAAGCAGTCCCGTTCATTTTATTCCAGTAAGGGACAAACCTGCCGGTTCCATCATGAGCAGGAGAGTTTGTATATTCGGCATCTTTCCCGTCAAAGGCATCGGGCTCAAAAGCTACATAGGTCCCCAGAAGGTGAGGGTTGTCCCGGAGCAGGTTTTCCAGAATCAGGAGGGCTTCATCCCGGTCTGCGGTTTCATAGCTTTCCATTATTGTTGAAATCGTCCTTGCGATGGCCAGGTTGGCTTTCATATCCGCATCGAACTGATTTGCATAATTGGAAGCCATTTCAACCGACTGCTGGTATGCCAATTTTTCTTCCTGGGTCGTGACAGTGGAAATGATCACAGCTGTGGAGGCTGTAAGGATCAAAAAGACTCCCAGCACCGTGTAAACAATCATTTTCGTTCTTAAGGGGGTGTTGCTAAACATTTTAATCCTCAATATTTTTCCTCTCGTTTTAGCTGCCGAAAGGGGGAAAATAGAGCATTTTTTCACGGGCCCATATTCTGAAAAAAACAGGAACGACCACTTTTAATGATTTAATTTTATAAGAACTTGAAATATTTAAAAACTTCTAAAAAACTTCCTTAAGGGCTAAAAAATTAAATTAAGTAAAATTATGTAAAATTAAGTAAAAATAATGCAGGAGTTTTTCCTGCATTGCCATTCAAAATTTATACTGAGTTTTCACTCACTTATACCGAGTTTTCACTCACTGCAATTTTTTCTTTCCCTGTCTCCGAAGCTCCCTCTTTCTGAGAGTAGAACCACAGGGGGATGTAAAGGGCGAGTACCACGAAACCGACTATTGTGGAAGCCCAGCCCACTTCAAGGCTGTTGAGATAAACAATCCCTATCAGACAGAGAGGCAGGTTAAAGAACCCGAAGAAAGCAGCAACATACTGCCAGCCCCCTGGAGCTTTGAAAGGTCTCTCAAGCGTCGAGAAGCGCGGGTCGAATTTTGCTTTCACGTATGCAAAAAGGCTGATCCCGTTAGCACAGACATATCCTATTGCAGAAGCTGCGAGGATGGCTGCAGGTGTCCCGAGGAAGATGAAACCCATGTTAAAGAGGGCAATAACGATCATTGCATTGACCGGGGTTCCGTAAATGTTCATCTTTCCGAAAAACTTGGGCAGATTTCCTTCTCCAGCCATGGAGTACATGGCCCTTGAAGCTCCCAGGAAAGCAGTCTGGATAATAAGGATCATTGCCGCAATAAGCATGAGGATGGCAAGGGATCCTCCTATTGAACCCAGAGTCATCTGAGCCATGGGAAGCATGGGAGAGAAAGGCTCAGCAAGGATTCCTTCAACACCCAGAGTCCCTGTACAGGCAGCCTGGACAAGGATAAAGGTCACAAGGCAGATAGCTCCGCAGATGAAGAGGGCTTTGGGCACATCGGACCTGGGCTGCTTGTATTCAGGCCCGTAGATAGCCGCAGTTTCCCACGCGCAGGCGCTCCACTGTGCCATTGCAAAAAGCCCGAGAAGGATAAGTATGTGCTGTACATCCCAGCTCCAGTCAGTCGGAAGCCAGGAACCTGTTATATTGCTCATCTCGAAGTGTCCTGTTGCGAAAGGTGCAAGAGAGATAATTATAAGCGGGGCAAGCGAAAGAACCGCAAGGATATACCCAAGCGTTGCGCCTCCTGAAAGCCCGCGGTAGTTTACCAGGATAAGGAACAGAAACACAGTTGCACCGGATACAAGATACATGGCAAGGTCAGGCACTCCTGCAAATGCAGGGATAAGCCCTTTGAGGTAACTTCCGATAAGGATTGAAAAGATAGCAAGCACAGGGTTCCAGGCAAACCAGTAACTCCATGCACTGAAACCTCCAAGTAACTTGCTCTTTTCATATCGTTTATTTTCATCACTCGCTCTAAATACGCTCTGGGCAAATCCAGGAAGTCCGGAGGCCCTTGGAAACATTGTTGCAAGTTCTCCGTAGGCAAAGTTCTGCATGAATCCCTGGAAAACAGAAAGTGCCCAGACAAGGATCGCAAAAGCCCAGACATAGCTTGCAAAGTAACCTATAGAAGGCAGGATCAGCACAGGAACACCGAGAGCAATTGCAAGCCCCTGTTTCCAGTCAATTGTCCGCTGAAGCCCCCCGGATTCGTTATTTTCATCGCTCATTTTACACACTCCTCTACTATTTGTTAGTTTAGCCTGATGATTCGCACAGCTCCTGCAGAAAAATAAGCCTGCAGAACTGCAAGCAGAAAAACGGATACAAATTCGGAAGATATTCAGGAGCCGGAAAGGGAGACTGTTCCGGTTTTTCTGCCGAAGCATCCCCGAAAAATCTCCTCTTTTACTGAAGAATTTCAGGTAAGACAGGCTCCTGATTCTTCTTTTTCTGGCTTTTTTGTGAGAATCCGGTTCTCTTATTCAGTGTGTTTATCTTGTCTGTTTCCTGAATAGATTGCAGGAATTTATCTTTACATCGAGTAGTTTCTCGATATTCATTTTAGCGGCAATTCCCTTTGCAGCACCAGGCACTGAAGTGATCACGCCTATGTCGAGTTCCTCACGGAGTTCGCGCATAACATATTCATCCGCCAGGTCCATGGTTTCTACATTTAGCTTCTTTGCAACGTATTCCTTTGCCTCTTTAATCTTCATGTTCTTTGAGAACTGCATCCTTGCAACAAGGTCTCCTGCTGCTCTCATTCCTGTCATGCCTGAGGCCATTATGTGGGAGATCGGCATACCCAGAGGGTCGCCGACCCCGATCTATATGCCGTCTACTCCTGCAATCTCAACCATTGCCTTGCTTGCCCTTGTAACTGCATCAATCGGAGGAGTTTCAAGCATTGGTATCCCGCCTACTCCCATACCCATGTCAACATGGCAGGGCAGGGAAGACACTTTTACAGCTTCTTTTATGAAAGTTACTGCGCGTGCAAGGTTCCATGGAGAGGTCTTGCTTGTGTTTGTATTGACAACAGGCCCGAAAACATTTGCACCCGCTTTCGCAACAAGTGGAGCCTGCTGGTGTGGCCAGAGCCCTGCAAGGGTAACTCCATCATACTGAAGGTTTCCATGCATTCCAAGCACCATCTCGCCTGCCATTCCGGCTTCGATGTACATCTCAGGGAACTCTTTTCTCAGAGCCTCAATTGCGTGAAGAGTCCCATAGAAATCTCCATCCCCTGCGGCAGCAGTTGTGTCAAAGTTAACGCCGTCTGCGCCTGAAGCAAAGAGCTTCTGCATTATCCAGATCGTATCCCTTGTAAGGTGCTCGGCTGCGTGCTCCATGGAGTCCCAGGCTTCCTGGATCTTGAAAGCCTTCATGAGGTCGCCGGGGTTTTCGAAAGGTCCGTCAGGAGTGTAGTACAGCCCCATGTTCGGCATTGCACCGTAAAAGAGCGGAATGATCATGTTCTGCTGGCAGACTTCCATTGCCTGGCACTCGTTTGCAACAACTGGTTTTACCGGCTTGAAACTGTAGTCAATGTGGCCGAGTTCCATTGTGTCAGCGCCAAATGCCCTTTCGTGCATCATGCACCCTACAAGACGGCTGGAAGGGATCCCCACACCGCTGTTGCCCTGGTCACCGTCAAGCCGGATTGTACCGATGTCATGAGTCACAGGGATTTCCATACCATGCTCGACACTGACGGCTTTGCCGGGCATCATAAGGATTTCTGCAAGCTTATTCATTTCATCAGCACTGAGGGCAGGGATCTCACCAAGATCTGCAGCATTTGCAGTACCTGCCTCAATCTCCTCCATAATTTTTTCCCTGGCAAGGAAAACCCTCTTTCCGTCTCCCATTCTCAAAGCATATTCAGTTGCCATTTCTTTTCACTTCC
>WPCH01034155.1_pt1 | contig 10072 bp, 6 predicted proteins | sample 5399881 | NCBI WGS metagenome assembly WPCH01 (sample SAMN12869468, study PRJNA574797) | sludge metagenome | isolation source: wastewater treatment of pH5 | place: China:Beijing | collected 2019-05-20 | reverse complement strand
TCATGGATCTTTCTTGTGTTGCTCACTTAGCAACGCTTTCTGCTAGGGTTCCGTTTTTGCATTTTTTTGACGGGTTTCGTACCTCTAATGAATATCAAAAGATCCAGCCTTTAGAATACGACCAAATGGTACAACTTCTGGATAGAAATGCCTTAGAAGATTTTCGCAAACGAGGTTTGAATCCAGAGCGTCCTGTGACCAAGGGAACGGCTCAAAACCCAGACATCTATTTTCAGGGAAGAGAAGTTGCCAATCCTTATTACGAAGCCGTCCCCGAAATTGTAGAAGACTACATGAATCGCTTAGGCACACTGACAGGGCGAAAGTATCAACTGTTTGACTATTATGGCCACTCTGAGGCTACAGAAATTATTGTAGCCATGGGTTCGGTTTGTGATACCATCGAGGAGACAATTGATCATCTGGCCAAGCAAGGCCACAAGGTTGGTTTGGTCAAAGTTCGTCTCTATCGTCCTTTTTCTGAGCACCATTTTATGCGCGTCCTTCCTGAGTCGGTAAAGAAGATCGCTGTCTTAGATCGCACCAAGGAACCAGGTGCTCTAGGTGAGCCGTTATATCTTGATGTGATAAAAGCATGCCGTTCTTTGCAAACGCAACCTGTCATTGTGGGAGGGCGCTTTGGTCTTGGTTCCAAGGATACTACACCGTCCCAAATCGTCGCTGTGTACAAGAATCTTCAGCAAGGAACCCCCCGGGACCGATTTACCATTGGGATCATTGATGATGTCAGCCATAGTTCACTTCCTGCAGGGGAACCTATCAATATTACGCCAGAGGGTACCATTGGTTGCAAGTTCTGGGGATTGGGCTCTGACGGAACGGTAGGTGCTAACCAGGAAGCGATTCGCATCATCGGAGAGCATACTGATCTTTTTGCCCAAGCCTACTTTTTCTATGATAGTAAAAAGTCGGGGGGCACTACCGTTTCCCACCTGCGTTTTGGAAAACAGCCCATTAAGGCACCCTATCTAGTAGATCATCCCGATTATATCGCCTGTCACAACAAGGCTTTCGTAAACAATTACGATCTACTCAAGGGGATTAAACCAGGGGGAATTTTTGTGTTAAACTGTCCCTGGGAAGGTAAAGAGTTGGAAGAAAATCTTCCAGGACACCTAAAACGCACTTTGATAGAGAAAAACGTCAAGTTTTATACCATCGACGCGCTATCAATAGCCGGTAAAATAGGCTTAGGTAATCGGATCAACATGGTGATGCAAGCTGCATTTTTTAAGTTGGCCAATGTAATTCCCGTGGACCAGGCTCTGGGATTTTTAAAAGGCTCGGTAGAGACCCTGTACGGAAGAAAAGGTCAGAATATCGTCGCCATGAATGTGTCTGCCATTGACCAAGGAGCCACCGCCCTTCAGGAGATTAGGCTTCCACCTGAGTGGGGTAATCTAACGGATGAGCGAGAAGATGACGCGGCAGGGGCACCTCCCTTTGTAGAAGAAATCCAACTTCCTATGCAGCGCATGGAGGGGGACGATTTGCCTGTCAGCGCATTTCTGGGCAAAGAAGATGGGGCCTTTCCCAATGGTACCACCGCCTACGAAAAGCGCGGCATCGCAGTCACCATTCCAGAGTGGCAACTGGACAAGTGCATACAATGTAATCAGTGTTCGTTTATCTGTCCCCATGCTGTCATTCGTCCCTTCCTCCTTGACGATGGAGAGATGGCCCAAGCACCGGAAAGCTTCACGACAAAAAAAGCTCTTGGTAAAGATATTAGCCAATTTGGGTATCGGATACAAGTTAGTCCTTTAGATTGCACAGGCTGTGGAAATTGCGCTGATGTATGCCCAGCCCCTGGTAAAGCCTTGATCATGAGACCGGCAGACCAGGAGATCGCGAAGCAGAAGGACAATTGGCTTTACGCCCAGCAGGTGACAAGTAAGGAGGACTTCGTAGATTGGCGAACCCTCAAAAACAGTCAGTTCCGCCAGCCTCTCTTTGAGTTTCATGGAGCGTGTCCAGGTTGCGGAGAGACCCCTTATATACGTTTACTGACTCAGCTTTTTGGTGAGCGGATGTTGATTGCTAACGCCACGGGCTGTTCGTCTATTTACTCTGCAAGTGCCCCTTCGTTTCCCTATACCACCAATCCATTCGGACAAGGGCCCGCCTGGGCAAATTCCCTATTTGAGGATAATGCCGAATTTGGTTTTGGCATGCACATGGGGGTTAAGCAGATTCAAAAGCATGTTGAACATCTCATAAGGCAATCGCTATCCGATAATCTATCTAAAGAGATTAAGGACGTTTGTGCCGAGTGGTTAGAAAACAGACACGACGCTGTGGCCTCGGCTAATGCCAGTAAGAAACTGGTAGCACTCTTGGAGCAAGAAAAGGGAAATGCTGTAGCCGAAGAGATCTTGAGTAAAAAAGAACATCTCAACAAGAAGTCACAGTGGATTATTGGAGGTGATGGGTGGGCTTATGATATTGGCTACGGTGGGCTAGATCATGTGCTATCCCTTGGAGAAGATGTGAATATGCTTGTTTTGGATACCGAAGTCTACTCCAACACCGGTGGTCAATCCTCAAAGGCGACTCCCACCGCTGCTGTGGCTAAGTTTGCCGCATCGGGTAAACGCATTCGCAAAAAAGACTTAGGTCGTATGGCCATGACTTATGGATATGTTTATGTAGCACAAATCGCCATGGGTGCAAACATGAACCACACCATCAGAACCATTTTGGAAGCAGAGAGCTATCCTGGTCCATCTCTTATCATTGCGTACTCCCCATGCATCAACCATGGGATTAGGAGTGGCATGGGAACGAGCATTCTTCAGGAAAAAAGGGCAGTTGAGGCAGGATATTGGCATCTCTATCGTTACAACCCGCTACTGAAAGTCGAAGGGAAAAATCCCTTTAGTCTTGATTCCAAAGAACCAAGTGAATCCTTTAGAGATTTCTTAATGAGTGAGGTGCGTTACGCATCGCTCCAGAAGTCTTTCCCAGATGTAGCGGAGGACTTGTTTAGCAAAGCCGAAGTAGATGCACAAGAACGCCTCCGTGAATACCAACGCTTAGCTGATTAGAAAAAAGTGGGGTCTAATCCAAAGTGCGGTTAGACCCCATTTAATTCCATCTACTTGCGATTCTCGTTGACCCATTCCCGGGCTAATTCCATATCCTCCGCCCGGGGAATTGGAACCTTTGAAAGGGGCTTTTCACGTTCTATATTCGCCCAAGGCGCCGTAGAGTGTTCCTCAATAGGCAAATCTCGAATCTTCCTCGCCTTAATTCTTTGTTCTGTCATGGCACTTCCTCCTTGCCTATAGTCTTAGAAAAGTGGCGGCAACCTATCACAGTTTTCTTTCCCAAATGAAGGAATACAAACGGAAATGTCCAATGATTATCAAGGTCGTGGAGAAGGAGGATGATTAGTTTGCCCATTACATTTAGTGGAAAAGAGTTACTTCAGATCATTAATGAGTTGGTTTCTATTCCTAGTCCATCGGGATATACAGAGCGCATCATGAGTCATATGGCGGACCAGTTAGATAAGATAGGAATCGTTAACGTGAAAAATCGAAAAGGGGCCATCATAGCTACAGTCCCAGGAAAGAACGACAAAGAACATCGTTTTGTCACAGCCCATGTTGATACTCTTGGTGCCATGGTTAAAGAGATTAAAGGCGATGGCCGTCTGCGCTTAACTAAGATAGGTGGTTCGCGATGGGCCCACGTGGAGGGCGAGTACTGCAAAATCTTCACCACGGAAGGTGGTACTTATACGGGGACGATTTTGATGCACCAAACGTCGGTCCACGTCTACAAGGATGCCTCCACTGCCGAACGTAATCAGAAGAATATGGAAGTGCGCTTAGATGCGAAAGTAACCACGGCAGACGACGTGAAAAAGTTGGGGATTAATGTTGGTGACTTCGTGGCTTTTGACCCCAGGGTGGAGGTTTTGCCCAGTGGTTTCATCAAGTCTAGGCATCTGGATGATAAGGCCAGTGCTGGCATCCTCCTATACTTACTCCGGGAAATCCAAGATAACAAAGTGGAGCTTCCTTATACGACGCATTTCTTGTTTTCCAACTATGAGGAAATCGGTTTTGGTGGAAATTCTAACATTCCCAGTGAAGTCGTGGAGTATTTGGCCGTTGATATGGGGGCCATTGGCGATGGGCAGACTACAGATGAATATACTGTTTCCATTTGTGCTATGGACTCTTCTGGACCCTACAATGTAAAACTTCGCCAACACCTAGTGGAGTTGGCTGAGAAAAATAGTATTGATTACAAGGTAGACATCTATCCCTATTACGCCTCCGACGCTAGTGCAGCACTGAGGGCTGGACATGATGTTGTACACGGATTAATCGGACCGGGCATCGATGCCTCACATGCCTTTGAACGTACACATGTGGATTCTGTGGTGAACACGGCCAAGCTAGTCTACTTTTACTTGTTATCGAATCTGAGCTAGCGTCCAATGCAGAAGGTTCCTTCGTTAGAGGGAACCTTCTTTAATTGGCTGGAGCACTTGGTCGTGCAAATAGTTCTCTAGCACTTCTCTTCTGCCACCATGGTAGCAATTTGGCTTAGAGATTGTCCATGAAGATCGTTGGTATGCAAGATTACAAGTTCTTCGGCCTGGATAGATATGGCAAAGGAGATCAGGGTGAAAACTAGAATGAGGCAGGGAATGGCAAGCAATTTCTTCATAGATCGATCCTTTCTAAAACATAAGATTGGAGGGGTAGCATGAATTACCAGCTAACTTGCTCAAAACTAGCGACCCACTGTAATGGGAACTTTCTTGAGGTGCCCTGGAAGGAAATTTCTATTAGCTCACCCTTTGTTCACTCCCATGGTCAGGGGGGGCTTTGCATGCACACTCAGGTTCAGGCGGCCTGGGATGAGTTCTATTTGTACCTGCGTTATCATTGTCAAGACGATGAAATTATCGCTACCATGACTAAACGCGATGATCCCCTTTACGAAGAAGAGGTCGTAGAAGCTTTTTTGGCTCCCGTATCTATCCAAGAGTATTATGAACTGAATCTTAGCCCCCGTAATGTGGTCTTTGATTCTCTAATTCATCATGACGGGATTTATCGTACCAACCACGACTCTTGGGACTGCGAAGGACTCCGAACAGGTGTCTTTCGTCGCAATATTGGAGGCCAAAATTTCGGTGATTGGGATGGCTACTTGTCCATACCCTTTGCGAGCTTGGGGCAAGCTCCCGTGTCTGGTCAAATTTGGCGGGTTAATTTTTTTCGGATTAAGCGTCACGACGGCGACCAATACTTAGCCTGGGCGCCAACGGAAGCAGTACCTGCCAACTTTCATGTCCCCGGTAAGTTTGGAACACTAGTCTTCGCCTGAGGTAACCTCGAATGCCACCTAATGAAAGCTATCGTTCCAAGTAACGCGAGGAAGGAACTGGCCAAAAAGAGCCCGGTTCCCCCTGATAAATCATAGATTTGACCACCTAAAAGCCCTCCCAATAGCTGGGGTAGGGTGACGCTGAAGGCCGTATTTAAGGTAAAACCGGTGGCATGGTATTCTTCTGGTATCAAACGATCAACCACCAGAACCAGCGCCGTTAAAATGGTTGCGAAGGTAAACCCCTTGAGAGCATGGACAAGGAGCATAAGTAGAGGGTGGAAAGAAAAGGCAAAGAGAGCTAAGCGGAAAGCCGTCAACAGTCCTGCCCAGATTAATAAACGTTCAGGCCGAAACCTGTCGAGAAGTCTGATCGTCCCGATAAAAACGGGAATTTCAACCAGAGCTGTAGTACTCCAGGCCATTCCAACCAAGGTGCTGGATGCTCCGCGGTCAGCCATGACCAAGCTTAAGAAATTGTTGGGGATGTTATGGCCTAACTGAAGGAGGAAGACTGCAGCTAAGAACGAAATGAACGGGCCTTCCAATACCTGGCTTAAGCCAGTGAATCTTGACCTCCGGCGTGTTGACTGCTCCCTATTACGATGTTTCGCATGACCCTTAAGGTTTTTAGGAAGACGCAGTACAGCTACTGCGGTCAAAGCAGCCCCTAGAGCGTAACCCACAAAAAGCATAACATTACTTCGATCAAAGATCCCGCCCATGGCTAGAGAAACCACTGCAAAACCGATGGACCCCCAAAGTCTCGTTACACCCCATCTATTCTTATTCTTGCCTAGAACTCTGACACTCATGGAGTCAAGCATGGGGCTAAGTGGCCCTTGGAAGAATCCAATAAGTATGGCCAACAAAAAGAAAAAAGAGGAGACGGGGAGAAGAGCGAAGGATAAAGCACTGGCTCCTGCTGCCAAGGCTAGCAGGGCAGAAAGCCGTGGTAAATCGCCCCACAGATCCCCAAGATAACCCCAAAGTGGTTGGGTTAAAAAGGTAACCAAAGGTCCAATGGCTGAATAGATCCCTATCTGTATCCCACTCCATCCTGATTCACTAAGGTAAAGGGAGATATAGGGCATAAAGGCTCCAAGGGAGGCAAAATAGAGAAAGTATGTTAAGGAAACCGCGCTGTGGTGAATTCTCCTATGCATCTCTATTGTCCAATACGATGGCTCGTTTGAGATCTAATGTAACCGGTTGCCCAAAATGACAAATTACTAGTTCTTCACCCTCAAGTAACGAATACGTGGTGTTTTCGGGTGTGACTCGTACGTGGAGTTGTCTCTGCCTAAACTTAACCTTGAAACTATAACTCTTCCACTTTTCGGGTACAAAGGGTCTAAAGCTAAGCTCGCCACCAAAGGTCCGCATGCCAGCAAATCCGTTCACAACTCCCATCCAAGAGCTGGCCATGCAAGCGGTGTGCAGCCCCTGCCAGGCGTTGCGATTGTAATCATCCAAATCAAGTCTAACTGTTTGTAGAAAATAATTATAGGCAAATTCCGCATAGCCCAGTTCTGCAGCAATGATACTGTAAATAGCTGGTGATAGAGATGAATCGTGGGTTGTTTTTGGCTCATAGTAATCAAAATTAGCTCTTTTTTCTTCAAGGGAGAATTGATCACCCAGAAGGAACAAAAGTAAAATTACGTCTGCTTGTTTGATGACTTGATAACGCCAGATCACGAGTGGATGCCAGTTTCCTACTAAAGGAATCTCATTCTGGGGGATGGAGTCAATATCAATGGGGTCCTTATCTACAAAAGAATCGTCTTGCGGATGGATACCTAATTTTTTGTTAAAGGGTAAGTACATATTGTCGGCACACTTTTTCCAAAGGGCGAACTCTTCGTCCTTCAGGTCAAGATTCTGTACTAACTCTGCATATTTTTGGGGATACTCTCTCTTCAGGATGTCTCGTGCCTCTAAGGCCAGGTTGAGATTGAATTTGGCCATATAGTTCGTGTAACAGTTGTTGTTTACTCCAGGTTTGTATTCGTCGGGACCACAGACTTCATTAATACAGTAGCGGCCTCCCCGTGATGCCGAGAACACGCCCCGATGAGCCCAACAACGTGCGGTCTCGAAGAGGACTTCTGCACCCATTTCGGCCAAAAAATCTAAATCTTCCGTGGCTTCTAGGTACTTATGAATGGCGTAGGCTACGGCTGCATTGATGTGGTACTGGACTGTGGAACCTAGGAAATTTCCTGAGGCTTCATGGCCGTTGATAGTCCGCCAGGAGTAGAGTGCCCCACGATCGCGCATTCGCTTAGCGTTCGCCCGGGCCGCGTCTAAAATGCTGTAGCGGTACTCGAGGAGTTTTCGGACAAGTTTTGGTTGGCTGTATAAGAAAAAGGGGATGATGTAGGTTTCAGTATCCCAAAAATAATGTCCCTCGTAGTACTCACCGCTCAGTCCTTTTGCGGCAATATTGGTTTTTCCATCCCGCCCGGTAGATTGAAGAAGCTGCAGGGCATTAAATCGCATACCTTGTTGCACGGCGAGATCGCCTTCAATCTCTATATCGGCATCATCCCAGTACTTCATCAAGAACTCCACATGGCTTTGCCTACCATGGGCATAGCCCTTTTCGGCGCTTCTTTGGGCTAGTCTTTGAACAAAGCTACCGAGTTGTGCTTCATTGGTTTCTCGTGACGAACTAAGAGCGACGAATTTTTCAAGAGTGATGGTTTGACCTTGTTGACCTTCAAAACGTGCTAGAAAATCTAGGCAGGTGGTGGAGGCAGAGCCCATAATGGACGCGCTAGGCGTGGTCTTATGTGTGACCCCACAAGCAATAAACAAATCGCTACGCTTAGTTTTGGACACTAAGACGCCGCTTTCGTTTGTATGTGTAGTGGACAACACATCCAGAGCTGGCTCCCTGAGATGGTGATAGTTGGTTACAGCGCCATTTAGGTGCGAACGGAGCATGATAGGTCCAGAGTAATTAAGGGGAGTGACGGAGCAACGTTGAAAGGCCAGGTGTTGGTTGGCGTGGGAAATGAATCGTTCGAAGGCGATATGGAGTTTTCGCCCCCTAGGACTGGTCCAGGTAAGTTCGCGCCGTAGGACGCCTTCTTTTAGATCCAATGTACGAGAATAGTTTTCTATCTCGCCGGTAAACATGGAGAATTCTTCATTATCCAGCAAAACCTTGAGGCCCTTCCAATCTGTCACATTCACCATGGACTGGTATTCTGTGGGTTGTTTTGCCATGAACTCTCCATAGATGATGGGTTCGGTTTCGTAGATGCCATTAATATAGGTTCCTGGAGTGGAAGGGATTTGCCCTGGCAAGCCCTCCTCGAGGGTGCCTCTTAAACCCATATAGCCGTTACCCAGGGAGAAGATTGTTTCGTTTCTGTGATTGTATTCAGTCCGGAATTCGGTTTCTACTACCTGCCAAGGTTCAAATGGATAAATGGATGGTCTGTTTTGATGAAATTTTCGCATTGCTAATCTCCTTCAAACAGTTCTCAAACTTCTATTTGGCCATATCCACCCAATATCCTGCTTCATTAATAATACCTTTCTTTTCGGGGTATCCTGTCATGAGAGAGAGCTGTGAGGTGGTGACTTACATTGAAGATATTAATGTTGTCATGGGAGTATCCTCCCAAAATAATTGGAGGCTTGGCCAGAGCTGTGGCCGATTTATCCCAGGCTTTAGTGGAGGAAGGACATGAAGTCTCGGTAGTAACGGGTGATTGGCCCGAGAGCCAACAGACAGAGTATGTCAGTGGGGTCCGGGTATACCGGGTCAACCAGTTTTTCCCTAAATCTATGGGCTTTTTGGATGAAGTTCACTTCATGAACTATCACTTGATCCAAAGGGGGGTGGAGCTGTTAAGTCGGGATAAGTTCGATGTGATCCATGCCCATGATTGGCTGGTTGCACCAAGTGCTAAGGTGTTGAAGCACGCCTTTCAAAAACCTCTGATATGCACGATTCATGCCACTGAATGGGGGCGCAACAACGGGCTTCACAATGAACTGCAACGTCACATCAGTGGTTTGGAGTGGTGGCTCACCTATGAGTCTTATGGGGTAATCTGTTGTAGTGAGTACATGCGTGCGGAATTGCGCAATATCTTTCAAGTACCCGACGATAAACTAGTTGTGATCCCTAATGGAGTGCGAGCTGAAGACTTCACAAATGTCCACGATAATCTCGACACATGGCGGCGAAATTGGGCACTACCAGAAGAAGAAATTGTCCTATATGTGGGGCGTCATGTGTACGAAAAGGGCATTGATCTTCTGTTATCCTCCGCTCCCAAAGTTTTGCAATATCGGCCCCAGGCTAAGTTCATTATTTGCGGTAAAGGACCCCTCCACGACGAGCTCAAACGGCAAGCCTGGGATATGGGACTGGGGGAAAAAGCTATCTTTCCAGGATTTATCGACGACCGCACGAGAAACAGTCTCTATGCTTTGGCTGATGCCGCGGTCTTTCCCAGCCGGTATGAGCCTTTTGGAATCGTGGCACTCGAAGCCATGGCTGGCCAGGCGCCAGTCGTGGTCAGTGATGTGGGAGGATTTGGTGAAACGGTACAACACGGGGTAAACGGACTAACATTCTATGCAGGCAATTTCAATTCTTTGGCGGACAATATTTTACATCTCTTGGGAGACAAAGCTTTTGCCCAGAGCTTAAACGAGCAAGCGGCCCGTGATT
>WPCH01053527.1_pt1 | contig 10083 bp, 9 predicted proteins | sample 5399881 | NCBI WGS metagenome assembly WPCH01 (sample SAMN12869468, study PRJNA574797) | sludge metagenome | isolation source: wastewater treatment of pH5 | place: China:Beijing | collected 2019-05-20 | reverse complement strand
GATAAAGTCCGTATAATTGTGTAAAAGTTAAAAAAGCCATAGAGCTCTGCTATGATGTTAGTAGTCAAACAAACACATAAGGAGAACTCTATGACACAAATCAATTTTACGTTAGAACTCGAACAGGTTCAAGAACTAATCGAAAAAAGTGGTGCCAACGATCTCGCTAAGCAGATGCTCACAACGATATTTAACCAGTTGATGGAAAAACAGCGTGATGAATATATTCAAGTGGATGAGTATGTAAGAAATCAAGAAAGACAATCTCAGAGAAATGGATATTACGATAGAACTTATACAACTCGTATAGGGAAACTAGAATTAATAGTCCCAAGAACACGAGATGGACAATTCTCACCAACACTCTTTGAACGGTATCAGCGAAATGAGAAAGCGCTATTAACTACTATGTTAGAAATGTATGTTCAAGGGGTATCCACTCGTAAAGTATCTAAGGTTGTCGAAGAACTTTGTGGAAAACAAATTTCCAAATCGTTTGTTAGTTCACTTACTGCACAACTGGATGAATACGTGTATTCGTTTTTAGAAAAGAAGTTTGCAGTTAACTATCCATTTATATACAGTGATGTACTTTATATAAAAGTACGAGAGAATTATCGCGTCATATCCAAAGCGTTTCATGTTGTTGTTGGAATAAATGCTCTTGGAGAAAGAGAAGTATTAGGCTTTAGTATCGAAGATAGTGAGTCCTATGATAGTTGGAAATCTATTTATACTTCATTAGCTAAACGTGGGTTAAGAGGGATTAAACTGGTTATCTCGGATGCTCATAAAGGAGAAGTACAAGCTGTGAAAGAATGTTTTGCAGGAGCTAGTTGGCAGCGTTGTCAAATACACTTCATGAGAAATGTCTTTGATAAATTGCCTAGGAAAAACACAGAAGATGTCCGTAGCGAACTCAAAGCTTTGTTTAAGATGACAAACATCGCTGTCGCACGTTCGTATAAAAACCAATTGGTAGATAAGTACATCGACAAATACCAAGCCATGGTACATGTTCTTGATGAAGGATTTGAAGATGCTTTCGCTTATTGCAGTTCATCTAAGACAAACTACTCTCGTCTTAAAAGCACAAATATGCTTGAAAGAGTTAATCAAGAAATTCGAAGAAGAGAGAAAGTTGTAAGGATATTTCCTAATGATGCATCAGCTATTCGATTGATTGGATCTGTCTTATTAGACATCCACGAAGAATGGTCTTCAAGTAATAGACAGTACATCCAATTTAGTGCTGAAACAACCAATTGGATTAAATAATGCTTCTATACTGACTCATAGGAATTTTACACAAGATTCTGGACTTGACTAAAAAAAGAGTACAATAAAATCAAAGAACAAAGAAAGGGTAACACCATGAAAGGGATAAAATTAATAACTGTGCTACTACTTGTTTTTGTTGTTGGATGCTCATCCAAAAATAATAATGCTAATCCAGACCCCAACAACAATAACAATCAAGACTCAAATGAAGAATACGTCATTAAAACATTAGAGAAGTATCCCATTGAATTACTACCATTGTATGAAGTCATTCGAGTAAACTCCAATGATTACCATGTTCGAGAAGACAAAGGATTTATTATTGGAAAAGACTTGTATGCCATCAATTTTGAATCAAGTGCTGATATTGATGAGATTGCTGAGTACTATCGAGAACTAGTGGATGAGATTGATCCAGATATGGATTATGATACATACAACTTTAGTGGTATTATCGATAATCGGCGCATCAATTTCTTTATCCAAGAAGGATACGCAGACAACGCTGTAGGTAATGATGTGACCATGAGTATCGGCGCTGATCCTAGTGAATATGCTGATACAAACATGTATTTTAATACATACCCACAACTTATCGAAGTGTTTGGGTATGATAACTCCATCGAATACACATACACAGAAAACTACACGTTTGATTATGTGCGCTATGTTATTTCCTATTTTACAAAACTAAGCAAAGATGAGGTGTTTGATCACTATCGTGAGCTATATAAGAACAAAGAGAATTTTACAGAAGAGCAAAGCACAGACACATCCTACACCATGTATTGGTATGATGAAGGTTATTTAGTGCAAATCTACTTTAGTGATTATAGTGAAAACAAAGGTATGTCAATCTCCGTTGAAAAAAGAAACTAAAAAAAAGGTTGGTGAGAATTATTTCTCTACCAATCTTTTTTCTCCTATTAAGGATTGAATATCCGTAATGTCTTGGGTAACTTCAAGTGTCCCTAAAAACTTTCCTTGAGGATTTCTCACTGCAAAATAGCGAATGTGGACAAATCGTTCTCTAAATTGAATCCAAAAATCTTCATTGTCTTTTTTTCCTGTTCTTAAATCATTCACAATATCTAATACGACATCCACACTTTGCGGAGGATGACACAAATGGACTGGTCGATTAATGACTGATGGTGGTCGATCAAAGATTCTTTCTTTTCCTTGCGTCACAAACTTAACTCGATCACTTGCATCAACGTATGTCATGTCAAATGGAACAGTATTAAAGATAGCATTAATCTCTTCTGGGTTTAAACGTCCTAAACTCATTGGAATATCTGTATCGGATAAAGTTTCATCAACGTCAACTTTTGGTTGATATTTTTCATTAGCACCATGCTCTAAACTTAAAGCAATGTCTTTAATTTCATCTTTTTGCAGCTTCTCTTGCAACATTGGAAATAAAATGTTGTTTTCTTTTACAAGCATTTCATCGACCATGTGTACCGTCTTTGCAAGCGCATCTTTAATTACTTGTGCACTTGTTTCTTCATTAGCAGCTTTTTTAGTTTCACGTATACCTTCACGAATTTGATTGTCTACTCCCCACATAACTTGAGGAATGGTGTCGATACCACGTTTTTCTAAAAACGGAAACAATATATTTTCTTTTTTAGCGTAATGTCTTTCCGTAAATGTAAAATCATCAGTCAAATCAGAAACAAACACTTGAATCTCTTCAAAAGACAAGTCTTCTTTTTCTAAGATTGCTTTGGCATTTTCAACCCACTGTGCAATCTTTTCGTTGTCTTCTTCAAACTCACTTAATGGATTAACGGTTAACATATCACTGTGCAACTGTTGTAGTGAACCCTTAAAAATAGAAGCATGAACATCACACAAGCTTTGAATTTCTTCAATACTTACACCTTCTTGTACAAGATTGTATTCCATCTGTGCAAGTTCTGCACCAGTAATGGTTCCAAACTCTCTTTTAAACTCCGCCTCAATCTCTTCACGATCACCTTCGTTGTTGTGTAATCGTTTGATTAAGTCTTTTAGTTTTTGTTCTCGTTTGCTTTGGTTATTAATTAACTCACTCATTTTCTTCACCTCTATTTGTTATTATACATTGTAGCTTTTCTTTTTAATGTGATATACATCACATTTTTGGAAGTATTATTTCTTTTCTTGAAGGCATCTTTATTGTTTGATCTTGTACAAGCTTCTTTAAGTTACGGCTAATGCTTTCACGTGTTACTCCTAATCGCATGGCGATTTCTTCTTGATTTAAAGGCAGATGCAACACAATTTCAGACTTACTATGTTTTCCATAATCTTTGCTTAAATCATACAACAACCTCAACAAGCGTACTTCAATTTTCTCTGCCGCTGCACTTGTTATTTCATTTTCTAAGTACGACACCCTTTCTGTTAGGGCACTTACAATAGAAAGTGATAACTCTGGCTCGTTGATCATCAACTGTTTCATTGTGTGTGAATCAATCATACACAAAACACTATCCTCTAGTGCTTCAATCGTATAAGGAAGGTATTGTTTTTCAAACAAGGCATTTTGACCAAAAAACTCTCCAATAGAAAAATAATAAAGGACATTTTGCTTGCCTTCAATAGAATGGCTATACGCTTTAAATCGACCTTGACTAACAATGACAAAAGAAGAAAGTTCATCGTTTTCATGCAAGAAAACTTCTCCTTTATTTATAATCTTTCGATGGACAAAAGAAATAATTAACCGTTGTTGTTTTAATGTTAAATTTCGAAACAGTGCAATTTTACTAATGCACATTGGTGCTTGACAGTGCTTGCAATTTGCAATCATAGCGTCTCCCTTTTTGTCTTTTTACATAACAAGTAAACACTGACACACACTGCCGCTAAAAGACTAACAATTTGACCAATCGGATTACTAATAAAAAAGACAACAGATATAAGAATACTACTCCATAATAAAATCAGTACTTTTATTTTTGCTTTTCTAGAAATACCCTCATCAGAAAGATATTCATTTATTATCGGACCAAGTTTTGGATGTTGCACTAACCACTCACGATATTTAGGATCGGATTTATCAAACAAATAAAACGACAACAACACAAATGGCGTTGTCGGTAAAACTGGTAATATTGCCCCAGCAAAAGCAAACCCTACACTAATCGACCCTGTTACTTTAAACAATATTCTCACATCATCACATCCTAACCGACGATATTATACCATACATAAAAGAAAAATGTGACATTTGTCACATTAATTTTGTTCATGATTTAATAAAAATTGTTTGAGCTCTAATCCACCCGTGAACCCACCTAAGGAATGATCGGATGCAATAACTCGATGACATGGTATCATAATAAGATGTTTGTTTGTGGCCATTGCCATACCAACTGCTCTTGCGGCTTTGGGATATCCTGCATTAATTGCTAATTGCTTATAACTAATGACTTCTTTTACTTGGACTTTCATTAATGCTTCATACACTGCATTAATAAAAGGTGTCCGTTTATAATCTATACACACATCAAAAGTAGTACGTGTTTTATTTATGTATTGATAGAGTTGTTGCTTTGCTTTGTATACTTCTTTAAAACCATCTTGCTCTTGAAGGTATGCATCGACATACTCAATAGAAGTAACACATTGTGATGTACCTGTTATTTTTAATGTACCTTTATACATAGGTAATGTTGCTTCATACAGTTGCATTAACTTCCTCCTTGCTTTTAATCTTCTCTTGATACATGTTTTTATCCATGATTTGAAAAAATGTATCTTTATCAAGATTCGATTGTCTATTCCATACTAAATAACCAATCGATAATGATACATCAAATTGAAACTTTTCACTTTGATTTAATTGCTCAACTCCTTTTAACACTCGTTGTTTTAACATACTAGGATGCACATGATGAGAATGTGCTAACACTGCAAACTCATCACCACCAATACGAGACACAAAATCATTAACTCGAAAACACTTTATTAGTATTCGACTTATCTCTTGTATCACTCTATCTCCTACATCATGACCATAAGTATCATTAATGCTTTTAAAGTCATTAATGTCAATAATCATACCAACAAATCCCTTTTTAGGTTTGCGTGAAACAAGGTTATCTAACACTGTTTCATATTCCATTTTATTATAAAGCCGGATAAGTAATCTTTCGACATCGTTTTATTTTGTACATACACAAACGCAATTAAAAGAGAAAAAACAATACCTGGCCACACAATAAGAATACCTGGGTTAGCAATTTGAATTAGATTGCTCACTGTTGGAGGTACTATAAATATAACTAATGCAAAGAAGTCTTGTTTTCGAATATACCGAATATTTTTAACTAACAATATTGTCGCAAACATTATAAACACATACGAGATTGCACTATTAAATAAAACAACTGGTCCACGCTCATAAACGTTGAGATTATTAATTGTAAAGTAAAAGCCAAATGGTTTGCTAAGTAGTGCAACACATGCATTAAACGCTAAAAATAAACCTGATATTTTTTTGAATGTTTGAATGATTGATGTTTTTTCATGAACAAAAACACCGATATAAGCCAACCAAAAAAAGGATGGTAACGGCGACAGGATAAAAGACAATGTGTTGCCTATCCACAAAATGTTGTTGATGAATGAGTGTTGTAGCCCTTCTAGTGACACTAAAAGTATGTCTAACCCAATTAAGATACCAACAACAAAGATAATTTGCTTTAGAATCGTAATTTTTTGATCATACACAAACTTATCTGTTTGTAGTGATACAAACAACACAACTAATATTGATAATGCATAAATACTTAAGTCTAAACTTGCCAAAGCGTTCCTCCTGCTCTTATTATACTATGTTAGGCCTTATGTAAAAAACCTTTATATGCCAGTAACACATAAAGGTTTATTGATTAATCAATTGGATCAGGTTGTAGTTTTGCTTTTGGTATAAATTGTCGGTAGTTATAGTAATTATTATCAAGTATCGCCTGTGATATTTGATACAAGTTTCGACTTATTTGATTGTATCGAATGATGGTTTCATCATTAACCTCATAACCAGGATTTGGTTCAAAGATTTGAGTGACCGATTCATAATACCCATGTTCTATAATCCATCCCCCATCTTGCAACAACACTACATGATCTGCTTCATCACTGATGATATCCACTCCTAAATACACACGAGGGTCGTATTGTAAATCAAACAAGTTAGCAAGTGTAGGCACTAAGTCCTTTGTAGAACCATAGTTAGATACAACCATAGGTTCTGTGGCTGAATTGTAAATAACCATTGGCGAACGATGAATATTATGACCATATTCTCGATCAACATGATACGTATAATCATACAAGATTTCTAAGTCTGTTCGAAGCAGATGATGATCACTAAACAACACAATGACAGTATCATCCATCTTACCTGTTCTTTCAAGTTCAGAAACTAGAAGTTTTAAAGAATTATCAAACTCTCTCACTTTTGAAAAATAACGAATAACATCATCTGAATAATCAGGATACATTGCTTTGATTTCATCAAAGTACTTAATCCCATATATCGTATCACGATCATACACATTGTGCATGGTCACAGTAATTAAAAAGCTAAAAAACTTGTCTCTATCAATAAAGTATGGTAATGATTTTTCCATCAATTCAACATCACTTGGCCATTCAGGCCATGGCAATAATCCTGTCATACCTAAAGCATCATAATCATAGTACGCTTGACTTCCAAAATTTCGGTGCATGATGTTTCTCATATAATAACTATCAGGAAAATTATGATAAGAACTAGCATAATAACCATCATTTTTAAACAGTTCAAACAAAGACGCTGAAAAGCGGTTAGTATAATATTCATCATGATTACACATACCAGGAACACTGATTAGTGAAGTAATAGACATTAACTCACTATCCCCTGTAGAACAAGCTGAAGTAGGTGCAAAGTAATTTTCAAAGAAAATACCTTCCTTCATCATTTTCATCATCGTCGGGGCAACATCGTCATTCATCGCGACATAATCAAGTGCTTCCACCATAATAAAAACAACATTCTTGTTTTTCAAAATTCCTGTCATTTCATTTTTTGGTGTAATCTGACGATTAAGCAAATAGTTATCAATCATTTGCATTGTTTCATTTGTTTCATTTTCAGCTAAATAACGCCACTGTTGATCATCAATTTCCCGTGTGAAATCCACTGGTGTATCCGTTGGATCTTCAAGATCTTCTGGTATAATCACAATTTGCGTTTCACGTCCACTTAGAGAAAACAACAAATCACGCATCATAAAGCGACTAATCCCAAATTGTCGCATCGCACTTTCTAACTGAGTTGGACTATAATACAACTCTTGTAGTGTATACGCTGCGGTTGTTTGTGGCCACCATGATAAAGAGAAAAAGGCTAACCCATGAACTAATATTCCACCAGCAAGCAATGCCAACCACTTTTCTTTTTCAAAAAAACCTAAGTATTGCTTGCTTTTCTTTTTAACTAAAAGTACATACAACACAATCGGTATCGCTACTAAGAAATAATGTGGACGAATGTGAAGTAAAAAATCAAAGGCATAATCTCCAACATCCCCTGCTTTTGATAGCGCAGTACGAATGGAAAAAAAGGTATTCATGTAATTTTTATACGCCAATTGCGTAATTGCAAACACTATCATGACCATTAAGTAAATCGAAATAAACCAAACATTTACTTTTGTTTTAAACACATACGCTAACGATACTACGATGCCTGATGATGAGATTGCAAACAAAAATATCCTTAATAGTGTTTTCCCATCAAATCCAAGACCGCTTCCTAATAAGAAAATAACTTCCAAAATGATTTGCAAACCAAAAACAATCATCCACTGATGCATGATTGATATGTATTGGTCTTTACTTTCCATGTCTTTAATTTTATTTAATACAGTGTCCTTTATCTTATCAAACAAAAAAACACACCACCATTTCTTTTAATATATAACATCATACTCTCAATTTAAAATACTTTCAATAAAACTTGTTATTTATCTCGCAAGTTTACCGTTTTTTGTAATATGTTGCATCATTTTCACTTCTTCAATCGGTATACTTAAGTAATACCCCTGTCCATAATCACATTGAAGTTGCACAAGAGTCTCAAACTGATGACTTGTTTCAATACCTTCCACAATCGTTTTTATGTCTAATTTACGCGCTAAATCGATGATGGATTGTAAAATCAAATCATCTTTTTTGTCTGTTCCAATTTTATGAGTAAAGCGACTATCTATTTTTAATATCGAGATTGGCAACTTTTGTAAATAGGTTAGAGAAGAATACCCAGAACCAAAGTCATCTAACGCCACAATGCAACCCAACTCTTGTAACATGTTTAAATGAGTTGTTGCTACAGCGATGTTTTTAATCATCGATGTTTCTGTCACTTCAATTTGAATCTGACCCTTTTGAATGTTGTATTTGTTATAGAGTGACTTTATATACGCAATAAAGGCTGGACTTGATAATCCCTTTGAAGAAAGGTTAATCGATAACACCGTGGTGGTATCGTGCATATCATTCCATGTTTTTCTTAGTTGCATCGCCTTATCAAACACCCATTCTTCTATTTCTAGTATTAAACCGATGTTTTCTGAATGTTGGATAAACTGTGCTGGAGATACTTTACCATACACTTGACTTTCCCAACGTAAAAGTGCTTCAAATCCACATATCGTTTGATCATCCATCGTAAAGATTGGCTGATACATCAAATACAAATCATGATTATCAATCGCTTTTCTAAGTTCATTAATCATGTTAATCTTATCAAAACGACGCAAAATATAATCTTCATCAAAGAAAATATAATTGTTTTTATCATTTTCTTTGACATGGTTCATTACGATATCTGCAGCTTTATACAACTGTAAAAAAGTTAATCCATCTTTAGGAAACAGTGCAACGCCCATCGAACAAGTCATGTATATTTCATGTTTATCAATAATCCATATACTATTTACTTTGGCAATTATCTCATCAAGAGTCTGTTTGATAGCGTCTGCCTTTTTTGAATAATACGTAATTGTAAAGACAAACCCATCACCATCACGACCAATCAGTTCATTAGATGAAATTATTTGAACAATCGCATCCTTTAAATCCACTAACAATTGATCACCAATAGTATAATCTAACAGTTCATTAATATTGGAGAAGTTATCGACATCCAACCGTACTAACGCAAAACGATTGTTTTCATTATCTTTACTTATTTTGGTATGTAAACGTCGTGCAAACTCTTCTTTTGTTGGAATCTTCGTTAAACGATCATGGGTAGCTTGATGCACCATTTCTTTTGTAAGCGCATGAATCATGGCATAGCGTGTTTTTAAGATAAAGAAAAACAACACCCCACTAGTAACAACGAAAAACCATCCTTTTACTATTTGCAGTGTTGTAAGAAGTGCAACATCACTAACTAATAATTCTAAAATTTTATCTGATCCTACTATCCAAAGTAAGCTAATAATTAAATATATCACGACAAAACGAACCGCTTCAAAATTAGGATTTCCATCCCATTTACTCTTAAACAATGAGAAGCGTTGTTTCTTTGGCTTTTTCATACATACCCTCTGCTGTTATTTTACAACTAATGAGGTTGAATCACAACTTTTTTAACTGTTTTTTTAACTGTTCCTGAATTCTTTTTGTAACTTCTGTTTTTTGAATAAAACAGAAATAAGTTTAACTAATCAATGCTATGATAACTTTGTTTCCTGCAAAGAAAGGAGAAAATGTTATGAAAAAATGGAAACACATCAATTTTGAACAAAG
>WPCH01015267.1_pt1 | contig 10084 bp, 9 predicted proteins | sample 5399881 | NCBI WGS metagenome assembly WPCH01 (sample SAMN12869468, study PRJNA574797) | sludge metagenome | isolation source: wastewater treatment of pH5 | place: China:Beijing | collected 2019-05-20 | reverse complement strand
GCGGCCATCGCCCAGTCCAGGAGCCGTGACCCCAGCCCCTGGCTGATCAGGCCAAAATCCCGACCAAGTTGCCAGGCTGCGAGATCGAATGGCAAATCGGCCACGGAAAGCAGAATGGAAATCCCCGCTCCGCACAGCATCGCCCCCACCAGTGGTCTGCGACCAAGCCAGGCCAGCAGTCGGAGCATCACCGGGCCACGCCGGAAAACCAGCAAAGCCAGGACCAGAAGCTGGACGATGAGCGAACCAAGGCCGATCAGGCGTCCCCATGACCGGTAATCATCCGCCCGCGATAGTTCTGCCGGAGTGAAACGTTCAGCGACAACGCTGGCAGCAGCCGGGCCGTCGGGCACAGGTGGGCCCTGGCCGGGTGACAGCAGCAGCACCGCAAGCACTGAAACCGCTACCGCTCCGAGTGTGGTCGCGATCAGGGCGTAGCCGTTCATGCGGCCGACAGGCCCCGGACCCGGATTCATCCCTCAATACGATATTCGGAAGACTCAACCTCCCATGAAAGCGGCCGTAATCTCGGACATCCACGCCAACCTTCACGCCCTGGACGCTGTCCTGGGTGAAATAGATGCCGCCGGTGTTGATGAAATCTGGTGTCTGGGCGACGTGGTCGGCTATGGAGCCTTCCCCGACGAATGCGTGATGGCGCTCAAGGACCGGTGCCCGGTCTTTCTGCTCGGGAACCATGACCTGGCTGCCCTGCGAGAGATCGACATCGGAACGTTCAGCCCGAGCGCTTCCGCTTCCGCGCGCTGGACCCGTGACCAGTTGGGTGATGAGGCAATGGCTTTCCTGCGCGGGCTCGACGGGACATCAGCCCGCCGCGACGAGATCGGCATGTACCACGCTTCGCCACGAGATCCGATCTGGGAATACGTGGTGGACAGCGACCTGGCCGAGGACAATCTCTCGGTACAGGAGGAGAGAATCGCCCTGATCGGTCATTCCCATATCGCGCTCTACTTCACCCGGATCGACGAGATGTCACGGGTTTCTTCAGTTCTTGCCCCGGAAGGGACCGAATTGAACCTGGCCACGGGCAAATGGCTGATCAACCCCGGAAGTGTCGGCCAGCCTCGTGACGGCGACCCGAGGGCGGCCTGGGCGGAGCTCGACACCGAAAGCCTCAAAGCCCGGTTCCATCGGGTGGAATACCCGATCGAGCAGGCCGCCCAGGCCATTCACGATGCCGGGCTTCCACCCCACCTCGGCGATCGTCTCTACAAGGGCCACTGAACATCCGAAGCCGATTTGAAAGCCCGACGAATCAAACATCTAGACTCGCCACGAATGCGATTTTCAGACCGAAAGACTTTGCGAAGGGGGCCGCTTGCCTGCCTGTTGGCCTGTCTGGCCGTGTTGCCGCTGCTCGCTGGGTGTGGGGAGGACCGAAGCAACCTGATCCCCACCGGCACTTCGGAAGAACTGGTCGCGAAACTGGACGAAGTACAGTCACTCGCCGACGCCGGGGATTGCTTCGCGGCGGCAGATGCGAGCCTTGAACTGGGGAATCAGATCGAGCGGCTCGGAGGAAAAATCGACCCGAGACTGAAACGTTCGCTGCTGGACGGTGTCACTCAGTTGCAGCTTGCGATCGCCGACATCGATGCGGCCGATTGCGCCGAACCGGGCACCACGGAGACGACCGAACCTCCAGAACCGGAAACCGACACTTCGACGGAGATCACGGGGACGACTGATCCGGCCGGAACTACCGGCGAGAGCGACCAGACCGATGAAGAAACCGACCCAGAACAGGATCAGACGGACCAGCCATCAACTCCACCTTCCGGAAACGGGAACACAAACCAGACCGACACGCCCGTTGCGCCGACCACACCCACCACTCCCTCTACCCCCACCACTCCGACCCAGCCTTCCAGCCCCGGTTCGGGTGGCCTGGGACCGGGATGATCACCAATGACTGAAACGACCGTCCTTGCGGACCGATACGAGCTCCACGACAAACTCGGTTCCGGTGGCATGTCCAATGTCTACCGGGCAACTGACCGCATCCTCGAGAGGACCGTCGCGGTCAAGGTACTGGCCGAGCATCTTTCTGACGATGACCGTTTCGTCGCCCGTTTCCGGCGCGAGGCCCTGGCCGTCGCGAAGCTCATTCACCCGAACATCGTCCAGGTTTATGACACCGGGGTTGATCACGGGCGGCATTTCATCGTCATGGAATGCGTGGAAGGCAAGTCCGGCGCCCAGATTCTGAAGACCGATGGCCTCGTGGGTCCGGAGACGACCGTCGAGATCGGTGTTCAGGCTTGTGCGGGACTCGAGTACGCGCACCGCCACGGGATCATCCACCGGGATGTGAAACCGGGCAACCTCATGGTTGTGGGCGGACCTGTCGGTGGCGGTGAGATGACCTGCAAACTGACCGATTTCGGAATTGCGCGCGCCGCCGAACAGACCCGAATCACCCAGGTCGGGTCGGTGGTCGGGACTGCCGCCTACCTTGCCCCGGAGCAGGTTCGCGGAGAGGAGGCAACACCCTCAACCGATGTCTACGCCCTGGGCGTCGTGCTGTATCAGTTCCTGACCGGGCGCCTGCCCTATGAAGGGTCATCCCTGGCTGAACTCGCGGTCAGGCAGCAGAACGAGAAGCCGCTGCCACCGATGACCTATAACGCTGACGTCCCTGAAACGGTCAGTGCCGCCGTGATGCGGGCCCTCGAAGGTGACAAGTCCTACCGGTTCAACACGGCAGCCGCCCTTTCCGACGGGCTCCAGCGCGGCCTGCGCGGCGAGGATGTCACTCTCCAGATGGACGAAGACCCCCCTACTCCGCGTGAGTTCCCTCAGGCAGAGACGGCAACCCGGCCACTGGAGAGGACTGCGCGCACGGCCCATCGGCCGGCCCCGCCCCCGCCCCGCTACACGCTGCCACCAGCCACCAGCCGAAGCAGGCCGAAGAAGCGTGGCTTCTTCCGTTCTGCCCTGCGCTTCATTTTCGGCATGCTCGCACTCGTGCTGATCGCGGCGGCAGTCGCGTTCACCGTGATTGCTCTTACCGACAGGGCCGCCAGCGTCAAGGTGCGGGACTGGGCCGGCAACTCGGTCGAAAAGCTGACCGACGAGTTGAAGCAACAGGTGAGGGACAACACCCAGTGACCGGCCAGACAGGGTCCGGGTCTATTTGACTTCGGTCTTCACGGTTCGCATGATCCCGGCAGCGAGGAACACTGCCAGCCATGCAACCAGCACCAGCGCCGAAACCAGCACATCGTGCGTTGCCGCCTGGTCAAACAGGCCGGTCTCCTGCTGACGGATCGCGAGGTCCACGTCATTGAGGGCGACACCGACGGTGTAATCGCCGACCGTCGGAATCAGGGAAAGAAGGCCGTCAATCACGAAGTAGAAGACGAAAGTCAGGGTCAGACCACCAGCCATCGAACGTGTGAGCAGAGTCAGTGAAATCGCGCTTGCCGCATAGGAGATGTTGAAAACGAGGGAAGACGCGAGCATCCGCGGGACAAACGAGAAATCGATCGAAGTGTCGTGTCCGGAACCGGCAAGGGAGTAGATGAAAGCTCCCAGGAGAGTCAAAACCGTAGTGACGGTGACAATGGTGACCAGCAGCGCTGCCAGCTTGACCAGGATCAGACGCACCCTTCGCGGGTCAGCCGAGAGCACGCGACGTAGTGTGTTCTGGCCAAATTCGACCCCGGCGATCCAGGAACCCAGCACGATCGAACAGATCATCGTCGGCAGGCCGATCGCCAGGTCCAGCACCGCGTTGTCCTCCCCGACCCCCCAGATCACCGAAGCGGCGATCCCGCAGACGAAGAAGGCGAGCAGCGTGATACCGGCCCACATCGGGGTCGGCATCGAGCGGATTTTCAGGAACTCAGCCCGCATCGCCGGCTCCGTCCGTGAGGGAAAGGAAGACACGCTCGAGGTCCTGCCGCTCCCGCATCAGTCCCCGCAGCCAGATCCCTGATTCGGCCAGGATCCGGGTGATTTCGGAGTCATCTTCGATGTCCCCGCGGGCAACCAGGCTGCCTTCGCCCCGGTTTTCAACTTCAAGGCCAAAAGCGGCAAGCGCGTTGACCGCCGCCTCTGCCTGGGAGATCCGCACGTAGACCCTGTAGCCCTCACCGCCGCCGGTCGAGTTGAGGATCTCCTCCATCGTGCCGTTGGCGACCCGCCTGCCCTCCTTGATGATGGTGGCGCGGTCGCACATCAGCTCAACTTCGGAAAGCAGATGCGACGAAACCAGAACGGTTGTCCCGCGCTCCGGCAAACGCTTGATAAGTTCGCGAATCTCGACTATTCCCGAGGGATCGAGCCCGTTGGTCGGCTCGTCGAGGATCACCAGCCGGGGATCGTTCAGCAAAGCCAGCGCCAGGCCGAGTCGCTGTTTCATACCAAGCGAGAAGCCGCGCGCGTTCGTGTCGGCCCGGTCACTGAGCCCGACCAGTTCGAGCAGCTCCCCGATCTCCGTGTCGGCGTCACGCATGCCGAGGGTCGCGGCCTGTATCTCCATGTTCTGGCGGGCAGTGGCTCTGCCGTAGAGCGCCGGGCCCTCGATCAGGGAGCCGGTCTGGCGTACCGCCTCGGTGAATCCGGGGGCGCCCGGAGCGACTCCGAGCAAGTCAACCGAACCCTGGTTCTTGCCGGTCAGCCCGAGCAGTATCCGGATCGCCGTCGTCTTGCCGGATCCGTTCGGTCCCAGCAAGCCACAGACGGTGCCTTCCGGGACTTCGAGAGAGAGACCGTCGAGCGCGACATTGCTGCCGAACCGTTTGGTCACCCCGTCGAGCCTGAGCAGAGCTTCACTCATAGCGGGGCAGACTACCGGCCCGGGAGGAGCGGCCGGAACCGGAGCGCTCAGCCGGCATCCCAGGGGGCGGCGCCGGCCAGAATCCGCTCGCTGTATTCGGCGTATCTCCCGTCTGAGATCGCTTCGCGCGCGCCGCGCATCAGTCGTTCCATATAGGTCAGGTTGTGGTCAACCATCAACCGCACCGCGGTCAACTCTTCGGACCGTGAAATGTAGTTGAGGTAGTCACGGTCGTAGCTGGCGCAGGCAGCGCAGGGACAGCCAGCCACCAGAGGTTCACGGTTGCCGATTTCCCTCGGTTTGCGGACGTCGATCCGGAACCGCTTGTCCGGCAACGGGGCCAGAGCCATCCCGTGGCGTGCAAGCCGGGTCGGCACCGCGCAGTCGAAAACATCCAGGCCCATGGCCACCCCACGCATCAAATCGTCGACTTCACCGATGCCCAGGAGGTGTTTGGGCGCCTCAACCGGGAGGTTGGGCACCGTGTAGCCAAGCACTTCCGCCATCTCCTCCTTGTCGCGACCGAGTGTGCCGCCGATCGAGATACCGTCAACACCCGAAGCCGAGACCGCCTCGCAGGAGTCCTTCCTCAGGTCGGCATGGGTGCCTCCCTGGAGTATCCCGAAGACTGCCTGGCCGGCGGGACCATTCGCCTCATGCCAGTCGAGACAGCGCTGAAGCCAGCGATGAGTCCTTTCGGTTGAACGGGCGGTGTATTCACGGTCAGCATGGAAGGGAGTGCATTCATCGAAGACGAGAGCGATGTCGGAGCCCAGAGCGGCCTGGACGCGCATCGATTCCTCCGGTGAGAGCATCAGCTCCGAACCATCCTTGTAGGAACGGAACCGGACGCCTTTCTCCTCGATACCGAGGGTCTTGGCCAGCCCGTACATCTTGCGTCCCGATCCCTTGATCTCCTCCGCTACGCCACCGTGGGCGAGCGAAAAAACCTGAAAGCCGCCCGAATCGGTAATGATCGCCTTCTCCCAGCCCATGAACTTGTGCAGCCCTCCGGCTTCCGCGATCCGTTCCGGTCCCGGTGCGACCAGCAGATGGTAGGTGTTGCCGAGCACCATCTCGTACCCCATTCCTTCTACTTCCCGGGATGACATCCCCCGGACCGATCCCTTGGTCGCGAGGGGGATGAATGCCGGCGTCTCCACCGGGCCATGGGGGGTCCTGAGGATGCCGCGGCGGGCATCGCCGTCACGTGCGTGGATCTCGAAGCTCAGCCGGGCCGGGTCGTGACGCATCGGGCCACCTTATCCAGCCAAAGGAGGGCCAGGGATCTCGGTGATCCTGGCCGGCATTTCCACGGCCATTCGGGAAAGATCCCGGCCAGTTGCCGGTGTTGGGCCATGGCCAGCATGCCGGTGTCGGGTCAGGGCCAGTTTGCCGGTGTTGGGGTCAGGCAGGCCGGATCAGGCTGTGCCCGGTCATCTCGACGGGCTGTTCGATGCCGAGCATCTCGAGGATGGTCGGGGCGACGTCAGCGAGGATCCCGCCATCATCGAGAGTGAATCCCTCGGCCGTGACGATCACCGGCACGGGATTCAGGGAATGCGCCGTGTTCGGCGAACCATCGGGCTCCAGCATGTTGTCGGCGTTGCCGTGATCAGCAGTGATCAGACAGGCACCTCCGGATGCGAGCACTGTTTCGACTACCTCTCCCAGACAGGCGTCGACCGCCTCGATCGCCTTCACCGCGGCCGGGATCACGCCAGTGTGGCCAACCATGTCGGGATTCGCGAAATTGATGATTCCGAACCTCGGTTCGTCTTCGTGCCAGCCGGCGATGAAAGCATCGGCCGCCTGCCTGGCGCTCATCTCCGGTTTGAAGTCATACGTGGGGACGTCCCGCGGTGACTCGACCAGGCGCCGGTCCTCACCCTCCCACTCCTGTTCACGGCCACCGTTGAAGAAGTAGGTGACATGCGGATACTTCTCGGTTTCAGCGACATGAAGCTGCCTGCCACCGTCATCCGAGATCACCTGGGCCAACGTCACCTTCGGCCGGTCCTCGGGAAAAGCCACGGGATAGTCCCATCCCTCCCGGTAGGAGGTCATGGTGGTCAGATCGAGCAGCGGCCCACCGGAGCGGACAAAACCATCGAACCCGGAGTCTGCTAGCGCTAATGTCAGCTCCCTCGCCCGGTCGGGACGGAAGTTGATGAAAATCGCGGTGTCGCCTTCATGTGCCCCGTCGTAGCCGGCTATGACCGTTGGCTTGATGAACTCGTCGGTGAGCTCGGCCGCGTAGGAATCGGCGATTGCCTCGCCTGCCGTGGCTGCCGCCGGGCCGGCCCCGTGGACCATCGCGTCATAGGCCAGTTTGACCCGGTCCCAGCGGGTGTCGCGATCCATCGCGTAATAGCGGCCGCTGACCGTGCCGACACGACCGGCCGAGCGCAACCACCGTTCCAGCTCGTCAACGTACTTCGCGCCGCCATGCGGCAGGGTGTCGCGGCCATCAGTGATCGCATGGAAGATCACATCCGGCACCCCCTCCTGGGAGGCAAGCTCGACGCAGGCTTCGAGGTGCTCCCAACCGGAATGAACGCCACCATCCGAGACCAGCCCGATCAGGTGAAGCCGGCCGTTGCCGTTGACCGCCTTCCGGCAGGCCTCGACCAGGGCTTCGTTGTCAAAGAAGGATCCGTCGGCGACCGCCGTGTCGATTCTGGCCAGGTCCTGTTTGACGATGGCTCCGGCACCGAGATTCAGATGGCCGACCTCGGAATTGCCCATCTGGCCTTCCGGCAGGCCCACATCGGGGCCCTGGGCGCTGAGTGTGCTCGACGGGTATTTCTCCCGGAGCTGGTCGAAGTTCGGGGTTTCAGCCAGCGATATCGCATTGCCCGGACCATCCGGTGCGAGGCCCCAGCCGTCGAGGATGATGAGTGCTGCTGAAGGTACCGGCAGGTTCGCCATGTGATGCGCTTCCCTAACCAGCGCTGGAGGCGGCAACGATCGCCCCGAAATCAGCCGGATCAAGCGCGGCACCGCCGACCAGGGCCCCGTCGATGTCTGGCAGGGCCATCAGTTCTCCGGCATTGTCGGGCTTGACCGAACCCCCGTAGAGGATGCGGACCTGCCCGGCCCTTTCGCTATCCCGGGTACGCAGCAGGTTACGGATGAATTCGCAGGCTTCCTGGGCCTGTTCCGGGGTCGCCACAAGACCTGTTCCGATTGCCCAGACCGGTTCATATGCGATCACCACCTTGCCGAGATCATCGCTGTGCACCTCGGCCAGATCGGTCAGGACCTGATGTGAAAGCACAGCCTCGGTGTCATTCGATTCACGTTCGGCCCGGGATTCCCCAACGCAGAGAATCGGCTCGAGACCGGCTTCGATCGCCTTCGGAACCTTCAGGGCCAGCGACTCGTCGCTCTCACCGAAAAACTGGCGCCGCTCGGAATGGCCGAGGACGGCCCCGTCAACTCCAATGTCAAGCAACATCGGGGCTGAAACCTCGCCGGTGAACGCGCCGGAGTCCTCGTAGAACATGTTCTGCGCGGCAACCCGGACCGGAGTACCGGCGCAACGCCCGGCGACACGTTCCAAGGCGAGCCACGGGGGACAGAGGACGACTTCGGGTCCATCAGCGCTCTGCGACGGCAGGAACGAATCCAGAAACTCGTCCGCCTCGGAAGCTGTCTTGTTCATTTTCCAGTTGGCGGCTACGTACGGTCGGCGGCTCATCTTCTGCCTCTCTCGTTCAATCAGTTGTCGTTCAGTGCGGTAACGCCAGGAAGGGGTTTGCCCTCAAGCAATTCCAGTGACGCTCCGCCTCCGGTTGAGACCCAGTCCACGTCATCGGTCAGGCCGAACTTGACCAGGGCAGCGACCGAATCGCCACCACCGACCAGGGTGAATCCGGGAGCGGATGCCACCGCCTCAGCCACGGTCCGGGTCCCGGCGGCGAACGGGTCGAGTTCAAAAGCACCCATAGGTCCGTTCCAGAGCACAGTGCCGGCCGACTTGATCCTTGTGGCGTAGTCCCGGGCTGATTCCGGGCCAATATCCAGTCCCATCCAGCCGTCAGGCACATCGACACTGCCAGAGGCCATGGTCTCAGTCCCGGCAGAGAACTCACGGCCGAGGGCGAGGTCGGTTGGAAGAACCAGGTCGCAACTACCTGCGGCAGCCTTGGCCAGGGCCTCCCGGGCCAGAGGGATGTCATCGTCCTGGCACAGCGAATGCCCGATCGAATGCCCCTCGGCCTTGTAAAAGGGAAAACACATGGCCCCGCCGATCAGAATCTGGTCGGCGACTTCAAGGAAGCGGTCGATCACACCTACCTTGTCTGAAACCTTGGATCCACCAAGCACCACAACCAGAGGCCGGGTCGGGCTGGCCGCGACCGAAGTCAGATTCTCAACTTCCTTCTCCAGAAGGAGCCCGGCGTAGGCCGGCAGGATTTCCGCGACGCCGGCGGTACTGGCATGTGCCCGATGCGCTGCGCCGAATGCGTCGTTCACGTAAACCTCGGCCAGGTCCGCCAGGTCCGCCGCCAGATCCGGACTGTTTTCGGTTTCGCCTGACTCATACCGGGTGTTTTCAAGCAACAGGATCTGGCCTGGTTCAAGCGCCTCGGCCTTTGTCCGTGAGTCCTCGCCAGCGACATCGGTGGCTATCGCAACCGGTTTGCCGGTCAGCTCCGCCAGCCGTCTGCCCGCCGGGGCCAGGGACATTTCCGGAACGACCTGCCCTTTCGGGCGGCCGAGATGAGAGCAGAGAATGACCTTCGCGCCCGCTCCGGTCAGGTACTCGATGGTCGGCAGGGCGGCCCTGATCCGGGTGTCATCGGTGACCTGGTCCCCGTCCAGGGGGACGTTGAAGTCAACCCGGACCAGGACCCGCTTGCCACCGACATCGGCGTCCGTGACAGACGCCTTGCCGAAAGCCATGCTCTGCTCCTCGTTCCGGGTGCCTAAAGGACCTTGCCCAGAAGCTCGACGCAGCGGTTCGAGTAGCCCCACTCGTTGTCGTACCAGGAGACGGCCTTGATCAGCTTGCCGTCACCGATCGCCTGGGTGCAATCGGCGTCGAAGATCGACGAATGCGGGTCACCGACGATGTCGCTGGAGACGATCGGGGCTTCCGTGTAGGCGAGGATGCCCTTGAGCGGGCCTTCTGCCGCCGCCTTGACCGCGGCGTTGACTTCCTCGACCGAAGTGGCCTTCGAGGGGGTGAAAGTCAGATCGACAACCGAACCGGTGATCACGGGGGCGCGAACCGCGAAGCCATTCAGCTTGCCGGCAAGTTCCGGAAGG
>WPCH01269424.1_pt1 | contig 10108 bp, 10 predicted proteins | sample 5399881 | NCBI WGS metagenome assembly WPCH01 (sample SAMN12869468, study PRJNA574797) | sludge metagenome | isolation source: wastewater treatment of pH5 | place: China:Beijing | collected 2019-05-20 | reverse complement strand
GCCAGGGGCGATATTGTAGTAACCCAAGACTGGGGCCTAGCTGCCTTGATTATGGGGAAGGGGGCAGCGGCAATCTCCCCTTCTGGACGCATCTATTCTGAAGAAAACATTGATTTCTTGCTCGAAGAACGCTTTCTTAAGGCTAGACATCGTAGGGCGGGTGGACGCACTAAGGGTCCATCCGCTCGGACGAGTGAGGATGATCAAAGATTCGAAAAGAGCTTCTTACATCTTCTTGAACGGGCCAACAATGGTAGGAGTATAAAAACATGAAGTTAGAACCATCTATCTTAGTCATCTTTGGAGCAACAGGCGATTTAACTCACCGGAAACTCTACCCAGCTCTTTACAATCTCTGGCGAGAAGGACTCTTGCCACAGGATTTTGCAGTTGTGTCCATAGGTCGGCGAAACATCGCAAAGGCTAAACTTCGCGACAATATCACTTCGGCCGTACACGACTTTTCAAGGGCTAACCATCACCAGGGTGCCGATTTCAAGGAGTTCTTGAAGAGATTCAGCTATTATCAATTGGAATTTGATGACGCTCCTGGATATGGAGGACTGAAAACGTATTTGGAACAAGTCGATGAGCGCTGGCATACCCAGGGTAATCGGGTGTTCTTCTTGGCCGTAGCCCCTGAGTACTTTACCGTTATAACCCACGGGCTACATGATCATGGTATGGCAAGTAATGAAGTGGCATGGCAACGGTTGGTGGTTGAAAAGCCCTTTGGTCAAAATTTGGATTCAGCGAAAGCGCTCAATCAGGACGTGCGAACTATTTTTCAGGAGGACAACATTTACCGTATTGACCACTACTTGGGCAAAGAAATGGCTCAGAACATTATGGTGATTCGTTTTGCCAACACCTTCTTTGAGCCTCTGTGGAATAATCGTTATATCGATCACGTTCAAATTAGTCTAGCCGAAACTATTGGGGTGGAGGGACGGGGAGCATACTACGAACGCTCTGGAGCGCTTCGGGATATGATGCAAAACCATGTACTGCAACTCCTATCCCTTATTGCCATGGAACCACCGGTGTCACTTGATACAGAATCAGTGCGAGATGAAAAAGTTAAAATCCTTCGTTCGCTCAAAGTCCTCGAAGAAGACGTTGTGCGGGGACAATATGGTGGGTATCGCGAAGAGGATAGGGTAGATTCAAAATCGCAAACTGAGACTTTCGTTGCTTTGAAAGCTACCATCGACAATTTCCGTTGGGCAGGAGTACCCTTTTATTTGCGGACAGGAAAACGCCTGCCTCATAAGTACTCGGAAATCGTCATTAGTTTTAAAAAGCTTCCCGGTGTATTGTACTTCGAGGACGACGATCTAGGGCCAAATGTCCTAGTGATTCGTTTGCAACCGGATGAGGGTACCTATCTCCAGTTTAACGCGAAGAGGCCTGGAGCCCAAAGCTTGATTCAACCGGTTTCTATGGACTTTTGTCAGAATTGCCATAATGGCTTTAACTCGCCTGAGGCATATGAACGCTTGCTGTACGATGTCATGCGCGGTGATTCAACACTGTTCACACGTTGGGACGAGGTAGAACATTCCTGGCGTGTTGTTGAGAAAATTGCTAGTTGGTGGAGGGAAGGCAGTCATCCCCTACCAGAATATGCTCCAAATACTTGGGGACCTGTGGCCAGTGGGGATCTTCTGAAGAAGGAAGGTCGCGATTGGCTGAGATTTGCTAGAGAGGAGATACAGTATTGAGAATCTGGGACGTATCCATGAACATTGCATCTACTATGCCTGTCTGGAAGGGTAGGGACGCAAAAAGACCGGTTTTAACCATTACAAGAGATTATGAGGGTGACCAGGGAGCCCGGGAGACCCATTTGGCTCTGGATATGCACACGGGGACTCATATTGATGCCCCCTTGCACTTTATTAAAGAGGGTTCAACCATGGATGAGATACCCCTATCCAAGCTTATTCGGCCAGTGAAAGTCTTTGATCTCACTAGCGTTGTGGATGCCATTAGACCAGAGCATCTAGATGAGAGCCAAATCAACCAGGATGATTTTGTTTTTTTTAGGACTCGTAATTCTGTGGAAGATGTTTTGGAGCAGGACTTTGTCTATATCTCCTCGGATGCAGCCAAACGGTTAGTAGAGCTGGGAGTTGAAGGGGTTGGTTTGGATGCCTTAGGTGTAGAAAGGGATCAGGCCGACCATGGCACCCACCACGCTTTGCTTGGGGCCGGTATTATAATAATCGAGGGCTTGCGTTTAGGCGAGGTTGAAGAGGGAGAATATCTAATGATTGCAGCGCCACTAAAGATTGATGGAGTCGAAGCGGCGCCTGCCCGTGTATTATTAACGGACTTATAAATATAAATGAACTAATAAGGAGGATTTTTATGGCACAACACCATTTTGCCGTCTTGGTAGATGGTGAAAACATTTCGCCGAAATTTCTAGGACCAATCTTGGCCGAAATTAATCGTTCTGGCGAAATAATTTTAACAAGGGTATATGGTGACTGGACAGAACCTCATATGGGAGGATGGAAGGATCTCTTACAGAGTTACCCTGTGAGGCCAATTCAGCAATTTCGCTATGGTGAAAATGCCACTGATGGTGCTTTAATCATGGATGCCATTGAAATTGTGTCCACCAACAGAAATCCAGTCAATGCTTTCTGCATTGTATCTAGCGATAGCGATTTTTATAGTCTAGCATTACGCTTGCGTGAGCATGGTATGTATGTAACTGGTATTGGTCGCCAGGGAACGAAGAACATCTTAGTGCGCTCGTGTAATCGCTTCATTTATTTAGAAAACCTTGGGTTCTCCACAAGTGCTAAGGTCGAAGAAGAGCAATCGTCTCCAGGTGGTATTCCTGTGGAGGACATTGTAAAGAGAGCCTATGAATCTAGTGACGAAGATAGTGATGGCTGGCTTCTCTTAGCCCATCTCGGTCAGGCCATTCGCAGAGAAAACTCTGATTTTGACCCGAGGAGTTATAATTATACGAATCTGCTTGACATATTACGTTCTTATCCCGAGATGTTCGAGGTGCGGAGTAATGAAAAAACGCCACCAGTGTATTGGATGAGGGTGATCCCTGAAAAGGAAGACGACAGTAAGCAAAGTGGTGTGATCAAACGCTTTATGACTAATTATGGCTTCATCCGTTCGGATAAGGGCGATTATTTCTTCACAAAGGCTAATCTGCCAGCCGAACAACGGAACACCCACCTAAAGCCGGGTACCGTGGTGGAGTTTGTGGAAATCAAAGCTCCCGATCCCAACGGTGAGACTTCTGCTGAAAAAAATGGGCGAGCCAGAAGTGTTGTAGTGGCAAGTTAGGTGAAGGGGAGAAAATATGCGCTTTGTCATGCTCTGTGATGCATCTCAGCCCCAGAAGGTGGCTCCTATTTGTCGCAAAACTGGCTTAGGAGTCGAGATTCAGGCCTTCTCAAATCCGGAATACCCCTTTTTGAATAAAGATGGAGTTGCACTCCACGAATCCCACTATGGGAACATATCGCCTAAATCCCTCCACGGACCCTTTGGTGATCTTAGTCCAGGTAGTTGCGATGGATTGATTCGCAAAGTGACAAAGGAGCGCTTTGAGTTTGCTTACACCTATGCCAAGACATTAGATGCTGAGCATGTGGTTCTCCATCATGGTTATGTCCCCAATACCAATACGTATGGGGGTTGGTTAAGACGTAGTGAAGAGTTTTGGGGAGAGTTCTTATCTGGTAAGGATTCCGGAATCACGTTCTATCTTGAGAACCTTTTAGAGACCGATTCTAAGTTGATTGCCGATGTATTAAGGGCCGTCGATCATCCAAATCTAAAAGCGTGTTTAGATCTGGGACATGCTTTTTGTCACGGTAAAGCCCCCATCCAGCGCTGGGTGGAGGAGTTAGGCGAACTCATTGGCTATGTGCATTTTCACGACAATCTAGGGGATCAGGATACCCATTTGTCCCTGGGAGAGGGGCGTTTACCCTTAGATGAAATTTGTTATAGCTTAGAGCGATTTTCCCCAGATGCTATTTGGGCGCTAGAAGTAGGTCCAGAGAACCTGGAAGACTCTTTATTTTGGCTAGAAACCCATGGATACTTGCCCTTTAGTGGGGTGTAGGTATGACTTTTTCCTTTCAGAAGATAGATTTGGAGGTAGCGAGGCAAATTGTCGCTTGGGAATATCCATCTCCATATCATGCGTATAATCTTCATGGCTCTGCCTTGGCCGTTGCAAGGTTTATAGATGGCCCCTATTTTGCGGTGTTCTCGCAAGAAGAACTTATGGGGTTTTTCTGTTACGGTGAAGCTAGCCAACTTGCAAGTCATAGAAAACACGGGCTGTATCAGGTGAAGGGCTATTTAGATGTGGGCCTGGGGATGAACCCTGCTTTGTGTGGCAGGGGTTTGGGAGCTAGCTTCTTGCGATCTGGCCTAACCTTTGCCAGACAGCGCGATTGGCAAGGTGGTTTTAGGCTGACTGTGGCATCCAACAATGTTAGGGCATACAAGGTTTATAACCGCCTGGGCTTTACGGAAATTGGTCGTATTGCTTGGGATACGAAACTTACCGCTGACTTTGTTGTGATGACTCTAGATACTTTTGAGCAAGATCCATTAACGTGTCTGGTCGATTGAGGGAAGGGTCGTCCCAAACTCTTTCTAAGAGGTCTTGCAAGATGTTTCCCACTATAGGACCTGGCATGAGGTTTAGACTCTCTATGAGGTCATTTCCGTCGATGTTCAAGTCGCTTAGAGACAAGGCATGTTCAACCGCCAAAACCTCGTTAAAACGAGCCTCTAGAGCCTTGCAGAAGAAGATAACTTGCCGTGGATCTAGGTTCATGCCTGCCATATCAGCTTGGCGGAGTTTGATCAAGTCAAAGGCGGTTTCAACTCCAACAGTTGCTAAAAATCGGCGGATTTCTCTATTCGAGCAATGAGGCTGGACAGCAAACATGTGATGCCTAATGAGGTTAGAAACCCTACTAATGAAGGCATTGTTCGCCTTAAGTCTACGAAGGATACCTTCTGCCCACTGGGCACTAATTTCTGCATGATGGCGTTTGAGCGTTTCCTTTTTTCCTACATCGTGGAGGAGAGCAGCCCATTTTAACTCTAAATTGGGCGGGGCAAAGTGTGCAGCCAGCATAGAATGACCTAGAAGGTCTAGGGGATGACTCTCTCCTGGCGAAATCTTATGCCCCGCTGATAATTCGGGAATGACTTGCTCCATGAGGCCACTTGTAAAGAGAGTTTCTAAGCTCGAGAATAGCTCTCGACCCAAGAGCATTTTATCAAGCTCATTCAAAATTCTTTCTGGACTCACGCTTGAAATTGACCGGGAGAGCCCCACAAGGGTTTGCCCGGTTTTCTTTTCGATTTTAAAACCCAAGGTAGATTGAAAACGCACCAAGCGGAGCATCCGTAGGGGATCCTCTTGGAATCTCTCTGTAGGATCACCTACAGTCACCAGAAGTTTTTTTCTTAGATGCTTGGATCCCCGAAAAGGATCGATGAGTGTATCTGCCAAGGGGTCATAGGCCAGGGCGTTGATGGTGAAATCTCGCCTACTCAGGTCTTCTTTTAGGCTATTTGTAAAGGTAATATAGTCAGGATGGCGTCCATCGCTATAGGGGCCATCACTTCGCATTGTTGTGATCTCTATCGGTTTTCCCTCAAGGAGCACTGTCATGGTACCAAATTGCTTTCCTGTAGGAATAGTTTTTTTAAAAAGGACCTCAACATGCTCTGGCTGAGCATCAGTGGCGACATCCCAGTCTGTTGGGCTGAGCCTAAGTAGGCTATCGCGGATCGCCCCACCGACTAAGTAGGCCTTAAATCCAGCCTTACTCAAAATTTCTATTGCTTGTAGGACAAGGGGTGGTACAACAAAGCGCATATCCTGCTCCTCCTTTACTTTATTCTTTCGTCATTTGAACCCCTTTTCCTACGATGCGAAGGAATGTTAGCGTTTATAGGGAACTATTATAAGTACAGCAAGCTAAGGGGGTGCAAGGTGCAAAGTCAGATTTCTATCAATTTTGACGACTTAGTAAGGGCTTTCTTTCTTGTACGTCCAAACCGTTTCATTGTCCGCTGTCATTTAGAATCAGGGGAAGAAGTAGAAGCCCATCTGGGAGATCCAGGACGCCTCAAAGAGCTCTTGCTTCCAGGGTCCACCTTGTACTTGCGCTTCGTGGATAATCCTCTGCGCAAAACTAAATGGTCGGCCTCACTGGCGTTATCTCCAGATGGCGAAACCTTGGTTTCTCTTCAACCTACATTGGCGAATCTCCTAGCGGCCAAGGCCCTTGAAAACTCAGCCATAGAAAGCCTATCAGATTGGGCGATTTTGCGTCCCGAATATACCTATGGTAGTTCACGTTATGATTTCTTGCTGGAAAATCCCCAAGGGCAACAGCTCCTCCTTGAGGTCAAGAGCTGTACTTTAGTTGAAGACGGAGTGGCCATGTTTCCTGATGCTGTCACCGAACGGGGAAGGCGACATGTTCAAGAACTTACAAAACTGCAGATAAGTGGTGAGTTTCAGACGGCCGTGCTTTTTGTGGTCCAAAGGGCTGATGGTGAAAGGTTTAGTGCTGCAAAACACATTGATCCAGCCTTTGCTGAGGCGTTGGAGAACGCGTATAATCAAGGGGTCAAGATAATTGTCTATAATTCGGTGGTGGGTGTTAAGGGCATAATGTGGGGTGGAGAGCTTCCCCTGGAATTTTCCTAGGAGGTTGGTCAAATGGTTTCCAATATCTTTACGCAGACCAATATCGCAGTGATCTGGGATTTTGACAAAACGCTGATTCCTGGTTATATGCAAGATCCTCTCTTCAAGCATTACAACATTGACGGGCGAACATTTTGGCGAGAAGTCAATGCCCTGCCAAACTACCTCAGGCGGGAGGGCCACGAGATGGTGGCAGAGGATAGTATTTACTTAAACCACATTTTAACCTATGTGCGTGCAGGGATTTTTAAGGGACTGAATAACAGACTTTTGCGGGAACTAGGTAGAGAATTAGAGTTTTATCCAGGATTACCGGAGTTTTTCCCTGCTGTGAAAGATCATGTGGCTAAGAATTCTCTGTTTAGTAAATATGATATCAAAGTGGAACACTATATTGTTAGTACGGGCCTCCGCCAAATGATTCTCGGGAGTAAGATTGCTGATCACATCGATGGAATCTGGGCTTGTGAATTTGTAGAATGCCGGATGCCCCCTGGCTACCTTAAGCACGGCGGGCCCCAAGCTAGAGAAGATGAGGTTTCCATCGAGGACATAAGCTATATAATCGATAATACGACTAAGACTCGTGCCATTTTTGAGATTAACAAGGGCGTAAATAAACTTGGAGATATTGATGTCAACACCAATATACCAAAGGAAGATCGGCGAATTCCATTCCAAAACATGATTTATGTGGCGGATGGTCCAAGTGATGTTCCAGTATTTTCCCTGGTAAATCAAAACGGCGGAAGAACATTTGGTGTCTACGCTAAGGGCGTTAGGGATGAGTTTGCCCAAGTGAATGAGCTTCAAAAGCAGGGTCGGGTTCATTCCTTTGGTGAGGCAAATTATGAACCTAATACTCAAACCTATATGTGGATGATGAATGCGGTGGATGAGATTGGAAGGACTATCGTGAAAAATCGAGAATGGGTGTTGAAGAATAGAGTAGGTGAATCTCCGAGACATTTGAATGAACAGGAGGCGCAAGGATGAAAAACGTACTTGAACAATGGGGGTCCCATTTTACTGCCGCCCAATTGGCGGCCGCTGAGTTAGAGTCCTTGGGAGACGGGGTATGGCGTTTTGAACTCGATAATACGACGTATGTTCTCAAACGTAGAACAAACCGCACCCGTGTGGCGGAAGAATACGATTTGTTGAAGTGGCTGAATGAAAGCGCCCAGCCTGTTTCGCTTCTTTTGCGAACCAAAGAGGGAGTTCCATGGGCCGAATATCAAGGTCTCTTTTATGTACTCTACCCTTATGTAGAAGGAGTTCCAGGCGATGAACTGAACTTTTTCGAAGTTCCCTATGCGAGAGTAGTGGGCTCTACTCTGGCCAGCTTGCACCAAGCATTAGCCTCCTATGAAACTAGTGAGCTTTTTCCGGGATTTGATCTTTTTCATGAAGTGTCCAGTTACGCCTGGCCGTCTGTCCAAGGTTATTCTGCCGAGAAATTTCAACATCGTTTGCACGATTTAGGGCATGCCATTGGTGAACAATTGGTCAATCCCTATCAAACCTTGCCTAGGCAGTTGATTCATAGGGACTTTCATCCCGCTAATTTAGTGTTTAGGGAAGAACAACTGGTGGGAATCTTAGACTTTGATCGGGTGCGGATAGGTATTCGCCTTTTCGATCTCTGCTATCTCTCTACGGCTGTGCTCAGTAGCAATTTTGCTGACCCAAAAAAACGGCAAAGCTGGGGCGGTTTTGTGCAGAACCTCCTTGCAGGCTATGGATCTGTCCAGCCCTTGGAGAAGACCGAAGGACATGTATTTCTTTATGTCGTCTATTTGATCCAGTTTCTCTTTGCAGCTCATCATCTAGATGCTGGAAACAAGGACTTAGCTGACTTAAATATTGCCATGTTACTGTGGATTAACGATCAGCATGACTATTTAGAGTCGCTGATTGATAAGGCTGTGACCAATTAAGGTCAAAAGATTTGTGTGGGGAAGTGGTTTGGTGGTAAAGACCAGCGAATTTGAATGTCTCGTAAATGAGATGCTACATGGACAAAACCTTCTTGGAGGTTCCCTCAGCAAGGTGCGGGATAAAGCCGAAGGCACTTATGAAAAGGTCTCCCTTCGACCCCTTAAAATAAAGGGAACGTTGCATTTCCAAGTGACCTATCACTATCCAAATAAGGAGCTCCATGAAAATCTTACTCCAACCCAGGCTGGGGAGGTTATCTTAAAGCTATTAGACACCAAATTTCGTCAAGGACATTTCTTCACCTTAGAGGCTGATTGGCAGGTTCTAGTGAGCAAAAAGGGGGCGGTGAAGATCTTGAGGCATAAGCCCTCTCGCCAGGCTCAAGAAGTGATTCTAGAGCATGATCGGCCTAAGGAGTATGTCCTGAAAGAGGGCACTCCTTATCCTTTCTTGGTAGAATTAGGGGTCATGAACAAAGCAGGCAAGGTCTTGGCCAAGCGTTATCATAAGTTTAGGCAACTGAATAAGTATTTGGAGGTTGTGGAGGACTGTCTTCCTTACTTAAAGAGTGCAAAGGACGGGCAGTTACTAAGGATTGTGGACTTTGGGAGCGGAAAGGCCTACCTTACCTTTGCCCTTTATTACTATTTGGTCCAGCACCTTGATTTGAAGGTGGAAATCATTGGTTTAGATTTGAAGGAAGATGTGGTATCTTTCTGTAATGAGATGGCTAGCACACTAGGTTTTGAAACACTGAGTTTTTATCACGAGGACATTAGAGATTTTCAGGCCGAGGGTGGCAGGGTGGACATGGTTGTATCCTTGCACGCTTGCGATGTAGCTACTGACTACGCTTTAGCCCAAGCAGTTAAGTGGGGGGCCAAAGTTATCTTGGCTGTACCCTGTTGCCAACATGAGGTTTTTGGTCAGTTAGAACAGAAAACTCAAACGGTCCTTCTAGAACAAGGCATTCTCAAGGAACGGGTGGCCTCCCTGATTACAGATGCGGCCAGGGCGAAACTTCTAGAAATTGAGGGATATGAGGTGCGGGTGATGGAGTTCATTGACTTAGAACACACACCGAAGAACTTGCTGATACGGGCATTCCGCAAACCACAAAATCCTGGTTCCACCGCACTAAAGGATTACACCGACTTCAAGGAGTTTTGGAACATAAGTCCAACCTTAGAGACACTGCTAGAGTAGCCCAGATCTTGACAGGTTGCCCAGTTGTGCTAAAGTTAACAAATAGTAAGTTATAGGAGAGGATACGCTGATGGTCACGAATATTAATGCCCCATCCAATTTTATTCGCAATAGTATTGATGAGGATTTAGCTTCTGGTAAACACAAAGCTATTGTTACGCGATTTCCGCCCGAACCCAATGGCTATTTGCATATCGGGCATGCCAAGTCAATCTGCTTGAATTTCGG
>WPCH01003230.1_pt1 | contig 10115 bp, 10 predicted proteins | sample 5399881 | NCBI WGS metagenome assembly WPCH01 (sample SAMN12869468, study PRJNA574797) | sludge metagenome | isolation source: wastewater treatment of pH5 | place: China:Beijing | collected 2019-05-20 | reverse complement strand
GAGCGGTAAGACGCGCAACTGGACGCCCATCGGTACCGTGTCGCTCAACCCCGAGCGGGAGCTTCAGGTCACCGTTGTCGAACCGGAAAAACAGGTAGCCTAAATGACCTCAGAGGCGACATATTCCTTGACAACTACCGTAAAGGGGAGCTGAGCAACTACTTCATCGCCAGCAGGCCGGGGAATCCCAATATTGCCCGGCTCATTGAGCGAGTCGTAGAGAACATCCAGGAGAACACCCTGACCAACGTGTTCGAGATCACCGGCCCGGGCGTTTTTATCAATATTCTCGACCAAAACGAGGTGCCCACCGTCTCCTACCGCCATGCGGTGCACCAAGGCAACTTCACCAATGAGCACTTCCAGTATATCGACAAGCCACAGGGCAAATGGAATCGTGAGCAGCGCAACATCAGCGTGCTGAAGGAAGACGCAGTCCCCGACACCCCCCAGCATTCTGCCTTCAACAAAACCCGGTGAGCGTCATACACGGGTGACCAGGAATACGCTCAAACCAGATATTCCGCCAGGACACGCATCTCGGTAGCGGTGGAAAACAGCTCATGGCAGAGTGCGATATTGTCCATTGGCAGGGGCTCTCGGTTCTCCCACACACTCACCACCGCAGCTGACAGCGCCTCATGGTTGCGGTCTTCTACCATATGGAAGTGAAACCCCAACTGGCGAAATTCGGGAAACACCGTGTTGTCATAGCTGAAGCAGTGCATGCCAGTGGCCAAGGCCTCGGCAAAGGCGTTGCCGAAACCCTCGCCATGACTCGGATAGAGAAACCCATGGAAATCACCGAAGTGCTGATAGGGATGCGCCACATGACCTGCCAGGGTCACGGCATCCTCAAGGTCTAGCCGGGCTATCCGCGCTTCCAGTTCGCTCCGATCACTGCCGCTTCCAAAGCACGTCAAAGTTGCAGGGACCCCCCGATCCCGCGCCTGCATAACCACCTCCAATGCATCTCGCTGTCCCTTTCCCGCAACCAGCCTACCCACATGGGCTAACCGCAGCGTGTCGTCCTCCTTCGTCAACGGACGTGCCTGTGGTAAATAGTCCAGTTTCACACCCAGACCTGGATAATTCACGAACACCCGTGCCTTACCGATAGGAAATAATTCCGTGACATTGCGCTTCAGGTGCTCACTGATACACCAGTGGGCTGTAACACGCGACCAAGTGAGGCGGTGAACCAGATCCTTCTTCGAAGAGCTCTTGGTGGTCCCATGGCGGACGATGAAGGTCTTGACCGGAGGCGCGATGCTGAAGTGGATCGAATGAATCTCGGAGGCGCCAAGAAAGATCACGTTGCGAATATCATGCTGTTGCCAGAGCCGCCGCATCGCACCAATCGCCGTCAGACTGAAGCTGCCACGAAAGGCGATTGCCTCACAGGGAATATCATGTTGCCTGGCGTACTGCTGAAGCCAGGTTCCCTCGCGAACCACCAACAGGCACTCTGTCAGATGCTCAGCGATGGCTTGGGCCATGAAAGCGGCATCATGCTCCATCCCACCGTCATTGGGTGAGTAGCAAAGCACGGCCGTCTTGCCTACCTGTCCAGAATGATCAGGCATCGTCATAACCTCGGTTCAGATCTTCAGGAGCGAGGGGGCCAGGAGGCTCACCTTTCCTGGACATTCCCCAAAGGATGATAAGCAGGAAGGCAAACATCATGACTCCGTTGTTATGGGCCATGAACACCTGCGAAAGACCAAAATCAATGTAGGCGACGGACAGCAACACACCTGCCACGGCCAGCGACCGGTCTTCCAGATTGGTATGAGCCATATTTTTGGCGAACAAGCGCATCGGAACTAGATAAAGCGCCAGCAGTGCCAGCAGACCGATCACACCCTGCTTGGCCAACGCATCCAGAAACTCGTTGTGGGCGTGCCCCCAACTGGCAACCATAGGGTCAATCACCCCCCCTTCAGCCAATCGCACCATGCCATCCGTGTACCCGCTCTCGCCCCAACCAACTAAGGGCTTTTCAAGGAACAGCCGAGTCGCTCCTCGCCACATCTCAAAACGAGCTCCCACGGAACTGGTGCGACTTTCTCCGGAGGCATAGCGAGCGACATCATCAAAGGCCTGGTATATTCGGTCCTGAACGCCAGTCTGAGGGACGCTATACACAAGAAATGCGCCTACAAGTATCATCGCAAGCGCCGAGAGCTTGAATCGGGAAGTAAGTTGACTCCAATACCCGCGATAGAGAACCAGCAGGATAAAAGGTACCCCCACCCATCCACCGCGACTCCCAGATAATAGCGAACCAACAACGCCGCACATCGCTCCAACGCTCAACAACAGCACCCAGAGGCCGCGTCGACGCTGCATAACGGACCAACCCAGACCGGCCAGGCAAAGCACACCCAACAGCATGCTCAGATTTCCGAACTGGATCGGATGGGTATGGCCTGCGGCCCGAGGCACGTCCTCCACCAGTTTCAGCCAGGCCGCCCAACTGCCCGCGCCGATCGCCCCCATGGCGAGCCCACTCCACAGGAAAGCACGGCGCGGCGGGTATGCCATGACTAGCATCAGGGCAGGTACTGCCAGCAAGAAGCGCAGGGGCTTATCGACATCCCGCAAGCCTTCGCCTCCCCACCATCCCCAGACGATTCCTACCAGGGAGTAGCCACACAGCACACTGATAATAGCCGTATCGGCACGGCTCAGGTCGAGGCGTGGTTTAAGCCACGGTATGACGACCGCCCCAAGCACCAGCATCACCGCCCCCAGCGAATAGCCGCTGGGCACGATCAAGGCGATGGCACCAAGGAGAAACACCGCCATGCTGGTGTAGTACGTTAGAATCCGAGGGGCGGGGCGCGGGGCAGGCTGGGATGACACGTCGAAGGCTTCCCGAATCAACAAGGCCGGCAATCGCCGGCCTTGGGTGAGCTGAAATACTGAAGTCGATCAGTAGGCGTTGGGGTTGACGAGCCCCTTGATGACCGTGAGCCCAATGATACGCAGATCGAGCCACAGCGACCAGTTGTCGATGTACCAGAGATCGCAGGCGACTCGCTTCTCCATCTTCTCGACGGTATCCGTCTCGCCACGGTAGCCGTTCACCTGGGCCCAGCCCGTAATCCCAGGTTTAACCTTGTGACGCTTCATATAGGACTCGACGATATCCTTGTAATACTCATTGTGGGACAGGGCATGGGGCCTGGGCCCCACGATCGACATACGCCCTTGGAGCACATTGTAAAACTGTGGCAGTTCATCCAGGGAGGTGCGCCTGAGGAAGGCTCCCACGCGAGTGATGCGGGGGTCGCCCTTCCTGGCCTGAGTCACGCGTCCGCCCTTCTCGTCATGCAATACCATGGAGCGGAACTTGTAGACCTTGAAGCGCCTCCCGTTGGCCCCGGTGCGGTACTGCTTGAAGAGCACGGGCCCGGGAGAGGTCACCTTGATGGCGATGGCGATGACCAGACACACGGGAATGATCAAGAGCGTAATCAGGGCCCCCAGAATCAGGTCCTCCAGACGCTTGATGATTCGCGCCAGGCCATCCAGCGGCGTGACGCTGAGATCCACGGCCAGATGCCCCGCCACCTCGCTCATCCGGTGGTTGAGCAGCTGCATGCCGCGAAAATCGGGGATGAAGCGCACCTCGACGGTGTGGTGGCGCAGGACATAGAAGATGGAGCGAACCAATCCCCCCATCTCGAGGGGAACGCAGATCCAGACCTCGCGCGCCCCAGACTCCACCACCCGCCTTGCCAGCTGATCAAGCTCAGCGGGATCGGGATCTTCCATCATGCGGCAGACCCCGGCAATCGAGTAGCCCTCCGCCGGAGCATTACGCATCCCCCGCCCCACCTGTAGCAACTGCTCGGCAGGCCCCACCAGAAACACCGAGCGCCGGGCGCGGCCGAAACGCCGGGCCCGGCGGAGCACGACCTGCGCAGCGACTCGGGCACTGGCCGAGATCCCGAAGGAGATCACAAGGGCGCCCCCGACCCACAGGCGAGAGAACCGCTCGGCGGCATGGGCGAAGTAGATCAAGGAGGCCGCCATAATGGCCACAACGGCCCACACCAGTAATAGCCTGGCAAGCAAGGTAGATATACGCGTGATGCGCCACCTGGCATAGCCACGCTGCATCACATTGAGGAGCACAACCAGAAGCGCCATCACGGCCGTGGCCAGCCAGTAGCGCTCGTGGAGCTCAAAGGTTTCGAACCGCCACCAGTAGGCCAGTAGCGCTCCGGCCACCATGGCCACCAGGTCCACTACCGGTACGATCAGTTGTGCCGGGTAGCGCTCAGAAATGCCAGCAGATCTTCTATCCATGAGGTCGCTTAGAGCTATAGGGTACCAATTAACGCGTTGAGCTTTTTGCCGAACGCCTTGCGCCGAATACGAATCGCCTCGCTATCGACCACCGGCGCAGATGACGCATCATACGTCAAAATCGACCCGACCAGGGCGTCAGCATCCTTATAGAAGGGAATGCCATAGCTCTCGGTGATTGCCTCGGCGGTATCCAACTGATGATCGTTACGGTGCTCACCCAGCCGAGCCAGGCGCGGCAGCATCAAGAACGGCTTCCCCTGCTCCAGGCAGGCCAGGATGTTCCCCATGCCGGCATGGGTGACCACCAGCGCTGCCTCGGCAAAGAGCTGCTGGTACTCTTCTGCCTTGAAGAGCGGCTGGGCAAGCAGGTTCGGTGAGGAGCCAAGAGTGGACAGGTCCGCATCGGGCCCGGCCTGGTAGACCAGCGTCCAGGCCGGGCGCTGCTCCGCCACCCCCTGCACCACCTGATCCATGCGGGGAAAGGGAAACTGGGTACCGGCGGCAAAGAGGATTCTCACAGCAGCCTCCCCAGGTAGCGTACGCGCCCGTTGGCCAGCTCAGGCCATTGGGTCAGCACCTCGGTGGCAAACAGCCTGGCCGCACGACCGGATAGAGAAAGCCGCCTGCAGTTGGCGATGCTGTCCACCCAGAGGGTCTTCTTGCCGAGCAGGAAGCCGGCAAAGAGCACCAGAAGCCCGGGCGCCGCGCCGGTGCTGATGATCAGGTCTGGCCGGCTGCGTCGGACGATCCCGATAGCCTTGGGCAGCTGACAAACGCCCCGCCAGAGTTCGCGCACACTGAAATCATCTAGGTAATAGGCCGCCCCACCGTTCTGCTTGTCGGCGGTGGAGACGAAGACCTGCGCCTCGACTTCCAGCAGCTCGGCCAGCCGCTGCAGCTGAACCCAGTGCCCACCGAATGACGCCACCAATAGCACCTTCAATTCTCAAGTACCCTTTCAGGAAAGTAGCTTCAACTTGGCCAGGACAAGGCCTGTCAGAGTGGCCAGCAGCAGTTCAGGGCTCCTGCTGTCCAGCGCCTGGCCGAAGGTCGTTCGAAAGCCGTGATCCACCTGAGCCTGGTCGCAAACCTTAAAATAGGAAAGCGCCACCCAGAAGACCCGCTTCCTTAGCGCCCACCTCGCAGCGCGGGGGAGCCCACGATACAGTTTCAGATCATCAAGGGCAGATCGAAGAATCTGAACGCGGCCTTGTACATGTTGGAGCGTCTTCGCCACGGTCATGGTGGAGTTGTTTCTGAGACGCCTCAGAAACAACTTATCTCCAATAGTGGCAACCAAGCCTGATGCCAACACCAGTCGATAGAGAAGTTCCTCATCCTCGTGGATCATGCTCCTGAAGGAGATCCCTTCCTCTCCCCAGAGGCTCCGTTTCGAGATATACATGCAAGGGCTAGCCGAGAACAATCGATCCTTACCGATCAAAGCAATGGCCCGTTCAGGAGAGACCGGAGGAAACTCTAGTTTCCTTGTGTAGGGCCTGAAAAAAAACCCTTGATAATCAGCATTATAGAATGCCTGACCGGCAAAAAAAAGCAGGTCGGGCCAATCGTACTCCTCCAGAACACACACAAGCTTGGCCAACATTCCGGGAGCAACCTTATCGTCCGCATCCAGAAAATAGACATACGGAGCAGACGCCTGGGAGATACCGAAATTTCTAGCCACACCCTGGCCACTATTTTCCATACGAAAAAGCTTGATGTCGAGCAGGCTCTGAAAGCTTTCCACCACCTTTACAGTCCCGTCAGTGCTCCCATCATCAATGACGATTACCTCCTCGGGTAGAAGCTCCTGAGCTACCAGGCTTTGCAGGGCTTCTCCGACATAGGCTTCTACATTAAAACAGGGAACCACCACACTGACTGGAGCCCGGCTAGTCATTCAGTCCTCTGGGAAACACGGCCAATAGCCGCTCTCTGTCCTCCAAAAACTGCTTGACACTAGAAGTCTTCTCAACCTCCTGGAAAAGAGTTTCCAGTTCTTGCCGCGACCGGATCACCCGGGGCGTCTCGTTCGGGCTGCTGGTGGTAGAGTAGTAGTCCATGAACTTGAAGCTGCCCCCGATCACGAGGTCGGAAAACACCGCCCACTGATTCCTGATTCCATAGGCATCCGCGAGGATCAGACCATGTAGGGAAGATGAGACGATGTGTTGGCACTCACAGAGTCGGTTGATGAACTCCTGCTCATCTAGACCAACATCGATCAGAGTCACTGTATCGCTTACAATCCCCTGAAATATTGCAAGATTTTTTTCTGAAAAATGCGGCACGATGCCAATGTGGTAGGTCCTGCGCGGCGTGCGCGGCGTGAAGAACCTCGGCATCAGCAGTGCCGGATCACCCAGCGCTACATCGCCCAAATCGTGATACTGCGCAAGAGCTGCACGGGTCAGGGTGCCCCTCAGTGCCACGACCCTCCCGAAACGGACTCCCACGGCATCCTCTTCTCTGATCAGACCACTGCCCCATATCACACTATTTGGGTTGGAAAAGTGCATAATACTACCCACTGGCAGCAGGTGTGGAAACAAAGCGCTCCTGACCCTGTGAACCCTGCGGCCGCTGACGGTCTCGACCAAAAAAACATTGAGACAGTCCCCAACATTTCTGACCTTGCCATAAAAGTGTACGGGATACCTGCGTCTGACGTTCAGGAAGTAAGCATCGCAAATCGCCCGCCAAGGAAAGGTGACGAACAGCCACAGCTTCTTGATAGCCTGCCTGAGCAGCATCATGACATTGGCGCCCTCCTCCTGCAGAGGGCGTGACTCACACTATTTTCTATAAGAAGATGGATCTCTTGCAGCCTATCAACCGACAGCGAGTCATCCACTGCAATATCCCGGAGATTCACTTCAGTCAAATTCCTACGCACGGCCAAGGGGGATCGTTCAGCCAACCCTACACCCGCATAGAAGTCCCGATACTTAATGCCATCACCACTGACGGCCTCTTCTAGCCCCTTGAAACCGACCAGCCGGTGAGGAATCCCGTAGGCCACGCACATGATGGCCACATGCATGGCCGAGGTGATGATGATCTCATACTGGTGGAGCCGGTCGATAAAGCCCTCAATCCCCTCAGGAGTGGAAACCATTACGCTGAACTCCTCGACGTTGTCGGGTAGCAGCAGCGGCACGGTGCAGTGGGAAAAATGGCGCACCAGACCGATTTCCGCTCTGCGGGTCAGCCCGGGCGACGGCCGGTAGAGCAGCGGCATGACGACCCCAGGATCACCAAAGCCTCCCTCGAAGAAGCCGCCTGAAGCTCTAATCGCATCGGCAGTATAAGGCCCTCTTACCATCAAGTAGTCCGCCTCACTACTCAACGGAGTCTCCAGTCTACTGACCCCCGAACCGATCACCGCCGACTTACGGGTAGCAAACTTGGCGATAGACCCCAAGCCTAGCACATGCGGCTGGTTTTCCGCCTGGTTGAAACTGGCATAGTGCACATTTCTTCCGGAAACCTTGCCAAAGATATAAGGGCTCAACCAGTCACCGAAATTTCCCGGTGCGGGATGTGCCCACCAAGAAAGCGCAAGGCTGTCGCTGCTTTCATGCAGACTTCGGTAGCTCAGGAAAGCAGCAGCGCGGGTCAGCTCGCTCTCCTTACGGCGACTGGTGGTACCTCCCTCCTTTTCCTTCAGGTACCTGCTCTGCAACTTCTCATAAGTGCTGGAGTCACCCGACACCCCAGCAGCAAGGCACTTTGAGGAAAAGCTCTTCTCGAGAACCTCCCTAGTCACACCTCCTACTCCATTGTTCTGGATCTTTCCTCTAAGCTTCTTCAGCATCGGCTTTAGACGATCTGGCACCACCTCCTTGACCCTTCTGAGCAACGCCTCCCTAGCCTTGACCGCTCTTGGCACCGTTTTCACCTTACCAGCGCTAGAATGCTGAGACACTTTGCCCTTAAATTCCGCAACATTCCCACTGGAACCAAAGACAAACAGTGTCTTTGGAGTGATCTTCGATTCATCCCTAGCCACGAAGGCAGAAGGAATGATCTGGAAGGAGAGATATCTAGAATTCAACCTCCATGACTCCTCAAAGAAGTAGTCGTCGGTAGCCTTCTCCTGGTAACGCTTTTCAGCTATCAGAGCATCCTCAATGAACCGCTCTCCACCGGGGGTCGCATTGATACCGATAAAGCAGGGCTCCCAGAATCGGGCTCGATAGTGATAACCGATACGCATGGGCGTAGAAAAACCCCGCTGGAAGCCGATAACATCAGCAGATGTCGTCTTGATGAAATCAGGAAAATCCTGCAGCCTGCAATCTGCATCAATCCAGAACACCATCTTTCCCGATCTAGAAAAATACACATCGTGCAGAAACTGAATTTTCTGCCTGCAGATATCAGCCCAGTCCTTGCCAGGAGGAATCTCCACTTCCTTGACGACATGCTCAACCCCCAAGGCCTCAAGGTTTCTCTTGAGCTGCTCCCCTTGTTGCCTATAGTAATCGTCGGCCGTGTAAAACGAACAAACAACAACATTACCAGTCATGAATAACCTCCTATCATAAGCCTTTCAGTAGTGTCTCTCAGCCGAGCCTGCCAGCTCCTCGTGATGTACTACTTTTTCAATTCCCTTTTCTGCGTATACGGCAGCTCGTGCCAACCTCATCGAGGCACCACTAACACCTGTTAACGTTATGTTAAAAATTCTGGCAATAAACATGAAAATCACGCCAGTTTCCGGGCTTATGATGCGTTCCACCACCATCACGATGAACAACAGAAACACCACCAAAGTCATGATATTAATGACAGCATTGACTAGCTCCGCCGACCTCACCCTAGAGTGCACTTTCATCGAGGTCACCTTATCGGCATGATCTCTCTTGTTGAACTTCAACTTTCTCTGCTGATATAGCTGCTTCGAGAATAGGTAATAATCTGCCAGAAGTGAAAAGACCACCATCAAGAGCAAAGGCAGAGATACCCGAAAATCGATATAGAGAGATATCACAAGAATTGCCAAGATCTGGACTACCCAGGTCATGATCTGGGTAGCTTCTATGAGAGCAGCTCTCATCCAAGCCTTATGGCTCAAATGGACGGTGACACCCCGGTGCTTCAGCATCTCAACGACATGGTTGACATAGCTGATCCTTCCCACTTTTGACATATAGCTCAGGGCGTAGACAAGCAACAATGCCAAGGATATCACTAGATAAAAGCCATACCCCCCCTCCATCCCTTTTTCGCCAGACGCCACAGCCAGAAAGCTGTCCGCTATCAATTTAATGAAAAGCACTTCCACAACCGGCCTCAGAGTAAGAAAGACCAGGCCGAGCAGAGCTACCAGCTTGACGGTGGCCCTGCAGCCTAAAAAGCAATACAAATAGAATTTCACTAAAGTACCGATTGTACTCACCATTGGTCGATCATTTTGAATTCCCCGCAACCCCATGTTGCCGGTGGGCACGCTACCGCCCAGGGATTGTTCCGGGCTGATTCCCATGCCCTGTAGAATCTGGTGCGGGAAGCTGGCGTGTGTCAGGCGAGCATCAGGAAACCCTGATGCTGCGCGTGGGGGCAGCCGTCCCTTGCCTGCTCTCCTGCTGGGCGTGAGCCAGCGTCCTTGCGGTGTTTTTGTAGGTATCGTTAGGTCGTCTATTCTACGCGACCCGGTGGCGGGGCTCTACAGACAAGGGAATTTTGGCTATGGGGGTGATAGGGAGGGTGGCATGCAGGGGAGGCCTGCGGCCTCCATTCGCCCGGCGGAGCCGGCCTCCTACGTCTCTCCAGTCGGTGCTGGT
>WPCH01122496.1_pt1 | contig 10122 bp, 10 predicted proteins | sample 5399881 | NCBI WGS metagenome assembly WPCH01 (sample SAMN12869468, study PRJNA574797) | sludge metagenome | isolation source: wastewater treatment of pH5 | place: China:Beijing | collected 2019-05-20 | reverse complement strand
GCGGGATAAAAGTAAGTTATGCAGAATTGATACCTGAGTCTGCGCAGTTGTTAATATGATTACAAATTATATCGGGTCTCTCTGTCAGGCAAAAATACGGGAGAAGTTTTACACCTGGCAGACTGTTGTTTAAGGGGAGTCATGTTTCATGATAGAAGCAGCTATGCTCGACAAGGGCAAAATATCAGTAAGGGTCTACTGTTTTTATGGATAATCTGAGACAAGTCTGATAGCTGTGTCTGATAGCTGTATATCTGTAACAGCTTATAATTCACTGGAGTATGGTGGTGGGTAGTTGTGGATTCTCTTCAGAAAACTACAATGATAGATTTGCTTTTAAGGTCGGATAAAAGAAGAAAAATTTTGCTTTTTCTTAAGGAAGGACCAAAAAATATTGAGGAAATTACAGCGCTTCTTGGCTCTTCCTGTACTGCGGTTCTTCCTCAGATGAAAAAGCTAATCGAAAAGGGACTGGTCAGGCAGGAAAATAAAATTTACAGGCTTTCAACAGTCGGGATGATCGTCACTGAGAAGCTGGTTCCGCTTCTGGGAACTATTGAGGTCTTTGAAAATAACCTTGAATACTGGGCACAGAAAGACCTCACAGGAATCCCTGCTTTTTTGCGTTTGAAACTCGAGATGCTCTCCCAATATGAGGTAATCGAACCCCAGCTTAACAGGATGTTTGAGCCCCCAGAAGAATTTATAAATTCCCTCAAAAAATCCACGGAAATAATGTATTTTTCTTCATTTTTTCAGCCCTGTTTCTCAGGTTTTGATCAGGATTTTTTAAAGAAAAGGACAGATTCTACTTTTATTTTTACAAAAAACTTTTTTGAACGGATCTCCAGCCCCCATTCTGAAGAATATGATGAACTGTTGCTCCCTGAGAGGGCGAATCTCTATGTATATGACGGCATATCTTCTCTGGTTTCGCTTACCGTGACCGAGAGGTTTATGGCGTTAATGCTTCTCAATAAAAAAGGAAAGCTCGATCAGAACCTTCTAATAAGTTCCGAAAGTGAGGCAATCGAGTGGGGTAAAGAACTTTTTATGTACTACAGAGAGATTTCTAAAAAGATTTATGGAGACAAAGCTGATCGCCTCCTCTCTGAAAAAATTATTCCCCCTGGAAAAAAATCAGGATATGGGACGGGTTCTGATCTGTTACAAATCTCCTGTTTAAGAAAAACGAAGTATAAAATGTAAATGAAGTAATAATAAATAACGTAACAATAATGCATAATGTAACAATAGTAAATAACGTAACAATAATAAATACTGTAACAATAATACATAATGTAACAATAATAACTAATGTAACAATAATAAACGACGTAACAATAGTAAATGAAGTAGAAGAAGCAAAAAATAGTTAAAAAGCAGAGTAAAAAAAGAAGGACAATAAAACAGAGGAAATCAGTTTTGATACGCTAGTTTCCCTAAAAATCAAATCTGAGTCCGTCAGATCCGAATTTACAAAAAATCAATTCCCTGAAAGCTGCTGAGGATTTTTCAGCAGATTCAGGACACCCGGAAGCTCAGGATATTATTTTATCCAGCTGGTTTTTCCGGACTGCCTCTTTGATTTCCTGCGCTATTCTCCTTCCGGTTGAGAGGTCTTCCTGAATAAGATCTGCATAGGGGGAACCTGAAATGTAAAGGTTCGTTCCTGCAACAATTCTGGCGGAAATCTCAAATACCTTAATTTCAAGCTCGTCAGTAAAAACAGTTTCAAGGCAGAAAGCCCCTATCATCCCGCCGAAAAGGCCAAGGGACTCTTCGACCACTCTTTCTCCAAGAGAGAAGATCAGGGGCAGGAGGGATTCCCTCGCAACAAGGGGCACGTTTCCTGTAACCACGTATGTCGGGCGAATTCCTGCTTCTATGAGTTCTCTGGGGGAACCGAGCCTGAAGATTTCATCAGCATTGGACTCTACCCTGCGGTCCATGCTGAGGAGCTCAAGGCTGCCTTCGCTTAATGTATACCCTTCGTTCCTGATAGGGGAGTAGAAGTAGTGAAGATAGTAGCGGGTTCCGGTAATGAATTCCTGAATCGTATATTTCTGGGTGCGGTCTACGAGCTCATCGAACTCTTCATAGGTTTTCGCAACGAAGAATCCTTTTCCTCCTTTTGCCCCGTCGTATTTGACCATTACAGGTCCGTTGATGTCTCGAGGGTCATCTATTTTTCCGGGCATATGGATCCCTGCTCCAAGCAGCCATTCCCGTTCCTTGCTCCTGTCTGATTCCCACTCCAGTACAGCCCGGTTCCCGAAGGTAGGTACAGCCATCTCTGCGAAATTTTCCGTACCCAGATACGCAACAAATGAACCGTGAGGAATAATTATTACATTCTTTTTCCTGAGCTCTTCAACTTTGTTCATTATGTCTTCATAGCTTTCGACAATAAGGTACTCATCAGGTTTTGCTCTGGGGAATGCCTCATAGAACTTGGGAGGTTTACCAACGCAGATCCCCATAGTTCTGAAGCCTTCTTTTCTCGCCCCATCAAAGATCTGGAGGCTTGAGTGAGAACAGACTGTTGCAATAGTGATGTTATCTAAATCGTAATTTTTCAGAAATTCAAGAACCTGCTGTTTTGTGATCATGATTGCTACCAGCGAAAAATTTAGATTAGAATATACAATGCTATATTTAAGCTTAAGGGCAGGATTCTATATATAAATATAGTAGTGGATCTATAATAACGCTCAGAAAATAAAACTTTATATTGAGATCGTTGTAAAGTACAGTATAGAGTACAATTAAAAAATACTGATAAAAAGGTTTTTAAATCAGGAAATAAGCATGAACGGGCTTGAAGATCGAGACGGTCTGTCTGAAACCGGTGAATCTCCCAGGGGTCCTGGACTCGAAGAGCAGGATAACAGGGTTCTTGTTCTCCCTGTAAATGGAGATTCAAGAAAAATTACTCAGATCCTCTCCAACGAAACCTCATTGAAGATACTTGAACTCCTGGGGAAGAAAAGCATGTCTGCAACGAATATTGCAGAAGAGCTGAAGCTTCCTCTGACAACGGTCAAATACAACCTTGATTCCCTGGTTGAATCCGACCTTATTAAAGTCAAACAGATTAAGTGGAGCCAGAAAGGCCGCCAGGTTAAGATCTATGAATCCGTGGAAAAACTGATTGTCCTTGTCCCTTCAAAAAATCCGATAGATAAACTCTCCATAATAAGCCTGCTGCAAAAATACATGGGAGTAATAGGTGCTGCAGTCTTTGCAGCTGCAGGAATAGAATACCTCTCAGCCTATCTGCGGGCAAAAAGTATCATCGATGCCACTGCCCCCCTGCGGATGGGGGTTACGGGTCCGGCAAACAGGACCTATCCGGAAGCAACAATTATGGAGAGCTCTGAAGAAGAGAGCTTTAAGCCTGAAACGGAGAGTGCTGAAGAGGAGAGCTTTAAACCTGAAGCCGGAAGCCAGGGGTCTGCTCTGGACGAGCATTCTATTGCAAAAGATGAAATCGTAGATGAAAGCCCTGAAACAGTTGTCGAAGAACAGGAGTTTGAAGTAGCAGAGGAGGAATATCTGCCTTCGGAAACGGAGTCTACAACACTGGACGCTGATAGCGCTGAAATTCCTGTTCCCGAAGAACTGGAGTCGGGCCAGGGACTTCCCCCTGTTCCTCCCGAAGGGCTTACACATCTCGGAGGGATACACGGGATTTATGATTCACTTTCCCTTCATCCGGGGATCTGGTTCCTTTTCGGGTGCATCTTCGTGATATTTCTGGTAGTTGTAAGAGAAATCTATTATAAGAAAAAAACCAAGTAATCAGGGATTGTATGAGAGTCGCTTTAAAACTTGCATACATAGGCACCGAGTTTCATGGATCTCAGATTCAGCCTAGTGTTGAAACAGTGGAGAAAGAACTCTTCAAAGCTCTTCGGAACCTCAGGATTATAGAAAGCCCCAAATCTGCTAACTATATCTGCGCGGGCAGGACAGATGCGGGTGTTCATGCTCTTGGACAGGTTATAGCTTTTGATACGGACAGGCCAAACCTGGCAATTCCCAGAATCATAAACTCCGGACTTCCTCCAACCATATGGGTATGGGCTCATGCAGAAGTCCCCTACGATTTTGATGCCAGGAGGCATGCAGTTTCCAGGCATTATAGATACGTAATTAGCGGTGAAGGGTACGATATCTCAAAAATGAGGGAAGCTTCAAAACTGCTTCTCGGAACCCATGATTTCGAAAACTTTTCCAGATCAAACGGAGAGAAAAGTACGGTTCGTACCCTGGAAAGGATCAACGTCCGCGTGGATGGAGATATTACAAAGATTGACGTTGTAGGCAACAGTTTTCTCTGGAATATGGTGAGGAAAATAGTAACCGCCCTTTCAATGATCGGAAAAGGTGTACGTGACAATGACTGGCTGATCCAGATGTTAAATCCTGATATTTATGAAGAAGGTATTGAACCGGCTCCTGCCTATGGGTTGACCCTTATGGGAGTAAACTACGGAGAGGAAATAAACTGGATTGAAGATAACTACTCAATCCGAAGGGCAAGTGACCAGAACTCCAAGCGCATCCTCAGGTACAGGGTTATGGCTGAAGTGCTCGAGGAATTGATTTACCATGAGTAAATAACTTCATTTCCGTCTTCACTACTTTTTTTGCTTTTCCTATCAATTTTTTATCTTTATTCAGGTTCTGGCTCAGTCTCTGGCTCAGTTTCTCACTTTTTAATTATCTTTTTTTCTTTCCATTCTTTCATTCCTCCAGACAACTTCAATCCTCATCCTTCTGAAAAATTGTTATTATCCGTGTAAGGCTCCTGTGCACCCTCTGGACATATATTTCAAGGACCTTAAGCCCGGCTTTTTCCCCGTATTCAACTGATGCCTTATCAGAGACGACAACTGCAATTCCTCCGGGTTTCAGGACACGCTGGATTTCCGAAAGAGCACCCGAATATAACTCTTCCAGGGAACTGGCAAGAATTGCTGCCGACCTGCCGTAAGGAGGATCAGTAACAACTGCATCTATTGTGCAGTCCTTCAGGGGAATTCTACAGGCATCCCCTTCCATCAAAAAATAGTCCAGTTCATAGGCTTCCAGGTTCATATAAGCCCCGAGGACAAGCTTTTCCTGGGCATCAATTCCCACAACCTTTGCGCCCACAAGCCCGGCTTCTACAAGTATTCCAGCAGTGCCGCAGAAGGGGTCAAGAAAGAGCTCTCCGGGCTTTATCCCGGATAAATTCGTAAGTGCACGTGCAACCCTTGGCATAAGCACACCGGGGTGGAAAAAAGGCTTGTTCTGGGGAGTCCTGGCTTCATATGCGCTCCTGTCTACAGAGGAAATCAGGGTTCCAAGTACTGCTTTTTCGCTCAGGATCAGCCGGAATTCCACATCAGCGTTTTTCAGGTTTGCCCTGAAACCTTTCCTGTAGATGCAGCCTCCAATCTTCTGTTCCAGGTACTCGCACGGAAAATCAACGTGGTGTTTAATTCTCTTTGCCCTGACAACAAAGCTTTCTCCTTCTTTTATGTATCCTTCGGGCTCAAAAGCTTCCGCAAGCTCAAGAATGGCTTCAGGGCTGTTTTCGGCAATTCCTACAACTTTCAGTATATGATGGGTCATTGCCAGCCTTTCGGTTATAGTGCATGTCAGAGTTCTTTCAATTTCCTCTTCTCTGCCTGCTATGTCCACTACAAGGCACTGGTCAACCCTGATGAAGGGCTTGAAATCAAGCTCCTCTATTTTGAGGCAGGCAAGGACTTCGGCGGCTGGCAGTTCTTCATGCTCTCCAGATAATTCAAAAGCGTATAACATGATAATCCGAAACGTGTTGATTAATGTTGATTAATATAGTTTGAAATAATCTTCAGTCAGTTCTAAACAGACGATGTCAGTTCACAGTAATGGTAATTCAAAATAATTTTGTGGAATTGAGGAACAGGAAACTGGATTTTATATAAAAGGCGTTAAGCCACTCTTATTCATAGTTTTATTTTTTGCTAACGAATACTGTTTTAATATGATTTTGATGTAATTTTATATAATTTTGATATAACTTTATATAATTTTGATATAATTTGATATGATTTTGATCCGGTTTGACATTATTCTGTATAACTTGATATAATTTTGAGTCGAAATCAAAAACGAGCTGTATATGTGCAAAAGCGGGCTACGTATACGTATAAGTAAAAATTTTCTGGACAGAATGGCCTTAAAGACCAATAAGAAACTCTAAAAGATCATTATCACAGGTCAGCTGATGACCAGCCTGTAAGAGTCCTCATAAGCTTCTGTAAAGCGGCTCCTGCCCTTCAGAACATTTTTTCCAGGGCTTCCCTGCCAGCCATCCCGGCTTCAACACCAAGATCTCTGGCAAACTTTGTGGCTTCGACAACAGTGGCTTCAAGCATGTCTTCAAAACTCTGAACGCCTTTTACCTTTGCAGCCGCATCCCCAAGGGCTTCTGCAGCGCTGACGTTGAGATAACCGCACATTAAAAATCCTTTTTCTGCTCTTATAACCAGAAGAGGATACTTCTGCATCTCAAATCGGAGGCCAAGAGCGCACCCGTTTTTAAGTGGAATCTGTTCTATGAGCATGTTTTTCTGAATTAGCCTCAAACAAGATTAACTTTTTGGACTCAGGCAGGGCCAGGGAAAAATCAGCCAGCTTTTTTAAGGATTTTTTTAAAAAAACCTTTGAGGCTCCCGGACTCTGACTTATCTCCGGTGTTCAATGTGCTGTTTTCTACTGTTCCGCTCTCGTTCTCTGCACTTTTATTCTCATTAGCTTCAATATCCTGCAGTTCGGCTTTAAAACTTTCATTTTCCGAAAGCCATAAGGTAATGTTTTTCTCAGAGTTGAAATTTCCCTTCAATACTGTACGTTTATTTTCAAACCCGAGGCTTTTGTTGTTAAGCCCCTCAATTCTCTCTGCGTCAAAACCTGATGGAAGAGTGATCGTGACATATGAATCTGGAGTTCCCATAAGCCAGATCTCTGTTCCGGTGCCGGCCTCTTCTTTGAAACCGTATATAACACTGGCACGGTTTATGATTGATGAATTTTTATAAGTTCTTCCGAGGGCTTCTTCGGGAATCCAGAACTCAATGTCTTTTAATTCAACAATTTCTGAGGTTGAATTTAGTTTTATATCAGGTTCTTCTTCTACGGCTTTCTTCATCTTTTCCCCTAAAAGGACTTCCATTTTCCGAATTTCCCAGGCATTAACAAAGCCGTCATTATTGCCTGTTTCTGCGTCTATAATTCTCCGGAATAAAACAGCTTCGTTATCTGTGGTTTTTTCGTCATAATCCCATGTTATCCCGTTTCTTTCCAGCGTTATATTATTGCCGGGAATAAAAGCTGCAGCACAGGGTTTTGCAAAAAGAACTGGGGAGAGAAGGGTCGCCAGTAAAAGACTGGCTAAGAAAAGATGATACAGTTTCAAGAATGTCAACTCTTTTTTCATTTTATTTGTCTGCCGTCCCGGTAACTTCTCATTTTTTCTGTAACTTATCTCCTCGTAAATTTATTTAGTTGTTACCTCACATCCGTCATGGGTTATTATGACAGTATGCTCTGCCTGGGAAACAAGCCCCCCGGCACTTTCAATAAGTACAGGATAGGAGTGAAGGATTCCTGCCCTTTCAAGCTGGATAAGTGAAAATTCGAGTTTATCTGATTTGAGCCAGCGTTTAGCGAAGGGGAGTTCCCTGTACTCTTCCGCCTGTTTAAGAACGTTTCTGACTGCTGGCATGCGGACAGGCTTTTTCCTTATGATGCTGTATATCTCAGCCCAGCTCCCGTCGTGTACAAGCCCTGTCCCGTTAGTTGCAAAAGGTTCGATTGCAAGAACATCTCCTTCCTTAAGGATGACCCCGCCTTCCACGTGTTTATTGGGCACTGAGGGGTTGTCGTGAGCTTCATATTGAGAAAGCCCGTGGCCTGTGAGGTTCATAATAGGACTTAAACTATAGCTGCGGATACTTTCTTCTATTGCAGTTCCTATCTCTCCTGTACTGACTCCGGGCTTAATAAGGTCTATAGCTGCTGCCAGGGCATCCTCAGAGGCTTTTACAATATCAGGATTGCCTGAAAGGTCCACAGTTATTGCCGAATCTGCTATGTACCCATCAACATGAACTCCAAGGTCCAGCTTCACCATATCTTTTCCAAAAACGTCCTTATCTCCTGCTTTCGGGGTTGCATGGGCAGCCTCCTGGTTTCTTGAGATATTGCAGGGAAATGCAGGTTTGCCTCCCAGTTCTATGGTTTTATTTTCTACAAATTCGGCAACTTCAAGCAGGCTGTTTCCTACTTTTATCATATCTGCAGCCTCAGCCCTGACAATTTTCAGGATTCTGCCTGCTTCTCTATACTTTTCAAGAACATCTTCTCTGTTGTAAACATTATCTGTCATATTAACCCCGCTTCAGGATGCGTTTATACAAATCCTGGGTATTTTCTGTTTATAAACAATATTATAGTTGTTTTTATTGCTTTATTAGGCCAGCAAGTCCGTTAATGAGTTTATATCTGTAAATTCTGGGTTTACTTTCTTTTTTGCTTTTTTAGTGCTTATTTTACGTAGCCAGGAGAATTTCAGGTTAATTTCCGGTTACAATTTATTCTTTTATTTATAAATAAGATTTTAATACAAATTTCTTTTCCAGCCGCGTAAGGTTCTTGCACCCTTCTTCAGTAACCAGTACCATATCTTCGAGCCGGATTCCTCCGATCTCCGGGTAATAGAGGCCCGGTTCGATAGTTATTACGTTGCCTGCCTCAAGGATAAAGCTGCTTTCTCCAACACCGGGTATTTCATGGATATCAAGCCCTACTCCATGCCCTGTGGAGTGTGTGAAGCCTGCTTTTGATCCGCTTCTGTAAGTGTGATAGCCTCTTGCTTCAAACAGGTCACAGACTGCAGTGTGTATTTCGGCTGCCTGAACTCCAGCTTTAACCATGGATAATGCTTTTTTCTGGGCTTCAAACACAGTCTCATACATTTCTTTCAGCTTTTCAGAAGCTTCGCCCCGTAGCACCGTGCGCGTCATGTCTGCAAAATAGCGCTTCTTCTTGCTTCTCGGAAAAATATCAAGAATAATCGGTGCATTTGCCCTGAGAGGTCCATCTGTAGTACCGTGGGGATTTGCGGTGTCCTCCCCGCAGGAGACTATAGTTTCTTCTGCTTCACACCCGAAATCAAGCAGTGTATGGTCAATGACTGAATTCACTTTAGCCCCGGTAAGTATTTCCCCTTCAACATAAAGTATGCCTTCTTTTTCTTCTGCTCCCTCTATCAGGGCAATGGCTGCCTCCATAGCCTTTTCTCCTGCCATCTGGGAGTATCTTATGGCTTCAAGCTCTTCCTGCCTCTTCACGCTCCTCATTTTTCTGAAAGGGCTTTTTATGGGCACAATGGTAAAACCCGCTTCTGTAAGATAGTTTGAATAAAAGACCGGAAAATCATAGGGGACTGCAATTCTTTTTACTTCTTCTCCTAGAAGCAGCTCTGAGATGCAGGCTGCATAAGCAATAGATGCATCCTTTTTCTCTTTGATTTTCTCGCGGTAGCCAAATTCCTGGGTTGTTTTTATATTTGAAATCCTTGATTCAATTTCAGCTCTCCCGCGCTCCATTTCCGAAATAAAAAGGATCTCTTTCCCGGCTCCTGTTTGCAGATACATAAACTCATCCGATGCCAGGAAACGGGTTACATAGTAAATGTCGGCGTTATGGATATCCCCTGTCATCAGGTAAGCATCTGCTTTTGCTTCTTCAAGGGATTTTTTTATGCTGAAGTCTGTAACTTTCATGCTGGGTAATTCTGATGTTTGTAGATAAAGTTGTTATCGTCAGCCGGCAGGCATATGTATGGATCTGCGTGTAAACTCAAATCCGGCTGGTAACAAATCTAATACTTAGTAACAAAGCCGATACTCAACAACAAATCTAATACTTATCAAGTCCTGATCTAACCTGAATGTTTTCCTCTCCCAGTATCGTTCTGGCTGTTTTTCAGGTTTCTTTTCGGGGTTTCTTTTATCTTACTGCTATCCGGTTTCCTTTTCTTTCTCCTTATTCATTTCATACTCCAGGAAAAAGAGCTCC
>WPCH01209177.1_pt1 | contig 10125 bp, 8 predicted proteins | sample 5399881 | NCBI WGS metagenome assembly WPCH01 (sample SAMN12869468, study PRJNA574797) | sludge metagenome | isolation source: wastewater treatment of pH5 | place: China:Beijing | collected 2019-05-20 | reverse complement strand
AAAAAAGTGTAATAAAATTTACGTAATTATATTGCAACGTAACAATAGTTATGTTACATTAATGTTACAAACGTTACGTTATTAAATTTAATGTAACGTCAACATAAAAACTATGAAATAAACATTTCTTAGAAATTACATATAGATAACTTATTAAAAAGGAGGATACATAATATGAAAGAGCAAGTATTACAAGTAACAAAAGGTGACTTCGTAGGATCAGCAAGTGGAGCGGTAGTATTAACAGCATTAATCGTATTTTTATCAAGTGTATTAGTATAATAGAAGTTTTAAATCAAACAAAAAAGGAAGGAGAATGAGGGATATGAACAGTGAACAAGTGTTTCAAGTAACAAAAATAGATTTATTAGGATCCTTAGGTGGAGCGGTAATATTAACATCATTTATTCTATTCCTTGCAAATGTATTAGTATGAGATATATAAATACAATCATTCAAAAAAAATAAAGACTCTAACGTATTAGTAAGTAGTTAATATGTTGGAGTCTTTTTTATATTCTTCTTATATCCCCTCAAGTATTAAAGTTACCTCATTATCCAGCATGCATGGCTAATTAAACGTTGCGGTTGAAACTTGATTCAACGAATAATCAAAAATCCACTGAATAAAATCCCGCTTTATTTCAAAGAGAAAAAAGTCGAATTTTATATGTAAGAAAAAAAGAGGAATTTGACAGAAAAGATAGAAAATTTTAAAGGTCAGAATTTGTTAGCTTGCTAACTAATTTCTATTAATTAACGTTGGAAGCGTTTTCGGTTGGTTTTAAGTATGGACCATTTAATCTATTTACAGGGGGATGAAGATATTATGAAACAAAAATCTATGGATACGCTAGCTGCACAAATGGAGGACTTTTTTCCAGTACGTGATGTAGATCATTTGGAATTTTACGTAGGGAATGCAAAGCAATCGAGTTATTATCTTGCGAGAGCGTTCGGATTCAAAATTGTGGCTTACTCTGGATTAGAAACTGGAAACCGTGAAAAGGTATCTTATGTTCTTGTGCAAAAAAATATGCGTTTCGTTGTGTCTGGAGCTTTAAGTAGTGAAAATCGTATTGCAGAGTTTGTAAAGACTCATGGTGATGGCGTGAAGGATGTGGCACTACTTGTTGATGATGTTGATAAAGCATACTCAGAAGCAGTGAAACGTGGTGCCGTCGCAATTGCTCCACCGCAGGAATTAACAGATGAGGACGGTACATTGAAAAAAGCAGTTATTGGTACGTATGGTGATACAATTCATACGCTTGTAGAGCGTAAAAATTATAAAGGGGCATTTATGCCAGGATTCCAAAAGGTAGAATTTAATATTCCATTTGAAGAGTCTGGTTTAATTGCTGTTGATCATGTAGTTGGTAATGTTGAAAAAATGGAAGAGTGGGTTAGTTATTACGAGAATGTTATGGGCTTTAAACAAATGATTCATTTTGATGATGACGATATTAGTACAGAGTATTCGGCGTTAATGTCGAAAGTTATGACGAATGGAAGTCGTATTAAGTTTCCTATTAACGAACCAGCAGACGGAAAGAGAAAGTCACAAATTCAAGAGTATCTAGAATTCTATAATGGAGCTGGTGTACAACATCTTGCTTTATTAACAAGTGATATTGTTAAAACAGTTGAAGCGCTTCGTGCAAATGGGGTGGAGTTTTTAGATACACCTGATACTTATTATGATGAGTTAACTGCACGAGTTGGAAAAATCGATGAAGAAATTGATAAGTTAAAAGAATTAAAGATTTTAGTAGATCGTGATGATGAGGGTTACTTACTACAAATCTTTACGAAACCAATTGTAGATCGCCCGACTTTATTTATTGAAATCATTCAACGTAAAGGTTCTCGTGGATTTGGTGAAGGAAACTTTAAAGCGTTATTCGAATCAATTGAAAGAGAACAAGAGCGTCGCGGAAACTTATAAGATTTATATCCACCAGCAAAAGTCCCTTTGCTGGTGGAAATTTCATTTTTATAAGGAGGAATCAGGATGAAATTTGTTACATTTTGTCTTCCTTCAAAAGAACTACGGGCTGGATGGCTTGAAGGTGACAAAGTAATAGATATGAATCTTGCTAGTGAAGGGAAAATCCCTTCTTCTATGATTGCTTTTTTAGAGAAAGCGGATGAGTATGTAGAAGTAGTGCGGAATATTAAGAATCCAAATAAGGGTATATATGCTTTAGAAGAAGTACAATTGACAGCTGCTCTTCCTAATCCGAGTAGTATTCGAGATTTTTACGCATTTGAACAACATGTAAAAACAGCTCGCGGACGAAGAGGATTAGATGTTGTGCCCGAATGGTATGATATTCCGGTTTTTTATTTTACTAATCATCGTGCTGTAATTGGTTCCGGTGATTTTGTAATTGGTCCGAAAAAGTCTAAAAAGCTTGATTATGAGTTGGAGATTGCTTGCGTAATGGGAAAAGAAGGGCGAAATATTTCTCGTGAGCAAGCAGAGGAATATATTTTTGGTTATTGTATTATGAACGACTGGAGTGCGAGAGACTTACAAGCAACAGAAATGAAAGTAGGTCTCGGTCCAGCGAAAGGAAAAGACTTTGCAACTTCTTTAGGAGCACATCTTGTTACGAAAGAGGAATTAGACGTTTATCGTAATGGTGATCGATATAATTTAGAAATGACTGCTCATGTAAATGGAAAACTATTATCAAAAGGAAACTTCCAAGATATTTATTATACATTTGCTGAAATGATTGAACGTGCTTCAGAGGACGTTACGTTATATCCAGGAGATGTGATTGGTTCTGGGACAGTAGGAACAGGATGTATTTTAGAACTGGGTACAGAAGAGTGGCTACAAGATGGAGATGTTGTAGAACTGTCGATTACTGGTTTAGGTACACTACGTAATACGATCAAAAAAGAAAAGGAAGCGGGTGATGGGCATGTTTTATCGTCACATGGGAGAACTACCTCATAAACGACATGTACAATTTCGTAAAAAAGATGGATCGCTTTATCGTGAACAGGTAATGGGAACAAAAGGTTTTTCTGGTACGCAGTCTATTTTGTATCATCATTATATGCCAACAGAAGTAGGTCATTCTGCATTATCGCATTCTTGTCAGTTGCAGTATGAAGAGGATGTTGCTCTTTCTCATCGCCACTTTCGAACGAAAGAAAGTAAAAAAAGTGGTGATGCAATAAGTGGACGGAATTTCATACTTGGAAATGAAGATTTATTAATTGGGGTAGTGAGTCCAACAGAAAAAATGGATTATTTCTATCGTAATGGTGATGGCGACGAAATGTTATTTGTTCATTATGGAACAGGGAAAATTGAAACGATGTTTGGAACGATTCACTATAGAAAAGGCGACTATGTAACGATCCCAATTGGAACGATTTATCGTGTTATTCCAGATGAAGGAGAGACTAAGTTTCTTGTTGTAGAGGCGAATAGCCAAATTACAACGCCGCGTCGTTATCGAAATGAATACGGACAATTGTTAGAACATAGTCCGTTTTGTGAAAGAGATCTTCGTGGTCCAGAAAAATTAGAGACATATGATGAAAAAGGCGAGTTTGTCGTAATGACAAAATCAAGAGGCTATATGCATAAACATGTTTTAGGACACCACCCGTTAGATGTTGTGGGATGGGATGGCTATTTATATCCGTGGGTATTTAATGTAGAGGATTTTGAACCAATTACAGGGCGCATTCATCAGCCACCGCCAGTACATCAAACATTTGAAGGACATAATTTTGTTATTTGCTCTTTCGTACCACGTTTATACGATTATCATCCAGAGTCAATTCCGGCACCATATTATCATAGTAATGTTAATAGTGATGAAGTTCTTTACTATGTAGAAGGAAACTTTATGAGTCGCAAAGGTGTGGAAGAAGGTTCTATTACACTTCATCCGAGCGGGATTCCCCATGGACCGCATCCGGGGAAAACAGAGGCAAGTATAGGGAAGAAAGAGACGCTTGAATTAGCTGTTATGATAGACACATTCCGTCCGCTTCGTATTGTAAAACAAGCACATGAAACAGAAGATGAAAAGTATATGTATAGCTGGATTGAACAAGGTTCATATACTGTGAAATAAGTAAAAAGGCATGCTCTCAATAAGGGGGCATGCCTTTTTCACGGAATCGACATGTATAATAATACCAAAAAAATAATGGAAAGATATATAGAAAGAATAATAAGGATTGTGCATATTCAGAAGAATTTCTACTTGTTTCGACAAAAGTATTGACTAGGAAAAGCGTAATGAGTAAAATAAAAAAGCGAATTAAAAATTTTCAGAAAATTTAAAACTTGGAGGAGTGAAAGATGAAGCAAATTTTTCAAAAGAAGCCAATTGCAAAGTTAATGCAAGAAAGTAAGCAAAAAACGTTAGCAAGAACATTGGGCGCGCTAGATTTAACTATGCTTGGAATCGGAGCAATTGTTGGAACTGGTATTTTTGTTCTAACGGGTGTTGTGGCAGCGAAACATTCTGGGCCAGCTATTATATTATCATTTGCGATTGCCGCTCTAGCTTGTGCCTTTGCTGCATTTTGTTATGCTGAATTTGCTTCTTCAGTTCCTGTCTCGGGCAGTGTGTATACGTATACATACGCGACGATGGGGGAAGTATTCGCATTTTTAATTGGCTGGGACTTAATGCTGGAATATTTACTTGCTACATCTGCTGTAGCGAACGGTTGGTCTGCATATTTTCAATCTTTATTAAAGGGGTTTGGAATTCATATTCCGACTATTCTCTCCTCGGCTCCTGGTACAGGTAAGGGTGGAATAATTGATCTACCTGCAGTTCTAATTATTTTAGTGATGACAGTTCTTTTATCTAGGGGTGTTCGTGAAAGTGCACGAGTAAATAACATTATGGTATTTATTAAAATAGCAGTTGTTCTTATTTTTATCTTTGCTGGTTTTAATTATGTGAAACCTGAAAACTGGACGCCTTTTATGCCATTTGGTTTAGATGGTGTAATGGCTGGAGCGGCTACAGTATTCTTCGCATTTATAGGATTTGATGCAGTTTCAACAGCGGCAGAAGAAGTGAAACGTCCGCAACGTGATTTACCAATTGGTATTATTGCATCGTTATTAATTTGTACAGTTCTTTATATCGTTGTTTCGCTTATTTTGACAGGAATTGTTCCATACGGACAGCTAAATATATCAGATCCAGTTGCTTTTGCACTTCAATTTATTGGACAAGATGGTTTAGCGGGGGTAATTTCAGTAGGAGCAATTACAGGGATTACAACAGTAATGCTAGTTATGATGTATGGGCAAGTTCGTGTTTCTTATGCGATGAGCCGAGATGGTTTACTGCCGAAGCGTCTTGCTAAAGTTCATCCGAAATTTAAAACGCCATTTTTAAATACATGGACAACGGGAATTATTGCGGCACTGATTTCAGGATTAATAGATTTAAATGTTTTAGCACATCTTGTAAATATGGGGACATTGTCAGCATTTGCACTCGTAGCTGTTGCGGTAATCGTAATGAGAAGAACACATCCAGACTTACCAAGGGCATTTAAGGCTCCGCTTGTACCATTTTTACCAGCATTAACAGTGATCTTCTGTTTATACTTAATGCTTCAATTATCGGGGACAGCATGGATTAGTTTTGGGATATGGATGGTTATTGGTATAGCGGTTTACTTCTTATATAGCCGAAAACATAGTGCTTTAAATAATAGTAAAAAAGAAGAAGATGTTGCAAATTTATAAGTGAAAAAATCCATTCTAATTCTGTTAGAATGGATTTTTTTATTTGAAAATTTACATTTTTCTGAACTTATTATAAGATAATTGTTGGCTAACTAAAGGGGTGAAATGATGAAAAATACGTGGCGTGAGTTAAGGGAGATGGACCGTAACGTATGGATTCGATTTATTGGAGAGACGTTAAATGGAATTGCAATGATGATGTTAATGCCTTTTTTTGCATTATATTTAAAAGATAAGGTAGATTCGTTGTTGGAAGTTGGGGTTATTATGGCGCTTTCTCCAATTGCTGCAAGTTTTGGATCACTTATAGGAGGGAGAATTGCTGACATATATGGAAGAAAGCCTATTATGATATTTTCTATGGCAAGTAATGCATTATTAATGCTCGGTTTTCTATTTATAGAAGGGTTTATTCCATATGCAATTTTATCTATTTTTTTAGGGTTGAGTAATTCTTTATTTCACCCAGCTGCATCAGCTATGGTCGCGGATGTAACGGCACCAGAAAAAAGAACAGAGGCATATGGTTTATTACGAATGGGACACAATATAGGTGCTGCGATTGGTCCGATAATGGGAGCATCAGTAGTTGTGTTGTCAAAGAACCTTGTGTTTATTATTGCCTCTTCTACAATGCTATTTTATGCGTTACTTGTATTACTTCTTATTCAAGAGACGATGCCAAAAAGGACAGATAAGGAAGAACATAAAGAAAAGGAAACTGGGGCAGTTTGGAAAATTGTAATGCGAGATAAGGTACTAATGATTTACTTATTAGCAGGCATTATCATTTCGATGGGGTTTTCTCAAACCGAAGGCATGTTGCCACTACATTTTGATAATGAAATGAAGCATATTTTTGGAACGAATAATCCATATCCATATTTAATGGCGTTAAACGGACTATTAGTTGTTTTATTCCAGTTTCAAATTTCAAAATGGGCTACGGATAAACCGGTCGGGAAGACGATGTTATATGGTGCATGTTTATTCGGGATTGGATTATTTTTTATAGGGTGGTTACCGAAGTGGTTTGGAGAATTTAATACAAATGCTACAATTATTTTAATAATACTACTGTTCGTTTATGCTATATATACGTTAGGTGAGATGATTATGTCGCCTGTACAGATGACATTTGTAGCAAATTTGGCCCCTGAGCATTTGAGAGGGACTTATATGGGAGCTGCAAGTTTGCAGTGGATTACAGGAAGCGCATTTGGTCCACTTTTGGGCGGTTTTTTATTAGATCGATTACTTGGTCACTTTCTATTTACAATTTTAGCTGTAGGATGTGTAGTTGCAGGTATTGTATATGTTTCTTTAGATCGCCTTGTGGAGCAAAGGCAAAAAGACACACTAACCAAACAATCTTCTTAGTGAATAGGTGACATACACAAAAAAGGGGATTTCTACATATTTTAGGTACATAACTAGATTAGATTGCCATTTTATTTTGTGTAGTTATATAGAAAATGAAATGAAAAACCAATAAGTGATGTTATTTAATTATTTATGGAAGTTACATTTTATTTCAAATAGGAACTACCTATTTTTATAAAAAGTGCTAAAATAGAAAAATGAAAACAATTGGTTAGGGTGATTTCATTGACGAAAATTAAATTAGGTTTATTATATGGTGGAAAATCAGCTGAGCATCAAGTTTCGCTACAGACGGCTCTTGCTGCTATTAAAGCGTTAAATCAAGATAAATTCGAGATTCATCCAATTTATATTACTGAACAAGGTCAATGGGTACGCGGTGAGCGTATTGAAGGCGAAGTAACAGATGTTGAAGCTTTAAAAATGAGCGGTGCAGAAAATGCGATTTCTCCGTTATCATTAAGTACAGAAATTATCCCATCTGCAGCTTCTGAGGAGAACGCTATTGACGTTATTTTCCCATTACTACATGGACCAAACGGTGAAGATGGAACGGTTCAAGGACTATTAGAATTAATGAATATCCCTTATGTAGGAAATGGTGTTCTAGCATCATCTGCTGGTATGGATAAAGTTGTTATGAAAAACATCTTTGCAGAGGCTGGTTTAAAACAAGCAAAATATGCATCCTTCATTCGTAGTGCATGGGAAAAAAATCGTGAGGAAGCTTATTCTAAAGTAGAAGATAAGTTAGGATATCCTTGCTTCGTAAAACCAGCGAACCTTGGTTCAAGTGTTGGTATTAATAAGTGTAAAAATCGTGAAGAACTTGAGGATGCATTTGTAGAGGCATTCCAATTTGATCGCAAAATTATTGTAGAAGAAAATATTGTAGGTCGTGAAGTAGAAGTTGGGGTACTAGGTAATGATGAGCCGAAATGTTCAGTTGTAGGTGAAATCGTTCCGAAAAAGGACTTCTATGATTATAAGTCGAAATATATCGATGGTGATACGGCGCTAATTATTCCAGCTGAAATGACAGAAGAAGAATCTAATGTAATTAAGCGTGATGCGATTATTGCATTCCAATCATTAGACGGTGCAGGTTTAACGCGAGCTGATTTCTTCTTAACGAAAGATGGAGAAGTGTATATTAACGAAGTAAACACAATGCCAGGATTTACACCGTTCAGTATGTTCCCTCTATTATGGCAACATACTGGGTTACCATATCCAGAATTAATCGAAGAGCTAATTCGTTTAGCGATTGAACGTCACGAAGAAAAACAAAAAATTAAATATACAATCTAATAAAAAAGGAGGAAGCACTATTCATAGGAATAGTGCTTCCTCTATGTAAGGAGCGTTTATATATGATAAAGCGAATGTTAAAGCAAGTGGAACAGATGGTAAATGGTACTGAATTAGCAGAGCAATATGAGGGAATTACTATTCAAGGCGTGTCTATTGATACGAGAAAAATTGAAAAAGGAAACTTGTATGTTCCGATTCAAGGGGAGCGCTTCGATGGACATGCTTTTGTAGATAAAGCTGTTGAAAATGGAGCTGTGGCTACATTATGGATGAAAGATGTAGCGAATCCACCTGAGAATCTCCCGGTTATTTTTGTAGAAGACACGCTATCGGCATTGCAAATGTTAGCGAAAAACTATCGCGATCAATTGGATGTTAAAGTTGTAGGTGTAACGGGTAGTAACGGTAAAACATCTACGAAAGATATTGTAACAAGTCTTCTTGCGACTAAATTCAAAGTGCAAAAAACAGAAGGGAACTTCAATAACCATATCGGATTACCTCTTACCATTTTAAACTTAGAAGAAAATACAGAAGTAGCAGTATTAGAGATGGGTATGTCAAGCCGAGGCGAAATTGAATTCTTATCTAAGTTAGCTCGTCCTAATGCAGCTATCATTACAAATATTGGTGAGGCACATTTAATGGATTTAGGATCTCGTGAGGCAATTGCTGAAGCGAAATTAGAAATTGTTACAGGATTACAAGAAGGTGGCGTGTTCGTATATAACGGAGATGAGCCTTTATTAACGAATCGTGTTCCTGGAATGAATTTAGCAGCAGAAACGGTTACGTTTGGTGATGCAAGAGCAAACGATTATTATCCAACGACTGTAACATTACAAGCAACTGGGACACATTTCAAAATGAATAGAGATGAAAATATTTCATTCTACTTACCGGTGTTAGGAAAACATAATGTGTATAATACACTTGCTTCAATGGCAATTGCGAAACATTTTGGTGTAACGTGGGAAGAGATGAAAGAAGGTTTAGTAACACTTCAAATGACGGGCATGCGTATGGAAATTGTGAAAACAAATAGTGGTTTAACAATTATCAACGATGCTTATAATGCAAGCCCGACGGCTATGGAAGCAGCATTCCATTTAATGAATGGTTTAGATGGTTTTGCTAAAAAAATCGTTGTGCTCGGTGATATGTTAGAACTTGGAGATCAAGAAGTACAGTTCCATTATGAGGTAGGAAAATTAATCGATCCAGCAAAAATCTCACATGTATTCACATACGGTAGATTAGGGGCTCAAATTGCTGAAGGAGCAAAAATTAATTTCCCTAATGAACGTGTAAAGGCGTATGATAATAAAGAAGAGTTAGTAAAAGATTTACAAGCAGTAGTCGATGTGAAAGATGTTGTATTAATAAAAGCATCTCGCGGTATGAAATTAGAAGAAGTAATTACGATGTTGAAATAATTGGTGTATATAAATAGGGATGATAGTTACGAAAATAGAAGAAACTTATAATAAGCGCTTACAGTAAATATAAAAAAATAAAAGTGAAGAAAAAAACTCTGAATATGAAAATAAGGTAACAGTTGGGTTTGCTTTTTACACATACAAAACTTATAATTGATAAAGTGTAATAACGTTTAGAAGTATTTTCGTGAAGAATATACGCCCGTTTATATACGTGAGCATTCAGGAAAAGGG
>WPCH01084797.1_pt1 | contig 10125 bp, 23 predicted proteins | sample 5399881 | NCBI WGS metagenome assembly WPCH01 (sample SAMN12869468, study PRJNA574797) | sludge metagenome | isolation source: wastewater treatment of pH5 | place: China:Beijing | collected 2019-05-20 | reverse complement strand
CCCTCCTAATCTAGCTCCATAATTTCTTTAAGCGTCCGATCTGAGATGTATGTGTTAACAATCTGTATCTGTCCATATTTCTTTCTAGCCATTCCCTCGGCTTCGCTCTTTGTCTTCGCTTCGAACCACCTTAACTTTTGTCTTAGGTCTTTATCAAAGAAATCCACGGTATAAGTAGGGATTCCCTGCGGCTTCGCTAGGAATTGCTCCGCTGTGCTTTTCGCTTTGTAATCAAAAGTTCCCAATATGTCGTCAAAACTTAGTTGACTTCTCACTGTTCAAACCTTCTTTCCAAGTTAACGAACTTTCCGTACTCCTTAATGAATGCCAATTCTACTGATCCAACCGGACCATTCCTTTGCTTACCTATGATGATTTCAATCGTGTTTTTGTTTTCCGTTTCTCGGTCGTAATAATCCTCTCGATATAAGAACGCTATGACGTCTGCATCCTGCTCTATTTGTCCACTCTCACGTAAATCGGACATCATAGGTCTTTTGTCTTGGCGTTGTTCTACACCACGGCTCAACTGAGATAAAGCAACCACGCATACATTTAATTGGCGAGCCATCGTTTTCAGCGTCCGGCTAATTTCTGCAATCTCCGCTTGTCTGTTTCCTTTATGTACCGGATTCCCTGTTATTAGTTGTAAGTAGTCGATGATCACCATGATTTGTCTGCCTGGGAACTCATCGCATAACTTTTTAACTTTTGACCAGATAAAGTTCGTTGTAATCCCTGCATCATCAAAGATTCGAATGTTTTTGTTATTCAAAGCTCCCATAGCTTGCGTTAACTTCGTCCAATCTTCTGGGTTTAACTCACCTGTTTTCATGCGATTCCCATCAATATTTCCGTTAATACTGACCATTCTTTTTAACAGTTCTTTTTGGCCCATTTCTAGTGAGAAGATAGCAACTACATCACCTTCACCTTGTTCGCCCGCTGCATTGCTGCCTACGTTTAAACAGAATGCCGTTTTACCAACCGATGGTCTTGCTGCTACGATGATTAGCTCCTGTGGTTTGAATCCTGCTGTCATGCGGTTTAATTCCGTGAATCCCGTATCCATTCCAGCCAATCCGCGAACCGGATTTTCTAACTCGCCGAAAACTTCTATAAGTCCGTCCTTGATTCGCCCATCACTGTTCTTGTCTTCCCTACTTAAATTCAGTAGCGCAGCCATTTGAGTTTGTATAGCAAGTTCTGTATCATTCCCGCTATGAACCGCTTGTTTTAACGCTTCTGTATTTCTTACAACCTCTCGATCTCGCCATTTACTCCACACGATTTTTTCATAGTATTTAATATTAGAAGTGCTTGGTGTAGTTTCAGATAATTGAGCAAGATAACCGATTCCACCGACATCCTCTATAAGCCCTTTCTCAGCCAATCTAGCGGTCAAAGTTACAAAGTCTACTGGTTCGTTTCCGCTATCGATTTCGAGCATTGTACGGAAGATTCGGACGTGCTGAGGACGATACATCTGCTCAGGTTGTAAATTAATATCTTTTATCTTGTCTGGATCTAAAATCAATCCCCCTAGAAGACCTTGCTCTGCTTGAATGCTATATAGCCCCTCGTAATCTAAAGTGTGATTCACTGTCTTCCCCTCCGTTTAATCCCCAATATCTTCGCGATTTCCTTTAAATGCTTTTCCCGTTCCTCCGGCGGCGCCACGTCTTTGCTATTTTCATCCCACTGATTGAACATTGTTTTTGTATCGGCAACAGTTGGCCCTGTATATTTCACTTCATGATCTTCTTTTAATAAATCAGCTGGTTTAGGAGGAAATTGATTGTATTTTGCATAGTTAGAAAGGTTTTTTAGCATTTCTTCATATTCTTGTTCTGATAGAATGGTAGTCCATAAGTCGATTTTCATTTGTGTTACTTCAAATATTGGGTACAATGCATTAATTGCCTTTAATAATTCAAACGTTTGCTTCTTAATCAAGGTCAAAGTCCTCCTCTCTAACTTCCTTCTTACCTTTAACGACTTTAGGCTGAGTTTTTGCTTTCTCTTTCTTGATCTTCACTACCAAAGCATCGAACTGTTTTCTTAACTTAGCTGGAGAAAGAATGTTAGCGCTCCAGAAGTCATCCTTTTGTGTCCAGTTGATAAGGTATTTAATTGCTTCACCCGTTCTGTTGTCACGTTCCCTCATTAAACGGAAGTCATTAGCCCATTTTTCTAAGTTAGGTTCTTTTGCTGATGGATTATTTTGTAGCATTAATTCGAATAACAATTTCGCATTCTCCAGGTCGGAAGTTGAAAACTTTTGACAAGAAGGTTTTTTATTCTTTTCTTTATCTATTTCTTTATCTTCTTCTATATCTGTTGCGTGACTCTGCGTGACTGTCCCGTGACTGTCACGTGACATATCCAATCTAAGTTTTTCTCTTTGTTTTTGCTTACGTAATCGGTTTTGTTCACGTATTTTCTCTAGCCCATCAACGTTTTGATGCTTTTCCCAATTCGAAATGCAAATGTACTGATCATCAGTGATATCAATCATTCCAAACTGTTTGAACGTTTGTAGTGCAAGTCTTACTGTTGCTATCGGTCTATTAAAAAGTGTTGAGAGCATTTCTTCTGTGAAAGGAATGTTTTCGCTTAAGAAAATGTAACCATTGGCATTTGTTCTGCCCGCTTGAGACAACAATTTAATCCAAATGATTAGTAATGTGTCTGCATCTGGTAAGCTTTCAATCAATCGAATCTTTTCATCTTCAAACATGCTAGTAGAGAGTTTTATCCATTTAACATCTGCCATTTAGTTCACCTTCTTCATCACGAACAAATACTCAACTGTATCTGTGTACCCGTTAAATTTATATCCACCATTACCAAAGTTACGGCTCATATCATAATCAAAACTTTTTCTTTGCTTATAAATCTTTTGATATGGCTTTACGTGTTCATATCCGTCTTCTTCCAATTCTCTAACTCGTTTAAGTAATTTAGTAAGGTTGTAACCTCTCACCGGAATTGGTTTACTTGTATCTCGGTTATGTTTATTCCATTGAAAACTCATCACATCACGTCCCTTTCGCATACCGCTATGTCGCCTTGAATTTTGATTATTTTATATCCTGGGTAGCGATCGGGAGTAATGTACTCAATCGCCTTTGCTTTTGCTTCCTTTTCATTTCTTACGCCCTTCCACACCCACGCCGGAAGGACGACTTTTGATTGATTTTTATCTAACATAGGCTTTCACTCCTTAACCTGCTTGGCTATACTGTTTTTCCCAGCCCATTAGCACTTCAATTGCTTTCGATGCAACCTGCGAGCTAATCTCGCTTAGGTTGTCAGTTCCGATATTCCCTTTTAATGTATCCTCGATAGTATGTTTATCAGTCTTTGCTAGAGCTGAAATGTGCGCTATTTTTGCATGTATCATCTTCATTTGTTTCTCTGATGCTTTACCATTACCGCCATTCCCTTGTGGTTTGCTTGGTGCTTGCCCACTGTTACCTTTAGATTTAGGCTTGTCCTTCCCATAAGTAGCACCGTTGCCATCGTCATCTTCACCTGTGTTCAAACTAAGGAATGCTGCTAGTGAATAGCGTCTAGCATATGTGATACAACTCCCTACCGCTTGCGGATCGTTCTTTACTGGCTTCATTGTTAGTTCATCTGATTCAAGCCACTCACCACTTTCATGTAAGAGAAGTGTTTTTAACGTTACATTTTGACCGTCACCACTCGGTATCTGCATAATACTTAATCCGTGTTTAGAAAGGATTGGTCTAATTTCATCTATAATCGTGTCTAACGTTGCGTAATTGTTTTTAAAGAAAGGATTGTCTGCATCCTTTGCTATTTTGTTAACCTCTGAATTGAATTTCACTAATGCTTTAGCTAATTCGGTGATAGTTTCGCTCTTATTCATCGGATTCTCACGCCTTCACTCTGACGTAATGTAATTCCATCCCATTGCATTCCATCTTTAACCGCTGCAAGCAATAACTTCTTATCAACTTTAGGCGGCTGCGGAATCATGTATTCTGGTGGTACAACCGCATCTTCTGCGATGTCTAAGCTTGCTGGGTTCTTTTGAATACCTACAGTTACGATTGTTCCTTTAATACGTTTTACTTCTAATAAAGTCATTTGCTGATACAGGTAATCTTTTAAACTCTTACAGTTGTTTTCTACTGCTCTTCTACGTTCTGCTAATCTCTTTTCTTCTAATTTGATAGCTTCTGTATCCGCTTCAAGGTTTTTGATTAGTAGCGCAATGTTTTGCGATTTATCCTGGATGCTTTCTTCAATTGCTTGTAATGTATCTTGCAATGCTGATGGATCTACACCATCCTCAATCATCATTTGTAGTTCGTTCCAATTGTTTGTTAGTTCATAAAGTCTCATAGTTATTTAACCTCCGAGATTTCTATTTTGTTTCCACATTCGTTACATACAATTTCATCCGGAGAGTGATAATACGTTTGTAAATCCATGTCCGAGCCATCACAATTATCACATTTTATTATTTTCACTAACTCTTCTTTAGTAATGTTTCTGATTAAAATATCCATTTTTATATCCTCCTAGAAAGGCATTCCGCCATATGGTTTATTTGTTAAAACTGTGATTACATAGTCGAGATCTAACTTCTTAACCATGTCTTTTTCTTTTTCGGACATTTGTTTTAAAGTTTCGATTGCACGTTCTTTTTGCTTTTCTTGAACATCAACCATTTCCACATTCCTCCTTGTTTACTGTAAGAAACGACCGTGTTATAATAGAGGTACAAATTATTGCGTCGTTTCTTGAACCAGTCGATTAGGGGTAATCGGCTGGTTTTTATTTTGTTTTGATGCTTTCACGCATCGGAATATCCAGGAACCTTTGAATTAGGTGGGGACCAACATTAGATTCCTGAATATTCCGACAAGCGAAAGCTTGTCTTATTTCGTTTTGTTAGCTTTCTTGCTCCCTTTGTAGAATCCATATCTATGATCAACCTCGGCAATTAACATAACGAGTATCATCACGATTGCCGCTGATATGAAGCTTTTCGTATTTTCAAATACCAAGAACAAAATGACCAAGTAAATCGCTCCGTACATTCCAGTAAATATTTTAGAATTCATTTTCCATTCCCCTCTCTATTTAGCTAGAGTTATAAACTCCTTATGCATTTCCTCAACTTTATCTGCGCTGTTATGTATCCCTTTAGCTCGTAAATCACGTAGCATTTTAATGATGTTTGCTTTTTCGTCTTTGTCCCGCTGCTGTCTATCCATCACTTTTCATTCCTTATATACCGTTTATCTATCCAATCCATTAGACGAATGAATCCTGCGGTTAAAATGACAATTACCAGAATCATAAAATGTGAGAATGTGCTTTCTTCCATCATTTAAACCTCCTGTTCTAAGGGATTTTGATTTCCATAACTTCTTCATGTATTTTGTCTACTTCTGTAATTAACAGTGCTTTAATATCACACTCAAATTCCGTATTCTTATCTAATAAGCTATTTATCTCTTTAACAGATTCCATATTTAATTCGTTTTCATCGCTTTCTAACATATCGTCACGTTGAATCATTAAAGATGTTGATACATCATCTAAATATTTTAGTAAGTCGCTAAAAAGTTTTGCTTTTAAAACTGTGCTCATGTTTACATTTGCCATTATTGTTCCTCCTGAACCTGTTCAGCATCTTCTAACGTTTTTAGATATGAAGACATAATGCTCACGAAAAATTGTAGTTGGTCATAATCTGTAAATCTAAAAGCTGGAGAGTCCTCAATAACTAACAACACTTCGTTTTCTTTATCTTTTGGGGTGAATACTTCCATTTCCAATCCATTAAAATCAATAAGTTCAGTCACTTTTCTTAGTTTCATATTATTTACCACCTTTTTGTGTGAAGTTATTTAGTTTTTTCCATGTAAGTTCTTTAAGTAGTTGTTTGTGTTTTTTTACTAAGCAGTTCGGTATATCGTCAATGGATTTCAATCCTAATTGTTGTTTTAAATAAGAGGTTACCTGTCTCATAACCTTAGTTGTGTCTTTTTTAATCAAGTCTCGAACAGCTTGTTCTAAGTCGTTTTTAGAGCCTTCCATCGCTTCAAATGTAAGTTGGACTTTGTTACCTACAAATTGCTGAGCTTTTTTATGACGATCCTTTTGTAAATCATCACGGATTATTTTCGATGCTACGTTCGATAACTGTGCTTTTGTTAACCTTTCGTCAAAACTCCCTACAGTTTGGTCTAGAGTTTCGACTTTTTCTGTGTGCATATCAACTGCCTCGCCAAGCTTCCCTACATCTTGACCTACTTCTTCTAACATGTTACTTTGACTTGCGAATTGCGTATGTACCAACGCGAATAACTTTTCAATCATTACATCGTTACTTCTCTTAATAACTAAATCCCCTGATTCATTAAGTGTGATTGGTAATTGTCTAACTGATTCCATTTCCATTCCTCCGTTTAGCTAATTTTTCTACCTGTTTGAGCTATTTTTAAATCATTGATGAACTCCTGAAAAGCTTGGATACGCGAATCTAGAAGTTCTTTTGTTGCATCGCTTGAGTTCGCTATCGAACCTCGCATGAGAGAAGAAACAACTGCATCCTTTAAGAACTTGTCCATGTAGGCAATAAGGTTATGAACATTCTTATTGGAGATATAATTCATTGATTTTTCTTCTTTTTCCATGTCGTTCGCATCTTTGGATAACGCATCAGCTTTTTGTTTGTAGAAATCAGCGTTATCTCTATACTCTTGATTTTCTTCTTTTAACCTTTCAATCTCGTTAAGAAGATCATCCGGAACGACAGGCACTTCTTTTACTATCTCTTTTTCAACAACTTGAGGTTCTTGATTATGTAAAGTTTCTAGTTGTTTCATTGCGACTTGCTCTGATTTTCTTGCTTGTTCTAATTCCCTTTGTGATTCTTGCATTTTGTGCTCTGCTTTTTGTAGGAGGTCGTCCTTTTCTTTAAGAGACTTTTTCACTTCTCGAAGTTCTCGGACTGTCATCTCATCGACTGTTTTTTGTTCTCCTGTTGATGGGATGGTGTGTGATTGTTCGATGAATTGTTGACGTTCTACCTCTTGTGGTAATGAAAGCATTTCGAATATTTTACCTACAGGTAAATGTCTAGACGTCGCGACATTTGAAAATTGTTCGAATGATTGAATGAATTTATGAGCTGTCTTCCTATTTAAATCGACACTCTCTAACCAACTCACGAACTCTCCATGCGCTAAATCATGTTCTTTCACATGTTTCAATCGCTTTCCAATTTCGAATATCGACTGGCCTGCAATTTGTTGGTAACTTTTTATCTCTGCTGTAATGACGTTGATATCATTCGATAAGTTCATTACTTCATTCATTTGTTTTCATCCTTGCTATTCATGAAGCTATCTAGAATTTTCAAAAGTTGTTCTTGTTTATCTTGTGGCATCTGTTCAATTCGATGACATATATCCTGAACTTTACTTTCCAACTCTTCATTATTGGAAACTTGTAATTGTTTCATTTTCTTTCCTCCTTATAGTTCACGTTTCGTGAACGATTGATTAAAAAATAATAGTTAACTTTTCGTTAACCCTCTACTAGTTCATCCACTGAAACTCCATATAATTTAGATAGTAAACCTAGTCTATATAAGCTTGGTTGCCTCTTACCTGACTCAAGTTGCGAATAAGCAGACTTTGTTGAATATCCAAGATAATCACCTACATAAACCTGACTATAACCACGATTCTTGCGTAACGCTTTGGCTTTTTCTATATTTAATTTCATGTTTATCACCTTTGTTCGTTTCGTTAATTTGATAATATCATGACGTTCACTATTTGTGAACTCCTAAATTTAATTTTCTCTAAAAAACTTAAAAAGGTTGTCTTTGAGTGAACTTTTCTGTTACATTTTAAATATATATTGAGTATATATTTAATGTACAAACGCAAAAGATAATGGTATATGTGAACGTTATAAAGGGGAGGAAACAAATGAACCACAAATTAATTAGTAAGAGGGTAAAAGAAATTAGGACTGAAATATTAAAAATGAGTCAGTCTGAATTCATTAATGCACTCGGACTAAAAAGTAAATCTGCGGTTTCAATGTGGGAGAACGAAGAAATAGATAAATGCCCATCAAGAAAAACTTCTTTAGATATAGCAAAACTTGCAAATATATCTGTAGCTTATGTATTAGGTGAATCAGATGAAAAGAATCCTGTAACAACTGCTCAGGACGAATTCGAAGAACTAATAGCTCAATTTAGAGAAAAAGATCCAGAAAAGCAAAAAGAAATTATGAAATTATTTAAAGACTTAATGAAAATAACGGGCGATTGATAGCATCAGAAGCTACCGATCGCCTGTTTCATTTTTGATATAATTTCTAGTGATTTTTCATCACCTTCATGTGCTGTTTTCATAACATCTAATAATTGCAATTCGAATTCCAATACCTCTGCTGCTGTTACGTTTTCTAAACTCTCCTTTTTCATACCTAAAACCCCCGTTTTTATCTATATAGATTGTGAATTGTTCACAAGCGTAAAACTTTTACTTGTTCCCCTAAAAAGTTTTATAGCCTATAATGCACGAAAGACGCTACCGAAGTAGCGTCTTTTTAAAATCCCCTTATTTTAAGCTTAAAGCCCACCGGGATCCGTCATCATATATTGAATTGTAGGTGTAACATTTGAATTGGCACTAACTTTTGTGTCTGTCTTATATACTAATGTACATAAGGCAAAGGTACAGATTACTGTTACAATAATTTTTTTCATTTAACTCACCTGCTCTTTCGTTAAGGCTTCACGAATAGCCTGCATGTAATATATATTACCATTTTTGGCAAGCTCTAGCAATGCATTATTAAGATATTCTATTCTTTTTTCTGGTCTAGCGTAAGCATAGTAATACCATTGAAACCCAGTCAATTTTCCGTTCTCTTCTAACAACTCATTTAATAACTTAATAGCAAGGTTTCGATCGCCATATTTCGCTTCAAAAAAAGCAATTTCAGCCTTATCTATTGCTGTAAAATCAATTTTATCAAGATTAAAGTTATGTTCTATATAAAGAAAAGCTAATGTTGTATGAAATGATTTGTATTTTCGAGTTTTCTGTGCAGAAGATACTTCTTTTAATAAACTAATAGATTCTAGGATGTACTTTTCAGCTTTTAAAATTTCTCCCGAAAATATATAAGACTCTCCGATACAACATAATGCTGTAGCTTTTGTAATCAAGGCGTTAAAACTTGATTCTACGACTTTATTGGCTATTCTACGGCTTTCGCTAACATTGTTATTTAGAAGCTGTATATAGGCTTGACGCTCATAAAAATGTAATTCTACACATTGTTTTATAAACTTATTTTCCACTTTGGGTAGTGCATTTCTAGCATTATCAGCATGCGGAAGCATCGCACTATAATTCCCGTGGTCATACATGCATACTGTTAATAACAATTCAATAAGTATTTGGCGATCTACATCTTCTATTTGCGTCAGTTTATTGACCAAATAGCTTAATTCTTGTCCACGCATTTCATTACGGTTCCTCTTATTGAAAAGTTCAAATACATCAATATACCTTTGTAAATTTTCGTTTTCTTTATATTTTCTAATTAAATACTGAATAGTGTCATATTCCCCAGCTGCTTGACAATAAAAAAGAGATTTTTTCACATTTAAATCACTTGTGCATTTCATTGCGAATTTTTTTATTTTCAATCTAATTTCTCTTTGATTATCATAGACTTCATTCAACAGTTTCAAAAAGTTCTCAAATTTCATTTCGAATTTTCCATTTAGTCCATTACATAGTGTTGTATTACTAACACCTATTTTTATGGCTAAATCATTTCTAACCATATTGTTGGAATCAATAAAACCTCTTACCTCGTTCATTAACTTTCTCATTTTTGCTCCTCCTATTGGAACAAAGACTTCGCTCGTTTTCTCAACTTTTTTAAAGGGAAAATAATACCATAGTAATGATTTAGTAATATCGGCATGTTATAATGTAAGTGTTACTCGTGTAGTAACCGAAAAGAGACTTATGGCAGATGTTCCCCTCGTGAGTCGGGCGAACGGTGTAAGAGTGGGGCGAATCACTCTTACACACG
>WPCH01074487.1_pt1 | contig 10141 bp, 7 predicted proteins | sample 5399881 | NCBI WGS metagenome assembly WPCH01 (sample SAMN12869468, study PRJNA574797) | sludge metagenome | isolation source: wastewater treatment of pH5 | place: China:Beijing | collected 2019-05-20 | reverse complement strand
CCGCATCGACCATTTTCGCGGCTTCTACAATTACTGGGAAGTGCCGGGCGGCGCTCTCACAGCCGAAAAAGGGCGCTGGGCTGATGGTCCGCGCCAGCATTTCTTCGACACTGTGCTGGCCCAATTAGGCGAGCTGCCGCTTATCGCCGAGGACCTGGGCGAGCGCCACCCCGGCATCTTCGCCCTGCGCGACCACTACAACTTCCCCGGCATGAAGATCTTGCAGTTCGCCTGGTCTACCGATGGCCGCGACCCCTTCCTGCCTCAGAACTACGATAAGAACTGCATCGTCTACACCGGCACCCACGACAACGATACGACGATTGGCTGGTATGCGCAGGCGCCGGAGGTCGAGCGGGACTACTTGCGCCGCTATATGCGCGTCGACGGCAGCGATGTCGCCTGGGACTTGATCCGGCTGGCGATGATGTCGCCGGCCGCCGTCGCCATCATCCCATTACAGGATTGCATGGGGTTGGGGAGCGAGTGCCGGATGAACCTGCCCGGCGCCGCCAGCGGCAACTGGACCTGGCGCTATTTGCCGCACCAATTGACGAAGGGCATCCAGGCAGGCCTGGCCGAGCTCTGCCGGCTGTATGGTCGCGATGAAGTTTTGCCTGAAACAGAGGTCGTTTCGCCAGAAACCCCCTGACATACACCCCAAAAAACACAAACAGCTCTCTGAACTCAGAGAGCTGTTTGTGTGGCGAGAGAAAAAACCAGACGCGATGGTCTTGGCTTTAGCCCTGGCGCACCACGCGGATGACGCCACGCGAGCGGATGAAGTCAACTTCGAAGCCCAGGTCGCCAGCGGCTCGCTTCAAGCGATTTTTGACCGTTTGGCGGTTATCAGTGGCTTCCAGTTTGACGGCGACGCCTTCGCCGGGTTCCAGATGCATCAGTTGTTCTTTGTAGCGATCGAGAACGCGCTGGCGCTGTGACTTGCTGCGGCCACGCCGCTTTGCTTCCAGAATGTCGTTCACGTCGTCTTTTGTGAGTTTCTCGAATGTGGGCATGTTGCTTCCTCCATTGCAACGAAAGAATCAGGTTGGTAGAGAGGCATCTGTCGTCTATTATCTACCTTTTTCAATATTTGTCAATATCGCACAACACACACCTTCACAACCAGAAAATCAGACACCTGGCAGGTCTTGCAAGACCTGCCAGGTGTCTGATTCTTTTGACTTTGGTCAATTTGAGGAAACAAGATCGTAAGGACGTCTTGCCACCCATTGGCTCGGATAGCGAACCTAGGTCTATCAGGTCTTTTGCCGGGAAATGGGGCGCAGCCACGCCGCTGCGTGCGACCTGAGATGCGCCTTCAGGCGAGTTGAGCTTGCGCCACCTGGGCCAGACGAGCGCCCTCGTCCAACAGCGCCTGCACGGCCGGGGCGGAGCGCGCCTCGGCATAGACTCGCAGCACCGGTTCGGTGCCTGAAGGCCGGATCAGCAGCCAGCTATCATCGGCCAGCAGGTATTTGACGCCGTCGCGGGTGTTCAATCCCGCCAGCGCCTGCCCTGCCATATCCGCAGGAGCGCTCTCTGCCAGTCTCCGCACCATCTCAGCTTTCGAGAAGGGCTGGGTGTGATAGTCATGACGAGCGTAGACGAAGTAGCCAATGCGGGCCATCAGCCGATCGATCACCGCATCGGCGTTGCCGCCCTGCCGCGCCACTACTTCGGCCAGCAGCAGGCCCATCAGCACGCCGTCGCCCTCAGGGATGTGGCCGTGGATCGAGATGCCGCCTGATTCTTCGCCGCCAATGAGCACGTCGCCGTTCATCATCAGATCGGCGATATAGTTGAAGCCGACCGGGGTCTCGTGCACGGCCAGGCCATGCTCGGAGGCCAGGCGGTTGAGCATTTGGGTCGTGCTCACAGTCTTCACCACATCTCCGCGTTTTCCCGCCTGCAGGAAATGATCCAGCACCATGGTCATGATGCGGTGAGGATCGATGAATGCGCCGGTAGGGCCGACGGCGCCGATGCGATCGGCGTCGCCATCAGTGGCCAGACCCAGGTCGTGACGCCCACCTGCCATCAGCTGGCAAAGGTCCTGCAAATGCCGGCCAATCGGTTCAGGGTGTAGCCCGCCAAACCCTGGGTTGAGGTCGTGATGGAGTCGTGTGACGTCGATGCCTGCTTCGCGCAGGAGCCGGTCTGTGTAGTTCATGCCGGCCCCATACATAGCGTCCACAGCCAGACGCAGCCCTGAAGCGGCGACGGTCTCCAAATCAACCAGGCCGCGGATGTGAGCAGCGTAGGCAGGGTAGGGGTCGAAGCGGGTGATGGCGCCGGTGCGGGCCGCTGCATCGAGATCGATGGTGAGCGGCTCGCGATTGGCCTGCAGATTGGCAGCCAACAGTCGTTCGACCTCGCGGGAGTCGGCGGAACTGGCCGATCCGCCGTAGCCAGCCTTGAGCTTGATGCCGTTATAGCGCGGCGGATTGTGGCTGGCGGTGATCATCACGCCGCCATCGGCCTGGTGGGCGACGATGGCGTAAGAGACGGCCGGCGTGGGCGCGAAGCGCTCACACAACAAAACGCTGATGCCGTTGGCCGCCAGAACGGAAGCTACCGCGGCGGCGTAGCGATCAGAAAGAAAGCGGGTGTCGAAGCCAACGACCATCAGCGGCGCAGCGCTGGATCTTGCCAGTGTCCAGTCGGCGATGGCCTGGGCCACATGACGCACGTTGGCGAAGGTGAATTCATCGCTGATCACGGCGCGCCAGCCGTCGGTGCCAAATTGAATTGCCATGAATGGTTCCTCGTAGGAAATCGGATCGGCGACAAGCGGCTGTTGGACCGCCTGTGGCAGCAGACAACGTTTGTACCACAGGGCACAAGCCTCCGCCAAGCCGAACGATACTCACGAGAAAGCGCGCACAACCGGGGAGCGTGACAAAGGTAAAAGCGTTGTCTTGTGGTATTCTTTGCTGTGGACGACGCGAGGTGATGAGCGAAACGTGGCCCCAGAAGTGTGTTTCGCTGCACGATTCGCTCCGGGCGATCACATTTGCGTCCCAAGCCCCATACCAACACCCATTGAGGCAAACGACTTATGAAGGCAATCGTCATGGCGGGTGGGCAAGGCTCGCGGCTGCGGCCCTTGACGGTCAACCGGCCTAAACCTCTGCTGCCCCTGGTCAACAAACCTATCGTCGCCCACATTGTTGATTGGCTGCGGCGCAACGATGTCGATGAGATCATCCTCACCCTTCAGCACCAGCTCGATTGGTTCCAGAACTACTTGGCGGTGGCCGTGGGAGCGGGGGTGAATATCGAGTATCTGGTCGAGGATATGCCCCTGGGTACCGCTGGCGGGGTGGCGCAAGCCAGGGCGGCTGGTCTCATCCAGGATGGCGAAACACTGCTGGTCGTCAGCGGAGATGCTGCCACGGATGTCGATCTGGCGCCGCTGGTGGCGTTTCATCGCCAACGCCAGGCCGATGTGACTGTCGCCCTGCATCGCAGCCCCAATCCACTGGAGTACGGCATGGTGATTACAGAAGCTGATGGTCGCGTCACCCAGTTCGTGGAGAAACCAAATTGGGCGGAGGTTGTCAGCGATCTGGTCAACACCGGCATCTACGTCATGGAAGCGGCCGTGCTCGACTTGATCCCGACCAACACGCCAGCCGATTTCAGCAACGATCTTTTTCCTGCCATGCTGGCGCAAGGACGGCGCATCTTCGGCCATCCCATTTCTGGCTATTGGTGCGATATCGGCGCTCCGGCTGCCCATCTGCAGGCCAACGCCGATCTGTTGCACAACCGCATGCAACACGAATCGCTCGGCAAGCAAATGACTGGCGACATCTGGGTAGGCGAGAATGTGACCATCGCCCCGGACGCCCAGCTTTACGGGCCGATCTATCTGGGGCACAATGTCCACATCAAGCAAGGTGTGATCATCCAGGGGCCGGCTGTCATCCGCGATGACACGGTGATCGATCAGCGCGCCGCCATCTCGCGTTCTGTGATGTGGCGCGGGTGCTATGTGGGCGAGGACGCACAGATCCACGGCGCGCTGATCAGCCGCCAGTGCGTGTTCAAGGCCCGTTCGTCGGTGCAGGAAGGGGCCGTCATCGGCGATCGCTGCGTTGTCGGCGAGGACAGCATCATTTTCACCAACGTGAAACTATGGCCGGGCAAAGAAGTGGATTCGGGCGCGCTCGTACGCGAGAGCGTCATTTGGGGGTCGCGCGGCCGCCGGACCCTGTTCGGTCGCTTCGGCGTGACCGGCGTCGTCAATGTCGATCTGACGCCGGAGTTTGCCGCCAAGCTGGGGGTGGCGTTTGGCGCCAGTTTGCCCAAGGGCAGCGCCGTCGTCATCAATCGCGATACCCATCCCAGCGCCCGCATGTTGAAGCGAGCGATCATCTCTGGTCTGCCGGCGGCAGGAGTGGATGTGTGGGATCTGCGCACCCAGCCGGTGCCGGTGGTCCGCTACCTCACCCGCGTCAGCGGCGCCGCGGCTGGCGTCCATGTCCGCATCTCACCCTTCGACCGCCGCGTCGTCGATGTCCGCTTCTTCGACGGCAACGGCCTGAACCTGAGCCGGGCCAAGGAGCGTGAGATCGAGCGTCTGTTCTTCCGCGAAGATTTTCGTCGCGCTCAGGTGGATGATATCGGCGCCATCGACTACATTGGCGACGTCGAACAGCGGTACAGCCAGACCTTCCTGAAGGCGCTCGACTGCGAGAGCATTCGCCAGGCAGGCTTCACCATTGCCGTCGACTACGCCCATGCCTCGACCGTCGATCTGATGGAGCCGCTGCTGGCCGATCTGGGCGTCGAGGGCGTGGGGTTGAACGAACGGGTGGACTCCCATTTGCTTTCGTTGACCCAGGCTGACTGGGAGCGAGCCATGGTTCTGTTGGGTAAAATCGTGCAGGCCATGAGCTTGCGTCTGGGCGCGCGGCTGGATGTGAGCGGCAGCCAGGTCTTTTTTGTGGACGAAAGTGGAGAGCCGATCGACGACAAGCTGGCGGCGGCGGCGATGGCGGAACTGGTTTGGCGCGAGCGGCCCGATGCGACGCTGGCCGTACCTGTCGATATGCCATCCCTGTTCGAGCAGTTGGCGATCAAACACGGTGGGCATGTGCTGCGCACCAAGGTCGATATCCAGGCGCTGATGACGGCTGCCGACGAGAAGGCCGTGGCTTTGGCCGTAGACGGCGGCGGTCATTTCATCTTTCCCATTCTGCAGCCGGCGCCGGATGGCATGTTTGCGCTTGCCTGTCTGCTGCAATATCTGGCCCGGCAGCGTACGACGCTGGGCGAGGTTGTGCGCGGCTTGCCCGCTTTCGTTTGGCTGCACGAGACTGTAGCCTGCCCGTGGGAGGCGAAGGGCCGGGTGATGCGGCAGGTGAATGAGCGGGCCGAAAGCTATGTTTCTACAGCCGTCGACGGCGTCAAGTTCCATCTGGACAACCATCGCTGGGTGCATATCCGGCCAGATCCCGACCGGGCGCTTCTGCATGTGGTGGTGGAGACGCCCACCGATTCCGAGGCAAAGGCCCTGCTCCAGACCCATCTCTCCTGGCTGCAAGGGCTTATCACCGCATAAGTGTCGAGTTGGGCAGCCTGGGCCCAGAGACGGTTTTTTCCTCGCTCTCTCACCTGTTGGCGACGCTGAGCGTTTGCTCAAGCTCAGGCAATGCCACAAGCCGCACTCCCAACTCCTCAGCCAGGGCGCGCGAAGCGTCGCTGAAGCCTTCACGACCGAAAAGCACATAGCTGACTGCCCAGCCCTCCGTCACTTGCGGCATACGTTGACTTCGCTTGATGAGATCGGTCAGGACTTTGCGGCTTATCTCTCCTTCACCCCACTTCGCCTCGCCAATAAGCAACCGCCGTTCGCGGCGGTTGGCTGCTACGACGTCCAAATGGACTCCCACCTCGCTCCCGCGTCTCCAATAGGCGCTCACGGTATCGGGTTGAAAGCCAAGCTGCCCCAGCGAAGCTGCCGCAAAAACCCATTCCCGGCAAAGCTCTTCGAAAACGTAGGAGCCAATGAAAGCACGCAAATCAACTGTGATTTGGTCAACCGCACCCTGCAAGTAGCCCCGTTCGATGGCTGTAATGTGTGGCACGATGAATCGATAGTAAAAGCGCAGGAAATGGTCTCGGATATGGTATTGCCCTTGCCGCCCGCCAGTTGCGGCAAAGATGGGATCCCTTCGTTCGATGATTTCCAACTCCTGCAATATCTTGAGATAGTGACCCAGGTTGCTCTCTGGCACCGCGGCCATCCTGGCAATCTCCGACCAGGCATGGAAGCCACTGGCAATGGCAGACAGGATCGATTCGAAGGTCTGTGGCTCCTGTAGTTGCTCGTGCAGAATGAGCGAAGGATCAGTAAGCATAATGCTTCCCGGTCCCAAACATTGTTCTAGCAGTGCCGTTGAGAAGCTTCCGGCGCGCGTGAAAAGCTCGAGATAGGCGGGGATACCGCCGCTGACGGCATAGATGGCTACTCGTTCCGCTGGCTGGCGATCAGGGAATAGTTCACGGATGGCAGCGTAGGGCAGTGGCCGCAGACGCAATAGAGCAGTTGCCCGTCCATAAAGAGGAGCTTGATAAGAGATTACCCCCCGCTCCATCATCCCCACCAACGAGCCGGTTAGCACCAACTTGAGATTGGCGCAGCGCGACAATTGATGATCCCACTGCTTCTGGAAAATACTGGTGGTGGCCGGTTGGCTGCGATTGAGATAGGTAAATTCGTCCAAAACAATCAATTGTGGCGACGACGCCCGCGCTGCGACTTCGGCCAGGTAAGCCAAAGCTGCTTCCCAATCGGGAAAAGCGAAATCAGGCAATACCGGTGCGCCGAAACGTGCAGCGTAACGCATGACCGCCCCAGAGAAATCGCGCAATTGGAAGCCCGCTCCATGTGTAGTCGCCGTCCAATACATCCCCTCTCGAAAATGACGGCTTTCCACGAAATGCGTTAACAGACGTGTCTTGCCTACCCGGCGTCGCCCAAACAGAATCAGGAGGCCAGCGCCTGAGGTGTTGAGGAAGCTGTCAAGAGCCTGCAGCTCACGTTGTCGATCAAGAAATTGCATTGTCGAACGATCCCTCTAATAACAGTGTTGAGACAATCATTGTCGCAACAATGTTAACACGCGATCAGGCTCAGGGCAAACATGGCGCCTTGCGCGGCCACGAGCCTGCCAACATCGCGCTGCCGTTGAACATCAACTTCTGGCGCTTTCAAATTGGGGCCGCGTGCTATCAAGGGTGTTTGACAGAACTTTCTGCCCTATGCTAGACTGCCTGCCCACTTGAAAGTCTCAAACTATCTTGAAAACTCTCTGATTACGCCTGTTTGGGCGTGGTCGCTGCCGCGTTTGTCCGCCCCATATCGGCCGGCCGTTGCGCACCTTGCTGCCGGCCAGTTTGCTTGTGGCATCTCAAGATCAAGGAGCTGGAATGGCCACATTGCTCGAGGTTAAAGGACTCGAAACCAAGTTTTTTACGCACGAAGGCGTTGTCCACGCGGTCAATGGCGTGTCGTACAAGCTGGATGAAGGTGAGACATTGGCAATTGTGGGGGAAAGCGGCAGCGGTAAGAGCGTTGGGGTCATGTCGCTCATCCGCCTCATCCCGCAGCCGCCCGGCAAGATCACGGCGGGTGAGGTCTGGTTCGATGGCAGGGACCTGACGAAGCTGAGCGATGACGAAATCAGGCAGGTGCGCGGCAACCGCATTGCCATGATCTTCCAGGATCCTATGACATCGCTCAACCCGGTGCTGACTATCGGCCAGCAGATCACAGAGTCGCTCCAGCTCCATCTGGGCATGGACCGGGAGCAGTCGCGTAAGCGTGCCACGGAATTGCTCGAATTGGTGGGCATCCCCAGCGCCGGCAGCCGCCTCGATGATTATCCCCATCAGTTTTCGGGCGGCATGCGCCAGCGCGTGATGATCGCCATGGGGCTGTCCTGCAATCCTCAACTCCTCATCGCCGACGAGCCGACAACGGCCCTGGATGTCACCATTCAGGCCCAGATCATCGACCTGGTGAAGGAACTGAAAGACAAGATCGGTATGGCCATCATCTGGATCACGCACGATCTGGGGGTTGTGGCAGGCATTGCCGACCGCGTGATCGTGATGTACGGCGGTCAGATTGCCGAAGAGGCCAGGGTGCATGATCTCTATGCCAAGCCGCACCATCCCTACACCCTGGGTCTGCTCAATTCCATCCCTCGCCTGGATGCCGCTCACGCCGGACGGCTGATCCCCATCGACGGTTTGCCACCTGACCTGATCGATCCGACCCCATCGTGTCCTTTTGCCCCGCGTTGTTCGTACAAGATAGACCGCTGCGAGACGGAAAACCCACCCCTTGAACATGTGACATCCACCCGCCGGGTGGCTTGTTGGCGTTGGGAGGATATTGCCAGCCTGAGCGAGAATGGAGGCCACAGTGTCTGAGAACGGATACCTGCTAGAAGTCAAAGAATTGAAGATGTACTTCCCCGTGACCAAAGGGATCATCATTCAGCGCCATGTCGCCGACGTCAAGGCTGTCGACGGTATCAGTTTCACCATCAAGCGTGGCGAAACACTGGGGTTGGTGGGAGAATCGGGCTGCGGTAAATCGACCACAGGCCGCGCCATCCTGCAATTGTACAGACCGACCGGCGGCAGCGTCCTCTTTGGCGACCAGGAACTGACCGCCATTAAAGGCGAGACGCTGCGACGCCAGCGCCGGCGCATGCAGATGATCTTCCAGGACCCTTACGCATCGCTCAACCCTCGCATGACCGTAGGCAGCATCATCGGCGAACCGTTGGAGATCCACAAGCTGGCTTCGGGCAAAGAAAAGCTGGAGCGCGTGCAGGAACTACTGCGCCTGGTGGGGCTGAACCCCTACTTCGTCAACCGCTATCCCCACGAATTCTCGGGCGGTCAGCGCCAGCGCATCGGCATCGCCCGCGCCCTGGCCGTCAGCCCTGAGTTCATCGTCTGCGACGAGCCGATCTCTGCTCTCGATGTCTCCATCCAGGCCCAGATTATCAACCTGCTGCAGGATTTGCAGGGCGAATTGGGCCTGACCTATCTCTTCATCGCCCACGACCTCTCGATGGTGCGGCACATTTCCGACCGCATCGCCGTCATGTATTTGGGCAAGATCGTCGAGCTCACCGACTACAAGACGCTCTACGAAGAACCCAAGCATCCCTACACCCAGGCCCTCCTGTCAGCAGTGCCAATCCCCGACCCGATGGTGGAAGAGAAACGGCAGCGCATCATCCTTCAGGGCGACGTACCCAGCCCGTTGAACCCGCCCAAAGGCTGCCGCTTCAACACCCGCTGTCCCCGCGTCATGGATGTCTGCCGTGAAGTCGATCCCGTCTTCCAGGACCTCGGCACAGAAGAAAAAGAGCACTGGGTCGCATGCCATCTCTATGCATGATCCCGCTTGACCTCGCATCACTTATGTCACTCTGAACGGGTCGATCACACAAGGTTGTTGCGGCGATCAGCCAGTGAAGAGTCTCGCCCCTCATTATCATCGAGATTCTTCACTGGTATTGGCCGCTCTTAAGACCATATGTGCAAGACAATGCGGTTTCCGGTTACTGAGTTGGCTGCTTGACCCGTTCAGAATGACATATGAAACCGTCCGCTGGCGGATCATCAATTACGTTTCACGCCTTCACGTTTCACTTATTCCGAATCCCTTTTTTCAGGAGGTGATCCCCGCCTTGCAGTCGCCGTCGTCCTGACAGCAAGATGCCTGGCCCGCTGTTAAATCGCTGTCGTCAACTTGCTCGCTCTGCACCGTCAGAGATGAACAATTCACCAATTTCTCTGGAGGAGAAACTCATGTCTCGTAACAAATGGTTCACCCTTCTCGCCGTTCTCGTGCTGGTCGTGCTGGCCCTTTCGGCCTGCGCCCAGGCCCCGGCCGAGCCACAAATCGTCGAAGTGACCCGCGTCGTCGAATCGACGGTCGTCGTCGAATCGACGGTGGTGGTTGAAGCGACGGTGATGGTCGAGGTCACGCCGACCCCGGTCCCCGTTGAACCTGCCTCGTTCGTGGCGCCCCGCCCGGACACCTTCACCGAAGTCACCTTTGGCGACATCGACACCATGGATCCGACCCTGGCCTATGAGA
>WPCH01149854.1_pt1 | contig 10157 bp, 9 predicted proteins | sample 5399881 | NCBI WGS metagenome assembly WPCH01 (sample SAMN12869468, study PRJNA574797) | sludge metagenome | isolation source: wastewater treatment of pH5 | place: China:Beijing | collected 2019-05-20 | reverse complement strand
TGCGCCGCGTCACGCAGCGCCTCCCAGTCGATGGCGGGATCCCCGCTCACTCCACCTGGCCCTTGCGCCACGGCCGGCCCTCGGCAGCCGGGGGCCGGAGGCGCTGGGAGGCGATGCTCAGCACGAGCAACGTGATGACATACGGCGTGGCCTGGATGAACTCGGGCTGGACCTCGTCGGTGGTGAGGTACCAGAGGCCCATGAGCACGCCGAACACGGCCATCACCGCCGCCCGGCTGCGGCGGCCCTGCTTCAGCAGCAGCGCGGCGTAGACGACGAGGGCCAGAGCGATGAACAGCAGGAGGGCGTGGACGGCGGGCCGGTCGCGCAGCTGGAGGGCGTCGGCGAAGCCGAAGAGCCCGGCCCCGGCGGCGGCACCGAAGGGCATCCAGTTGCCGAAGATCATGGCGGCCAAGCCGATGAAGCCCCGCCCGCCGGTCTGACCCTGGCGGTAGATGCCGGCGGCCTCGATGGCCAGGAACGCCCCGGCCAGGCCGGCGAGGGCGCCGCTGATGAGCACCGCGGCGTACCGCATCCGGTACACGGGCACACCGAGGGAGTCGGCCCCGGTCGGGTTCTCGCCGCACGAGCGCAGGCGCAGCCCGAAGACCGTGCGCCACAGCAGCCACCACGTGAACGGCACCAGCAACAGGGCGATGAGGGTGAGGTACGAGAGGTTGTGGGTGAACCCGCGGGCCAACCCGGCGGCGTCGGACACGAAGAGCCAGCTCTTGTCCTCCAACCACCCGAGCGCATCGGGGGAGTGCCACCCGAAGAGGTCGCCCCCCGCCAGGATCGGCACATCCAGGCTGCCCACGCCTTCGACGCGGGGGGACTGGGTCGCGCCGCCACCCTGGACGCCGTCGTAGACCTCGACGGAGAGGTACCGGGCGATGCCGCCGGCGAGGGTGATGATGGCCACACCCGAGATGATGTGGTCGACCCCGAAGGTGACCGTGGCCGTGGCGTGCAGGAGTCCGGCGGCCATGCCGCCGGCGATCCCGATGGCCACGCCCCACCACGGCCCGTACTGCCAGGCGCCCCAGGCGCCGAACCAGGTCCCGAGGATCATCATCCCCTCGAGGCCGATGTTGATGATCCCGGACCGCTCGGCGTAGAGGCCGCCCAGGGCGGCCAGGCCGATGGGCACGGCCAGGCGCAGGGTGGTGCCGAAGGTGCCGCTGGAGGTCAGGTCGGGGCTGTCGGTCATCCAGCGGACCGCAGCCAGCAGGAAGAACAGCCCGGCGGCGCCCAGGATCAGCCCTCGGCGCTTCATGCCGGAACCCCCGCGGGCTCGACCGCGGTCGGTTCCGGTGGCGGGGGGACATCCTCACCGATGAGCCGGCGCTGCTGGCGCTCGATGACCCGCTGGACCAACTCGTAGGCGATGACCACCGAGAGGACGATGACGCCCTCCATGATCACGACGATCTCCTTGGCGATGCCCTCGAGATCGAGGATCTGCGAGCTGCGGTCGAGGAAGGCCAGCAGCAGGGCACCGATGCCGATGCCGATGGGGTTGTTGCGCCCGAGCAGGGCCACGGTGATGCCGGCGAAACCGAGCCCGGTGGGGAAGTCCAGGCCGTAGTTGTGCGAGAAGCCGAGGAGGCTGGACATGCCCACCAGGCCGGCGACGGCACCGGAGAGGACCATCCCCTTGACGATCATGGAGTTGGAGGCCACACCGCTGGCCCGAGCCGCCAGGGGGTTGAGCCCACTGGCGCGGAGGTCGAACCCGAAGCGGGTCCGCCAGATGAGGATGTAGTAGAGGACCCCCACCAGGGCGGCGACGAGGACGAAGCCGCCGACGGTGGCGTTCGGGCCGAGCTTGATCAGGTCCGGGAACCAGCCCGACTCGGGGATCTTCTCGGTCTGCAGGTTGAGGGTGTCATCGGCCCGGTCCAGGAAGTGGTTGGCCAGCAGGTAGCTGACCAGCGACACGGCGATGAAGTTGAGCATGATCGTGGAGATCACCTCACTCACCCCGCGGGTGACCTTGAGCACGCCGGGGATGGCGCCCCAGAGCATCCCGGAGACGATGGCCACGACCAGGATCACGCTGACGTGGAGGACCGGCGGCAGGTCCACCGACGCCCCGACGAAGGCCGCCATCAGCGCGGCGATGGTGAACTGGCCCTCGACGCCGATGTTGAACAGGCCCATCTTGAAGGCGATGGCGAAGGCGATCCCCGAGAGGTAGAGCGGGGTGGCCCGGTCGATGATAGAGGCGATCGACTGGTCGGTGGTGCCGAAGTCCCACATGAGCCGGAACGCCTCGATCGGGTCGCTCCCGCTGGCCTTGAGCACGAGGCCCGAGATGAACAGGGCGAACAGCACGGCGGCCACGGGGGCCAGGATCCGCAGGAGGGGGATGGTCAGTCGCTGCACGTCAGGCCGCCTCGCCGCTGCGGGCACCGGTCATGTAGGAGCCGAGCTCCTCGGGGGTCACGGTGGCCGGGTCGAGCCTCGCCACGATGCGACCCCGCAACATCACCAGCAGGCTGTCGGACAGGCCGATGAGCTCCTCGAGGTCAGCGGACACCAGGAGCACGGCCAGCCCGGCGCCCCGGGCGTCGCGCAGGTGGTCCCAGACGGCGGCCTGGGCGCCGACATCGACGCCCCGGGTCGGGTGGTTGGCCAACAGGACCCGGGCGCCGGCCGTGAGCTCGCGCCCGACGATCAGCTTCTGCTGGTTGCCGCCGGAGAGGGCGTAACCGGCGACGTCGACGCCGGGGGCCCGCACGTCGTAGGTCTCGAGGATCTCCTGGGTGCGGCGCTTGGCGCCCTTCCGGTCGATCCAGGGGCCGCGGGCGAACGGCGTCTTCGTCTGGTGGCCGAGCATGGCGTTCTCCCAGAGCGGCGAGCTCATGATCATCCCCCGCCGATGGCGGTCCTCGGGGATGTAGCCGACGCCGGCCTCCCGGCGTTCACGGGTACCCAGGTCGGCGACGTCTTCTCCACCCAACCGGATGGCGCCCCGGGTGACCGGCTCCAGGCCCAGGATGACGTCGATGAGCTCGGACTGGCCGTTGCCCTCGACCCCGGCGATGCCGAGCACCTCGCCGCGGTGCACCGCGAAGCTGATGTCCTGGAGCAGGAACCGTTCGTCCTGGGACAGGTCGACATCGCACAGCTCGAGCTCGACCTCCTCGGTCACCGTGGAGTCGCGGGTCTCGGGCACCGGCAGCTCGCTGCCGACCATCAGCTCGGCCAGCTGGCCGGCCGTGACGTCCTTCGGGTCCACCGTGGCCACCGTCCGCCCGGCCCGGAGCACGGTGATGGCATCGGCGATGGAGAGCACCTCGTCGAGCTTGTGGGAGATGAAGATGATGGTCTCGCCCTGGGCCTTGAGCTCGCGCAGGTTGACGAAGAGCTCCTCGATCTCCTGGGGCACGAGCACGGCGGTGGGCTCGTCGAGGATCAGGATGCGGGCGCCCCGGTAGAGCACCTTGATGATCTCGACCCGTTGGCGCTCGCCCACCCCCAGGGTCTCGACCATCTCGTTCGGGTCGACCTCGAGGCCGTAGGCCGAGGACAGGGTGTCGATGCGTTCCTTGGCCGCTCGGAAGTCGATGCGGCCCACGGAGGCGGGCTCGTTGCCGAGGATGATGTTCTCCAGCACGGTCAGATGGTCGGCCAGCATGAAGTGCTGGTGGACCATGCCGATGCCGGCGGCGATGGCGTCCTTGGGGGAGCGGTAGGCGACCGGCTCGCCGTTGACCGCCATGGTGCCCTCGTCGGGCGGCTGCATGCCGTAGAGGATCTTCATCAGGGTGGACTTGCCCGCCCCGTTCTCGCCCACGAGCGCATGGATCTCGCCGCGTCGGACCGCGAGGTCGACGCCGTCGTTGGCCACCACCCCAGGGAACCGCTTGACGATCCCCTCGAGCTCCACGGCCATTGCCTGGTCCGCTTCCACCGGCCTCCCTCGATCGTCCCCGTCAACCCTGCAAAACGGCGACGGACCCGGGCACCCTAGCCCGGGTCCGTCACACGGATTTCTGTCGGGGTGCGGTCACCCCATGGCGATCAGCCCTCCGGGACGGTGGGCACTTCGATGTCGCCGGCCACGATCTGGGCCTTGAGGTCCTCGAGCTGGGCGATGGTGTCCTCGGAGAGGAAGTCACCGCTGGTCGAGTACCCGACGCCGTCGACCGAGAGGTCGAACACGGTGGTCTGACCGCCGACCTCCTCGCCGGCGACCGCCGCAGCGATGGTGTTGTACACCGCCACGTTGACCTGCTTCAGCATGGACGTGAGGATCACGTCCTGCACCGCCGGGTCAGCGGTGTTGTACTGGTCGGAGTCCACGCCGATGGCCCAGACGTTGTTGCCGCCGTCACGCTGGGCCACGGCCGCCTCGAACACACCGCCGCCGGAACCACCGGCCGCGGCGTAGATCACGTCGGCGCCGTCGTCGTACATGCTGGTGGCGATCTCGTTGCCCCGGTCAGGAGCGTTGAAGCCGTCGAAGTCCGGCGGCTCGGTGATGTACTCGACATCCACCGTGATCGCCGGGTCGATGGCAGCCACGCCGGCGGCGAAGCCGGCCTCGAACTTGTTGATCAGCTCGATGTTCACGCCACCGATGAAGCCGACGTGGTCGGTCTCGGTGGTGAGGGCCGCAGCCGCGCCGACCAGGAACGAGCCCTGCTCCTCGGCGAAGACCAGGTTGGCCAGGTTGGGCAGGTCGTTGGCCGCGTCGTCGACGATGGCGAACGTGCTGTCCGGGCAGTTCTCGGCGACCGCCGCCATCGACTCGGAGTAGAGGAAGCCCACGCCGATGATCAGGCCGGTCTGGTTGTCGCACAGCAGCTGCAGCAGCTCCTGGCGGTTCTCGCCACCCTCGTCGGGCTCGAGCTCCTCGGCCTCGATGCCGAACTCCTCGACGGCCTGGTCGAGACCAGTGGCCGCGGAGTCGTTGAACGACTGGTCACCTCGACCACCGAGGTCGTAGGCCAAGCCGACCGTGAGGTCGCTGGCCTCGGCGGTCGTGTCGCCAGTGGCACTCGTGGTGTCGCTGCTCTCCTCGGAATCGCTGCTGTCGTCACCGCACGCGGCAGCGAGCAGCATGAAGCCCAGCAGGAGCCCGAGCAGCGCCCTGAGCTTGCGGTTTCTGAGCACGTGTTCTCCCCTTGTCACTTTCGTGTTCCCTGGCGGACAGTCGTCCGCGCAAGGAGCAACGTAGCCGCGCGGTCCCTCCAGCGCCCAGGGAGCGCGTGACAAGGGTGCGAACTCAGTCGGCGACGGTGGTGCTCGTGGTGGTGGCCGCAGGGGGTGGGGTGGCCTCGAAATCGGGCACCCGGGCGAGGACGCCGGTGACGAAGCGGCGCAGGCGCAGGTCCCAGTTGGCGTCGCTGGGCTCGGTGCGGTCGAGGAAGTAGGTGGCCACCGCGTTGGCGTGGTCGCCGCCGGTCACCTCCAGGAGGTGACCCAGGTGCGCAGCCATGAGCTGGATGTTGCCTTCCGGCGAGCGGGGGTCGACGTTGGTGTCGCCGTCGATGAGCTCGTCGTTGATCCAGGCCAGGAGGGCGGGGTCGATGCGGCCGATGCCCATGTCGCCGTCGCTGTTGACCGAGGCGTTGTCCCAACTGGAGATGGTCCAGGCCAGGGACTGGAGGAGGGCGGTCGGGACGCCGTACTCCGCGGCCCAGCGATCGAAGAGGGGGGCCTGCTGGGCCGTCACGGGGTCGGCGACGAGGCGCTCGGGCCACTCGTGTCCCTCGACCGGGATCGGCGGGATCTCCAGCACCTCGCCGGGCTCGAGGGAGTCCGACAGCTCGAGGTCCAGGGCCTCGAGGAGGTCCTCGACGGCGATGCTGTGGAGATCGGCCACCGCCGTGAGCGTGTCGCCGGTGCGCACCGTGTAGAGCGAGGGGTCGTCTCGATCCCGGGTCGCGACGGCCACGGTGTCGTCCTGATGCAGGAAGAACAGGGCGGCGACGGCCACGACGGTGGTCAGGGCGGCCGCGACCAGGACGCGGCCCGAGGGCCTGACGCGGCGCGTCGGCGGCGGGACCACAGGGGGAACGAGCGGGCCCTGGCCGACCGATGGGGGGGTCTCGGTCACAGAGATGGCCCCAGGATGGAGTCGGTTCCGCCGAGTGTCAACGCGGGCCGCATTCTCGCTCGTTCTCAGAATGCTCGGTAAGCTGGGAACCGATGGGAACCGACCTCCACACCTCCGTCGCCGATCGCCTGCGGGACGGCGATCAGCGCTACACGCGGGGGCGCCGGGCGCTGGTGGACGTGTTGGAGGAGGCCACCCGACCGCTCACCATCCAGGAGATCCTGGCTCGGGACAAGGCGCTGGCGCAGAGCTCGGCCTACCGCAACCTGGTGATCCTCGAACAGACCGGGGTGGTGCACCGGGTCGTCAGCACCGACGAGTTCGCCCGCTACGAGCTGGCCGAGCACCTGACCGACCACCATCACCACCACCTGATCTGCTCCCAGTGCGGCCAGGTGGCGGACTTCACCGTGGCGCCCGAAATCGAGGAGGCCCTCGCCCGGGCCCTGGGGCAGGCGGCCGAAGTCGCCGGGTTCGTGGCCCACGACCACCGCCTCGACCTGATCGGCCAGTGCCGGCGCTGTGCCTAGGCCCGGGGCCCGGTAGGCCATCGGGGGTTCGGCCGGTACCCTCCCGGCCATGTCGAAGCGGACCAACAAGCGACGCCTGCGCGCCCGTCGCAAGAAGGCGAACCACGGTCGCAAGCCCAACGCCGGGCGGAAGCGCTAGTCCGCTGCTCTGTGGTGCCCGCCCGAGCTCAGTTGGGGTGGTGGTGGGTCGAGTCGTCCAGTAGCAGGCCTTCTTCGCCGACGCGGATGACCATTTCGCCGTAGGCGGCGGCGAGGTTGGCTTCGGTGAGGACCTCTTGTGGTGTGCCCTCGGCTACGACGCGGCCGGCCAGGAGCAGCAGGTGATCGGCGGAGGCGGCGTCGGCCAGGCTGTGGGTGCTGGCCACCACGGTGTGGCCGGCTGATCGTTCCTCGTCGATGACCTCGACGATGCGCTCCTGGGAGGGCAGGTCGAGGCCGGTGAGCGGCTCGTCGAGCAGCAGCAGCGGTGCCCCCTGGGCCAGGGCCTGGGCCACGAGGACCCGCTGACGCTCGCCGCCGGAGAGCGAGCCCAACTGCCGTCGGGCCAGGTGGGTGACGTCGAGCCGGGCCATGGCCTCCGCCACCGCCTCCCGGTCGGTGGGGGTCAGCCGCCCCCAGAGGCCGCGCCGGGCGTAGCAACCCATGGTCACGACCTCCCGGGCCGAGATCGGCAGGTGCTGGTTGGCGTGCAGGTGCTGGGGGACGTAGGCGATCTCGTCCCGGCCCACCTCGGTCCGTCCCAGCACGCGGAGGTCGCCGTCCCGGGCCGGGTGCAGGCCGGCGATGGCGTGCAGCAGGGTCGACTTGCCGGAGCCGTTGGGGCCGATCAACGCGGTGCTGGCGCCGGCGGGGACGGTGAAGGTGGCGTCCCGGACGGCCACCTGCGGGCCGTGGGCCAAGGTCACACCGACGGCCTCGACCGCGGGCGCCACGGCGACTTGTGAACGGGAATCGTTCTCGGTAGGGTCGGTCATGTGAACGGGAATCATTCTCGCCGGGTCGAGCGTGGCCTGCAACTCGTCGTCGGCGTGGCCCTGACGATGGGCTTGGCCCTGGCCGCTGTCGCCTGCAGTGACGAGGGCGGGTCGGGCGACGGGCCCCTGATCGTGGCCACCCACAGCCTGCTCGGCGACCTGGCCGTGAACGTGTTCGGTGACGAGGCCGAGGTCCAGGTGGTCATGCCCGCCGGTACCGACCCCCACGAGTTCGAGCCGTCCGCCGCCCAGGTGGCGATGCTCAACGAGGCCGACCTGGTGGTGGCCAACGGCCTGGGCTTCGAGGTGGGCCTGACCGACGCCCTCGACGCCGCGGCCGCCGACGGGGTGACCGTCCTCGAACTGGGCGAGGCGCTCGACCCCCTGCCCCTCGCGGACGACGACGGCGAGGATCCCCACTGGTTCACCGACCCCCTGCGGATGGCCGCGGCGGCGGGCCTGGTGGCCACCGCAGCCGAGTCCGTCGAGGGACTGGACCCGACGGTGGTGGCCGAGCAGGCCGCCGGTCACGCATCCGCGATCGAGGCCGCCGACGCCGAGATCGCCGCTGACCTCGAGACCATCCCGGAGGACCAGCGGCAGATGGTCACCAACCATGAGGTCTTCGGGTACTTCGCTGACCGCTACGGCTTCGAGGTGGTGGGCACCATCATCCCCAGCGGCACGACCCTGGCCGAGCCGTCGTCCTCGGAGCTGGCCGACCTGGTGGCCGTGATCGAAGAGACGGGCGTGCCTGCCGTCTTCGCCGACACCTCGTCCTCCGCGGACCTGGCCGACGTCCTGGCCGAGGAGACCGGCGAGGACATCGCGGTGGTGGAGCTCTTCTCCGAGTCGCTGGGGGAGGAGGGCTCGGGGGCCGAGACCTACCTCGAACTGATCCGCACCAACGCCGACCGGATCGTGGGCGCCCTGGCCTGAGGGCCGGGGCGACGTGGTTCACTGCGGACGATGGACTGGCTGACCGAGCCCTTCGGGTTCGCCTTCATGCAGCGGGCCTTGGCGGCCGGCCTGCTGGCGGTGGTCATGACCTCCACCATCGGCACCTGGGTGGTGATCCGGGGAATGACCTTCGTCGGTGACGCCCTGGCCCACGGCGTGCTGCCCGGCATCGCGGTGGCCGTGCTCATCGGGATCGACCCCAGCATCGGCGCCTTCGTCGCCGCCATCGTGATGGTCGCGATCATCAGTCTCGTCAACCGCCAGTCCGGCCTCAGTGAGGACACCGGCATCGGCCTGCTCTTCGTCGGCATGCTGGCCCTTGGCGTGGTGATCATCTCCCGCTCCGACGGCTTCACCGGGGACCTGACCTCGTTCCTGTTCGGCAACCCCCTGGGCGTCACGACCGGGGACCTGCGCTTCCAGTCCGTCGCCATGGTCGTGGTGCTCGTCGCCGTCGTAGCGCTTTACCGGCCGCTGCTGGTCCTGTCGTTCAACGAGACCAAGGCCGCGCTGCTGGGCCTCCGCCCCGGGGCGACCCACCTGGTGATGATGGTGCTGGTCGGCCTGTCGGTGGTCGCCTCGTTCCGGGCAGTCGGCACCCTCATGACCTTCGGCCTGCTGGTCGCCCCGCCGGCCACCGCCGTCCTGCTGGTGCGCCGGGTGTGGCTGGTGATGGTCGTCGCCGTCCTGCTCGGCTGGGTGGCGGTGGTGACCGGCCTGCTCGTCTCCTACCACCACGACACCGCGGCCGGGGCCACCATGAGCCTGGTCGCCGTGACCTTCTTCTTCGTGGTGCTCGCCGGCCGAGAGCTCGTCGAACGCCTCCCGCGCCGCACCGCAGCGGTGGCCTGACCCGAAGCAGGGTCAGGGGGCGTCGGTCACCCGACGCAGGACGGTGCGGTCGTCGCCTTCGAACGCCGTGGCCCAGTCGGGGTCGGCCTCGACCTGGTCGATGTCGGCGCTGCTGACGAAACGCCGGTCTATGGCGAGCCAGCCGACGCCGGCGTCCTCGAGGCCATCGAGGGACCCACCGTCGGGGAAGGCTGCGACGGAGGTGCTGAGCCGGTCATAGGCGTCGGGGAAGAAGCCTGAGTACCCGTTCACGAGCGGGTGGCCGTGGTCGATCCCGGCGAGCATGGCTTCCACGGTCGGTTCGAAGTCCGAGGCCGTGGTCCCGCCGGGAAACGGGATCATGGCCACAGGCGCAGCATCCTGCTGGCCGGCGAGGAACTCGGACCAGTCCTCAGCGGCGACGTCGGGCACCGCCGTCAGCGGTGCCGGGAGCACGAGCACCTCGGTCAGGCCGACGGCCATGACGGCAAGGACCACCGGTCGCACCCAGCGGCGTTCCGACGCCCAGAGGCGGCCCACGGCCAGCGCGGCCAGCGCGACCAGGAGCACCTGGGTCATCACCGCGAAGCGGAACGGGCTGCGCAGCCGGTCGAGGGGCGGGACGACCGCCCGGAGGGCGCTGTAGGGCTGCCAACCGGCGACCTCGAGCGTGAGGCCGAGGGACACGAGGCCCGTGATGACGGCGGTGGTCGCCAGAGCGCGTGCGATCCGCCACTGGTCGCCCCCTCGGCGCCGGGCGACGACGAGGCCTGTGGCCCCGAGGGCCAGCAG
>WPCH01024883.1_pt1 | contig 10161 bp, 8 predicted proteins | sample 5399881 | NCBI WGS metagenome assembly WPCH01 (sample SAMN12869468, study PRJNA574797) | sludge metagenome | isolation source: wastewater treatment of pH5 | place: China:Beijing | collected 2019-05-20 | reverse complement strand
TCAGGTGGTAAGTATGGAACTTGATAAAAGAGTTGACGAAATAGAAACCGAACTTAAAATCATGAAAGGGGAGATCAAAGAATTACTTATTGACATAAGAGACCTTGTGAATAAAAATGAAAATCCGTTCTGCAGCATCCCATGCCCTGAAGCATTAAAAAGCCCGGCACCGGCTAAAGATGAAACTGAATGTAACCAGCCAGGCATGGCCGGGAATGAAGACGAAGAATACAGGCTTTGTGAAGGAGCTTCGGAAACAGAGAGTCAAACTGTAAAGAAGAACGAAGATTCCCTGCAATCAGTCATATTAGACCGGGAAAGTCCTGTACAAAATATCAGGAAACAGGAAGAACACAGACCTGAACCTGAGAGCTTCCGAAGAATAGACACTTTCATGCTTGTCGAACTTATGCGCTGGGTGGACTATGCTGTAAGGACAGTAGGTCACGAGAACCTTGAAGGACTTCTGAACCTCTATGCTCTTACGGGACATCTCCCTGAAGAGACAAAAAAGATTATCGAAAACATTGCAAATCTTTCAATTGAAGAGCCTGCGGAAGAAGACAGGGTCAGTATGAAAGATAACATAACTGTACTTTCGCAGTTGAGTGCAATCCTGAGCCCTGAAGGCTTCAGGAAGAATATCCAGCCATTTTATGAAACTCCGGGATGGAGAGATAAAGAAAATGAGAAAAAAACAGGGCTTGTCTCAGTTGAATTTAAGCCTCAGAAAGCTGAGAGGTCAAAACGAGCCGCTTCCAGCAAATCTGATTCCAGGCGGCACATTTGAGGCAGGTAGATCCATCTTCATAAACTAAAATCAAATCTTCATAAACTAAAATCAAATTTTCGTAAATTGAAATCAAATCTTCGTAAATTAAGATTCTATAATTGAGAAATTGTCATCTCTGGAATTGTCATCTTTATTAACGGTGTCATCTGGCATTGCCCATTTAGCATTGTCCTGTTTGATACAGCTTCAAATCATACATTGGCCAGCCTGATAAACCGGCTGATCAATATCAAAATCAAAATCAAAATCAAAATCAAAATCAAAATCAAAATCAATTTCTCCGGTCTAAAGATCGGAAAAGTAAAGCGGGGGTCGAAAATTGGGTGGGGAATCGATAAGCTCTGCAATTCTGACAATAGCATCCGTCATTTGTGCATTCGGGTTTGTTTCAGCTGTCTACCCCTCCGTCATCTCTGCCGGAGACCCTATAATGAGCCGAACGGATTCTATGGGAGACCAGATCATGACAGATATCGAAATCCTGCATGAAGCAAGAGGGGATGAAGGTACGGAAATTCATGTATGGATAAAAAATGTGGGATGTAAGGAAATACCCTCATACACACTTCCCGATTCAGACCTCTTTTTCGGAGAGGTCGGGAACTTTGAGCATATCCCCTATGACGAAAACGGGAATCTGGCCCCAGGGTGGAGTTATCTTATCGAACAGGGGGGGGACAGTGACTGGGATAAAGGGGAAACTCTATGCGTAAAAATTAAACCTTCAGGTCTGCCTGTAAGCGGGAAAAAATATTTCATTAAGTTCAATACATACAACGGGGTTTCTGAAGAGGCCTATTTCACGGTTTAATAAGGGGTTCGAGTGATGGGGTTCGGGTCAATAATTGCAGCAATGATTTCGGTTGCAACCATCCTTCTAGCCTCTTACGTCTGCTCTAAAGGGGGGTTTTACATGGCAAACGGGCTCTCAAATTCGGTTATTGAAATGCAGGAAAACAGAAATGAAATTCTGAAGACCGAAATAGAGGTTAAAGGTGCTGAAAACGTCTCCACAGATGGAGTGGACATTCTTGTATCCCTGAAAAACACAGGCTCGACAAAAATCGGGGACTTCACTTATATGGACATAATAGTTGCCTATGAAAAGGAATCGAACAGCATGGAGACGGTATGGATCCCCTATCAGGAAGAAGTCCTTTGCGAAAACAACTGGACAAAAATGGGAATCATTCCGGACCTCATAAACCCCGGAGTCTTTGACCCGGGAGAGGAGATGGAACTGATTGTCCGGCTGAACGCTTCAGACCTTTCCGGCTATTCCAGCATTAAATGGCTTCTTGTGACTGCCCCGAATGGAGTAAAAGCTTCATGGTATTTCAAAGGATGATCTTTCAAGTTGAGTAAACATTATTCAAATATACTAATATTTAGAGATAGTAATAATCCGAGATATTAATTTCAGAGATCGTAATAATCCGAGACATTAATTTCAGAAATCGTAATTTCAAAGATCGTAATAATCAAAGATAGTAATATTTAGAGACAGAGTAATATTCTGCGAATAACTCACACAGGCAACAAACCTGTTCCTGTAAAGCTGGCTGTAAAGCCAGATGTGAGAAGCCAAGGGACTTTTAAGGGACCTCAGGGATTGACAGATCTGAGAAGGGGGGAGAGACATGGAAATAAACAAAGGGGAAGGAGCAGTATTAGGAAAAGAATTTTTTTGTGAAGAGGAACCTGGCTGCCTGATAGAAGAGGAAGAGAAAGAGCTTCTGGAGTTTATATCCTCCGGAAATCTGGAAATAGACAGGAGACTGGAAGGTGGTATTCCTTCAGGTTCACTCTGCCTCCTGGAAGGTGTAAATGACAGTGGCAAATCTATTTTTCTGCAGCAGATAATATGGGGAGCCCTTAACCAGGACAAAACTGTGCTTTTTTTGACAACGGAAAAGACCTCAAAAGAAGTCCTTAACCAGATGGAGAGCTTAAAGCGCGGGATTTCGGACTATTTCATAATAGGGAGGTCAAAGATATTTGAAATCAATGCAGGTTATGTTGAAGAAAACCCGCGTTTAAGTGAGAGCCTGCTGCAGGTGCTTCTCGAATGCATACAGAGATGTGAAGAAGAACTGGTCCTTATAGATTCCCTTACAATTTTTGCAGTTAATGCCTCGGAAAATGCGGTGTTAAACTTCTTTACGGAATGTGTAAAACTTTGTGACAGGGGAAAAACCATTCTCATCAGCGTGCACGGGTACGCTTTTTCGCAGGCGGTACTCTACAGGCTGAGGTCAGTTTGCAGCGCCTGTCTGGAACTCAGGATAGAGCAGGTTGGGGACCAGTGGATAAAAACTATGGAAATCCAGAAACTGAGGGGTGCCAGGAAAACTACGGGAAATCTGCTTAGCTTTGATGTGGACAGCGAATTCGGGCTGAAAATAATTCCTGTTTCAAAGATTAAAGCCTGAAAAAATGAAAAAAGCGTCCGGAGAGATGGTTCCCGGAAAGAAAAACCCGAATGAGGAATCTAGATGGAAGCTCTGCCTTTTAACCCGTTGCCTGCACCGGAGAATGGGGGGCGTTCCAGAAAAGAGGTATATGCAATCCTTTCTCCGGAAATGCAGGAGTTCGTTGGCAGGGAAGAAAATCACCATGTCCTTGATTATATTTGCAGGCTTCCAGCGGAAGAAATAGGATTTCCGGAGTTCTACCCGAGAATTTCCAGGTCCATGAAAAGCATTAAACGCCCCAATCTGATTTATCCTGCCGGAAAAGGGCTTGCTGTTCATATATATCCGGATAAGGAAGACGTAAGGAATTACTACATTCCCATAGAGCCCTGCCTGTTCCAAAAACTGGACAGCATGCTTGAGGAAGTGGAAAAATTACTCATTGACGTGATACATGACCAGGAAATTAATACAAATGACCCTGAGGAAAAAAAGAAACTTCTCGTAAAGGCTCTTGAAAAGACCTGTGATGTAAAAGAGAATTTGAAGGAAAAACCCGGAAAATCAGAAGAAAAAGGCGGACAAAATCAAAAAGATACAGATCAGAAAAAAAATAAGGAAAAAGATTCCCTGAAAGAAGGAAAGAATGACGGAAAAACTGGATTTATCGAAAACCTTAAGGGAGCCGGTAAATTATTCGGTTCAGGAAAACCGAAGAAAATTTCCGTAACTCCTCAGGAATTCAATGCAATCAAATATCGGATGGTCAGGGATAAGGTGGGGATGGGAGTGCTCGAACCTTTACTGCTTGACTCAAACATAGAAGATATAAGCTGCAGTGGGCTTGGAAGGATCTTTGTTGAGCATAAGGTATTTTCGTCCCTTAAAACAACAATCTCGTTTGAGGAAATTGAAGAACTCAATTCTTTTGTCATACAGATGTCCGAAAAAGTAGGAAAGCCGATCACCTACAGGGACCCTATAGTAGATACGGCTCTTCCGGACGGGTCAAGGATTAATATCGTATTCGGAGAAGATGTATCAAAACGTGGGAGCAATTTTACAATCAGGAAATTCATGGGAGTCCCAATTTCAATCCTCGAACTTGTAGAGTTCGGTACAATTGACTATACAATGGCTGCATACATGTGGATGATGCTCAGGGCAGGGATGAACTGTTTTGTTTCGGGAGAAACAGCTTCCGGGAAGACCACAATGATGAACGCTGTGACCACTTTCCTTCCTCCGGATTCAAAAATAGTCTCTATAGAAGACACACCGGAATTGCAGGTTCCCCACAAGAACTGGACCCGTGAGGTTACAAGGACTACGAGGGACGACAGCGGGTCTGATGTTTCCATGTTTGACCTCCTTAAGGCAGCCCTGCGACAGCGCCCGAATGAGATTATGATAGGAGAGATCCGCGGGGTTGAGGGAAGTATAGCATTTCAGGCGATGCAGACAGGGCACCCGGTAATGTCAACGTTCCATGCAGCATCGGTTGAAAAACTGATCCAGAGGCTTACCGGAGACCCCATAAATGTGCCCAAAAATTATGTGGATAACCTGAATGTGGTTATTATCCAGAGTGCTGTAAACGTCCCCGGGAAAGGGCTTGGGAGAAGGGTACTGAGCATAAACGAGATAGTTGGCTATGATGCTGTGAACCAGGCTTTTAATTTTATGGATATTTTCAAATGGGACCCTTCGACAGACACGTTCAAATTCACGGGAAAAAACAACTCCTACCTTCTGGAACATAAAATTGCCCCGCGAATGGGGATTCCCGAAACTCAGGTCAGGAAGATATACTCTGAGCTTGACAGGAGATCAAAAATCCTGAGAAAAATCCACCAGGCAAATATTACGAATTTCTATGACCTGTTTACTACCCTGATCCAGCTTGAGGAAGCGGGGGTAATATCATGAATTATGCAGAGATGGCTCCGTACTTAAAAATAAATTCTGCGAAGCGGGGAGTTGAAGGGTATTTCAGTCTTGCCCGAAAACTGAAGAGCACAAAAGTCGTTGAAAGGGTCAATGATGATATGCTCTTCCTGCTGACGTATATGGCAGCTATCTCAACCGCGGATATCGAAAGGGACAGGATATTTGATTATGCAGGGAGACAGAAGGAGTATGAAGCTTCAAAATATTTCTGGCAGATACATATCCTTGCTTCAAAATGGGGATATGAGTATGCAAAAGCATGCAAGTACATTTCCCAGAAATTAAAGGATGCCTATCTTTCAAAACTGTTCGGCAGGATGGCAAACATCCTTTCTTCAGGAGAGCCTGAGAAAAATTTCCTCAAACAGGAAAAGATCACAAGGGAAGAGATCTATTCCAACGCATACGAAAGGAGCATAGAATCCCTGAAAAAATGGACTGACGGATACACTGCCCTGATGGTTTCCGTAACTCTTGTTGTTACCATAATCCTTGTTTCGGTCATGATCTACAATATAGAGAACATAGAAACCATTGCGTTCCTTATTGTATTGCTGACTCTCTTCATATGCGGGCTTGCCCTTTACATAATATATAAGGCGGCTCCGGCAGAAAAGAAATTGCATGCCCTCAGCCGTAAGTCCAGGGAACAGGAAAGGATAAAGTTTCTGAGCCGGGTCCTGCTCCCTCTGGGTGCACTTTTTCTTACTGCCCTGATTCTGCTCGGGGCCAGAAAAGAATACATCCTGCTTGGAGTTCCGTTCTTTACTCTTCCGATAGGTGTCCTTGCGGTGGCTGATGACAGAAAAATAGATGAAAGGGACAGCAGTTTTCCTGCATTTATAAAAACTCTGGGAACCCTTGCCGGGACAACAGGAATCACTATAAGGAGTGCTATGGAAAACCTCGACCGGGAAACCATAGGCTGTCTCAAGCCAGGAGTTGAAGAACTTCACAAAGGCCTTTCCATGGGGTTTAAGTCCAGGCTCTGCTGGGAAAAATTCATAGGCGAAACAGGATCAGAGCTGATAAACAGGTCCTCAAGGATCTTTAACGATGCGGTCGAGCTGGGAGGCGATCCCGCTGAAATAGGGAATATAGTTTCAGCTTCAAGCCTGGCAATCGTCCTGCTCAGGATGAAGAGGCAGCTTGTAAGTTCCGGATTCAAGGGTCTTGCCTTAACCCTTCATGCTGTTATGGTCGGGCTTCTTATTTTTGTAATGGAAATAATTTCAAGGTTTAGCGGGCTTGTCTCAAAGATGAGCGAGGCTTATATGTCCGCAGAAGGGAGTATGAACGGGATGTCCGGAATGGGCATGAGCATGTTTAATGTGGCAGAAAGCGTGCCCCTGCTTTACAAATTCACTTTTTCCGTGATAATTATCCTGACAATTTCAAATACTCTCGTGGTGAAGATTGTAGAAGGAGGGGGAAATTACAAACTTTTATTCTATGGGGGGCTGATGTCCGGAATTTCAGGGCTCTGCATGATCCTTATCCCTCCGGTAGTATCCAGGGTGTTCACATTCCAGATATGAACGGAGTTTTATTCAGAAAAATAAAAATGTGCCTGAAAAAAGTAGTTTATAAAAAAAGTAGTTTATGAAAAGGGAATTTATGAAAAAAAGTTTATGAAAAAAGAGTTTATGAAAAAAGGAGTTATGAAAAAAGGAGTTATGAAAAAGGAGTTTAAAGAGAATTAAAGAAAGCGGCAGAAAAGATTTTTGAAATCGGGATTAATCAGAATTGTTGGGGGGTAAAGAAATGGAAAGTTTAAAAAATATAAGCATAGGCGGGTTAAGGGAACTGAAGGAAAACGGATTCAAGGGGCTGAAAATCGGCGGCTTAAAGAATTTAATAGTTAAGCCGGAAAAGCCCGGAACTGAATGCACAGGCATTGCAGATCTTGAGGATCTGGTAAAAAAGAGAGAAGATATTAAAAAAGAAATAGAAAAACTGAACCGGGAGAAAAAGGGAATAGAAACCCGGATTCATCTTATCCGGAAAACAGGAAAAGAGAAATGTGAAGAAATAACAGAATATCCCTGGAGAGAAGAAATATTTCCCCCTCTTCCGAGAAAAGAATATGTAAAAATACCTGAAACAATAGCCGAAACTCCTGAAGTTCAGGGAGATTCTGCACCTGGGGAAGGTTTTGAAATTTCAGAGGCAAAAGACAAAGGGATGAAAATAAAAGCCGAAGAGGCAAATAAAAAATCTGAAGATAATATATCTGAAAATGATGCATCTGAAGATAATGTATCTGAAATTAACACACCTGAAGGTAATGTATCTGAAATTAACACACCTGAGGATAAGACACCTGAAAGCAGTACACCTGAAGAAAAGGTCTCACAAGATATGGCATCTGATATTATCCAGGCTGTGACTGTAGATATTGAGGGAAAAGGAGACAGGATAAACGTAATCGGGAAAAAAGACGAAGATACGGTTTTTCCGCAGAAAGAAGATAAATCAAAAACCGTGTCCTCTTTCTCAGCAGTGAAATTAAGTGAAAATAAGATCCCGGATAGAGATTCCAGCACCAGTCCAGCTGAAATGAAAAATACTGAAAGTAAGAACAACCCTGCAGCATGCCTGCTTGGAGAAAATCTGATTGAAGAGCTATTGAGCAGTGATGACCTGTGCCCTGAAGAAGAGCAGGGTTTTGTTAAATACCTGCAGGAACCGGAAATAGGAGAGCTGGTTAAAGAGCTAAAGGACATAAAGTCTCTTCTAACCAGGGAAAAAATTGCATGTTAAACCCGGTGAAGAGCCGAAATTAATAAAAAAACAAAAGAGAAAAGATGACGGGAACAAACCCGGCACATAAATTTTAAAAATATGTTCTTTGCAGGTATTTAAATATCAAAGTTATTTGTGCTCATGGAGATGGAAAAGCCCTTCCCTTGCTTTGCCAAGGAGTTTGTTTGCTTCCTCCATTTTGTTAGCAGCCTCAAGAATTTCTTCTGAAGCTTCAAGAAAACCATCTTTTTTGGCTTTCTGAGCCCATTCTCTAAAACTCTGTATATGGCTGTCGTTATGTTCAATCCAGTGTTCAATCAAGTGGGAAAGGTTATCGTGACTAAGTTCTTCAGTTATTGTTATTCCCTCCTGTTTAGAAATATGGAATTCATGGTATAAATTTTATCTGGATTTAAGATGAATTTTCATACTGTTACCACGGAAGAAAAAAGGAAATATAAATATAGAGTGGAAAAGCCGTTGATTTGTTTCTTATTTTTTTGGAGAACTTCCGGGCTAGCTGGTAAAATCCCTGGATATGGTAATCAAACCCGGATATGAGACAAAAACCGGTTTCAGGAAGAATCGAGAGGGCAGCCGTGAAGACTGCCTTTCAGATTTTTCTTCTCTTAGATTTTTTCTTCTCTTAGATTTTTTCTTCTTTTAGATTTTTTCTTCTTTTATATCTTCCTCGGGTCAGTGATTTCGCCTGTAAGTGCAGAAGCTGCTGCGGTTGCGGGAGACGCAAGATAGATAAAGCCGTCTTTTCCCATCCTGCCTTTAAAGTTCCTGTTTGCGGTTGAAACACAGACTTCGCCTTCCCCAAGAACGCCCTGATGAGCGCCAAGGCAGGGCCCGCAGCCAGGGGTTGCAAGGGTCACACCGGCTTTCAGCAGGATTTCCATTGTCCCATTCTTGATTGCTGCAAGGAGGGTTGAGCGGGATGCAGGGATTATGATTGTCCTGACTGTAACCTTTTTTCCTTTCAGGACTGATGCTGCTACTTCGAGGTCTTCAAGCCTTCCGTTGGTGCATGTCCCTATAAAGACCTGGTCCACGTGAGTCCCTTCAACCTCCCCTACTGGCTTTACGTTATCCACCTGGTGGGGGCAGGCGACCTGGGGCTCTATGTCTCCGGCATCATAAACAAACTCTTTAAGATAAGAAGCATCAGGGTCTGAATACACAGGTTCATAAGGAGCAACTGCCCTGTTTTTCAGGAAATCAAAGGTCTTTTCGTCGGGAGGGACTATTCCGGTCTTTGCTCCCATCTCGATTGCCATGTTGCAGAGCGTCATCCTCCCGGCAACAGAAAGTTCGCTGATTGCCTGCCCGTAAAACTCAACTGCTTTATAGGTTGCACCTGCAATTCCTGTTTTTCCTATCAGGTAAAGGGTAAGGTCTTTTGCGTAAACGTGTTTGTCAAGGCTTCCTTCAACTGTCATCCTGAAGCTTTCCGGTACCTTGAACCAGAGCTTTCCCGTAGCAAAGATTTCAGCCATATCGGTTGCCCCGACTCCAGTTGCAAAAGCCCCGAAAGCCCCGTATGTACAGGAATGAGAGTCAGCTCCGACGAGCAGTTTTCCAGGCAGTGCAAAGCCGTTTTCAGGAAGAACCTGATGGCAGATCCCTTCTCCTATTTCATAGAAATTGGGTATACTCTGTTCCCTTACCCATTCTCGGATCTCTTTTTGCAGGGTAGCTGATGTCTCGGTGTTTGCAGGGGCAATATGGTCAAAAGGAATCACAATTCTTGAGGGGTCCCAGACCCTTTCCATCTCCATTTCCTTAAAAGCATTTACCGCAAGTATTGATGTGCCGTCATGCGCCATCGCATAGTCCACATCTGCCAGCACAAAATCATTAGCCTTTACCTCTTTTCCTGCTGCCCGGGAAAAGATTTTTTCGCTGATTGTTCCCAGAAGTAAGCCTCCTTTCCAATATTGAATGATAATTTACGATAATGAAATGATAATTTACGATAGTGAAATGATAATTTCAGATAATCAAATAATAATGAATGGTATAGTGAAGAAATTAAGGCTTTAGAACTCATTATAACGAAATATATATACTTAATGGATTTGGGGATTTAGGCTATTCAAAAATAAAATTAAGGTAACTATTCAGGTAGCCTTAACGAGGCTACACATTTTTCCTCGTTCCGAGGAAAAATTGGATATAAAATGATTCCTTTTTAGCTTTATGAAACGTGATGAGATTCTTTCTTACTGTGCTTCAAATCCTGAAATTATTGTA
>WPCH01309566.1_pt1 | contig 10162 bp, 12 predicted proteins | sample 5399881 | NCBI WGS metagenome assembly WPCH01 (sample SAMN12869468, study PRJNA574797) | sludge metagenome | isolation source: wastewater treatment of pH5 | place: China:Beijing | collected 2019-05-20 | reverse complement strand
TGGGTGGAGATCCTGGATACTTTCGTCGCAGAGTTTCTGCAAATCACTGAGTCGTTCCATTAATCTCCAGATAATGTCACTTGGTGCCATAATTAGGCTCCTTTCTACATTGTAATTCGATTCATGTTCACCAGTGGATGTTTCACTCTGTGAAACTCCAAGATGAATACGAAGTATTCACCAATTATACCATAGAACAGAGGGAGGGTTTTATTTGCTCGCAGAAAGTTTAGTAACTGATGTAATTCTGGCCGCTTTGTCCACGGGTGGAGACTTCGCAGAGCTCTTCATGGAGGATACCTACAATACCAATGTTCGTATGCTCAATGGACAGGTAGAAGAAGGGGTTAGTGGGCGTGACTATGGAGTTGGAATTCGCATTTTCAAAGGATTTCGTTCTGTTTACGCTTACACTAATGATGCTAGCAGAGAAAATTTATTAAAAGTTGCTTTAGAAGCTGCAGCCGCTCTTAGTGGCACAAAAGAAGTCACCAATCTTGTCCTGGCAAGAATGGCTGTGGAGAAGTTCAATCCTGTGCGTCTTGAACCACGGAAAGTTCTGCATAGTGATAAGGTGGGTGTAATGAGGCGGGCCCATGTAGCTGCTTCTGGTTATGATCAGCAGGTTACCCAAGTTGCCATTAACTATTTGGATACGGATCAAAATGTTCTTATCGCCAATTCGGAAGGGTTATACGCCCAGGATCGTAGAATCCGTACTCGGCTAGGTATTAATGCTGTAGCCTCCAAGGGTAATGAAAAACAATCGGCCTTTCGAGGACCTGGTCGTCACATGGGTTTTGAGTTATTTGATCATATTGACGTAGAAGAAATCGCGAGGGATGTAGCACGGAGTGCCGTAACCATGGTAAATGCAGAGTATGCTCCGAGCGGTAAGTATCCAGTTATTATTGATAACGAGTTCGGTGGAGTGATTTTCCACGAAGCGTGTGGTCATGGACTTGAAGCTACAAGTGTGGCTAAGGGAGCCTCGGTTTTTAGTGGCAAATTAGGTCAAAAAGTTGCAAGTGACTTGGTGACCGCGGTGGATGATGGTACTATTCCCAATGCCTGGGGTTCGCAGAACATTGACGATGAAGGAAACAAGACAAGAAGAAATGTGTTGATTGAAAATGGTGTCTTGACCGGTTATATGATTGATAAGCTAAACGCTCGTCGTATGGAAATGGAGCCAACGGGTAGCGCAAGACGCCAATCCTATCAGTATGCACCCACTTCGCGCATGACCAATACCTTTATTTGTGCAGGACAGTCCACCAAAGAGGAGATTATCAGTAATACTGAATACGCCCTTTTTGCTAAACACATGGGCGGTGGCTCTGTAAACCCAGCCACTGGCGAGTTTAACTTTGCCGTTAGCGAGGGGTACATTGTTCGCAATGGTAAGATTGAAAAGCCAGTTCGTGGAGCTACTTTAATTGGCCAAGGATCAGAAATTTTGCACCGAATTGATATGGTTGCTTCCAACCTAGCCACAGGTCAAGGTATGTGCGGTTCCCTAAGTGGTTCTATTCCGGCCGACGTAGGCCAGCCAACAATTAGAGTGAGCGAAATTACAGTGGGCGGAAGAAAGGGGGCTAACTAATGGATATTCAAGAATTTAAAGACAAAGTTTTTGCTGCTGGTCAGGCTGCGGGCTTAGGGGATATGGAGATCTATGTGGCCCGTTCGAAAGATTTTTCCACCCGCATTTTCCAAAAGGAAATTGACGACTACAAAGTCAGTGTAGAGCAGGGCGTGGGCTTTCGGGCAAACTTCGCCGGAAAAGTTGGTTATGCCTATGTGGAAACCCTAGATCAAGACTCCGTGGAACTTTTGGTGGAAGGTGCCAAAGCAAATGCTCAAATCATTGATTCCGATGATGAGATTGAGTTTTTTGCAGGATCTACCAGTTATCCAGAAGTTTTTGCTTACAACCGTGACCTCGAAGCGGTAAGAGCGGAAGAAAAAATTGAATTTGCCAAAGCTCTTGAAACAGAAGCATTCGCTGCAGATGAGCGTGTTTCTATGGTGAACTGGGCCGCTACCGGCTACGGCGAAACAGAAGTATATATTGCAAATACTAAGGGATTAGAACAGTCCTTTAGCAGAAATGGGGCATACAGTTTTGTGTCAGCCCTTGTGCGCCAAGGTGAACAAGTTAAGAGTGGCGGAAGAATCATGTTCGGAAACAATTGGCCAGATTTTGATGCCAAGAAATTGGCCAACGACGCTGTAAGTGAAGCCACTTCTCTTCTAGGAGCTAGTAGTGTGCAATCAGGCGATTATCGTGTCTTGTTACGCCATGATGTGGCCCGTGATTTGCTCTCTACCTTTGCATCGGTCTTTTCTGCAGAAGCAGTGCAAAAAGGCTTGTCGCTTTTGGCAGGTAAGGTGGGGCAGAAAATCGCAAGTCCCTTAGTTAGCTTAGTGGACGATCCCCTTCTAAAAAATGGTGGTGCCTCCGCTTCATTTGACGGAGAAGGAGTGGCCACACGTACAAAGCATGTGATTGAGGCAGGTACGCTCAGAACCTTTTTGCATAATCTCAAGACTGCGAAGAAAGATGGGGTTGAATCGACGGGTAATGCATCCAGGGCATCCTTCAAGTCGCCAGTGGGTATTTCTCCCACAAATTTCTTTATTGAATCTGGCACATTGAACTATGATGAATTGCTTACAAAACTGGGGGATGGGCTAGTCATTATTGATGTCCAAGGTCTTCATTCTGGCGCTAATCCCGTTTCTGGTGACTTTTCCTTAGGCGCCTATGGTTACTTAGTGGAAAATGGAAAGATTGTCCGAGCAGTAGATCAGATTACAGTGGCTGGTAACTTCTTTACGATGCTTGAGACAGTAGACGAAGTTGGCTCTGATTTAGAGTTTGGAACCCCAGGTTATAGAGGCCATGTTGGGTCACCTTCGCTACTCATTCGCCAACTGTCTATTGCAGGAATGTAGGAGGGCAAAAGATGCGATTGACGACTAGACACGCGGCTAACCTTGGTCTGTTAACTGCAGTGTCTATTGTGCTAACACGAGTTTTTGGTTTTGTTGTTCCAGTCGCGGGTGTCGGAGCACTACGCCTGAGTTTCGGGGAAATTCCCATTATTTTGGCGGGAGTTCTTTTTGGACCTGCTGGGGGAGCCCTTACTGGCCTTGCGGCTGACTTAATTGGGTATATGATTAACTCCCACGGTGGTGCATTCTTCCCTGGGTTTGCCCTCAGCTCGGCATTAGTCGGTTTTATTCCCGGGTGGCTACTCCATAAATCTGGGTCCAAGCTTAATCTGTGGCAGATTGGAGTCACGATCTTAATCACCGATTTGATTACGGGTGTGTTCATGAATACTCTGTGGCTGACAATTCTATATGGTCAAGGATTCTTTGTAATCCTGCCCATGCGGCTTCTGGCACGGCTTGTTACCCTTCCGATTTACACTGTTACGGTGTTTTGGATCAATCGGGCTTATCAATCCTACCGCCAGAGTGTAAACTAGCAGAAGTACTGGGGCTCCTGCGGGGGCCCCTGGCACGTGATTGCAGGGATTACTGTTTTGTGTTATGATCATCTAAATTATTGTTGATGTGGAGAGTGAATTCCTATATGGACATAGACCCGCCAAAACGGTGGCATACCCTAAAATTGAAGCTACTGTGGCGATTACCTCAAGAATCGCGCAAGAAGATCAAAGTCTTCTTGAGATTAGGGGACGAGTATGACAAGAATGGGGAGCAACAACTAGCAAACTATTGCTACGGTCTCTCAAAACAATTGGCCCAAGAAGCTGGTGCCATTCATCTTCTGAAAAAAATAGAACAACGCTTCCAATAAAATATAGCGAGCAGGGCTTATCAAGACGCTTGATTAAATGACCCGCCTACTGTACAATTAGTTTATGAAAACTTTCACACAGGGAGGGTCGAATTATGAAGCATCTTAAGAGATCCGCCCAGCGGTTCCACGTTCTTGCGGACCCCGTTCGTTTGCAGATTATTTTATTGTTGAGGGATCGAGAAATGTGCGTGGGAGACTTATCAGGGACTCTAGGCGTTAATCAACCGAAAGTTTCTTATCACTTAAAGCGCATGCTCGAAGAAGGCCTAATTAAGAGGCGCACTGAATGTACTTGGAGTTATTATTCCCTGTGTACTGATTTGCGTAGTTGGGTAAATGAAGAACTTGATTCTTTGCTCAATGAAAAACCCATGGTAAAAGCAAGGGGGTTGTAAGTGAAAGATCTTAAACGACTAACAAGCGCTTCTTCCAGTTGGAAAGCGGTTAAGTTAGTTTGGCAAGCTGGACTCAAGGCTTATGAACAAAATACTAGGATCGAAGAGTTAGAAGTTGGCAAGAGGAAGGTAGAGAAAGAACTCCTGACCCTATCTAGGCTAGTCCATGACTACGAAACGAAGATTCATAACAATGTTCGGGAAAACCAGGAGTTGACCCAAAAGTGCAAGGAACTTGAGTGGGGATATCGTGCCTTGCTCCGAGAAAATCAGTGGCTTAGAGAAGAAATATTCAAACTTAAAGGTAAACCATCGAACTAAGGTAGAGGAGTCGAGCACGGAGCTTGAGAGGCTCCTCTTTTGTTGCCATTTTAAGGAAAAAGGAGTTTGGAGAAATGCACTCAAAAAAGATGATTCTGACTGCCCTCTTGATTGCCTTGGTGGCTGTGACCACAATGGTCGTGAACGTACCATTGCCTGGTGTTAAGGGATATGTCAATATTGGTGACAGCTTTGTACTTTTAGCTGGTCTAGTTTTTGGTCCAGTGGTTGGTGCCATTGCTGGAGCCTTAGGCTCAAGCTTGGCTGATGTGCTCTTAGGTTATGTGCATTGGGCACCGTGGACCCTTGTCATTAAAGGTCTAGAAGGATTTCTTGCTGGATGGCTCGTTCTGCGCTTCAAAAGGGCAACGGTTGTAGTGGCTGGTCTAGCGGCAGCTGTTATGGTCTTAGGCTATTTTCTGGTGGGAATTCTCTACTATGGTCTTGGAGCAGCAATAGCATCCTTACCTGGAGATCTACTCCAAGCTGGAGTTAGTGTTGTTGTAGCATTGGTCTTGCTCCATCCGATTCAGAAATATGTAAATTTGTAAGGGCAGGTCAGGCACATTTCCTACCTAATGCTCATAAAATAAAGAACTTGAGTATTGGCAGAAAGGGGGTCTGACTGGTGTTTCCCTCGTTACTGAGTGCACTTGGTATGTGGCTGATGCAAGGGATCGGGTTTTTAACGGGATTTGTGGCTAGTAGCAGTGCCTTTCCAAAGCCTCTTCGCCCCGAGGAGGAGCGAGAGCTATTAGTGAAAAAGGAAGCAGGAGACGAAGGTGCCCGCAATGTCTTAATAGAACGGAACCTTCGTCTCGTGGCACATATCGTCAAAAAGTTTGACAACACTGGGGAAGACAGCGAGGATCTAATTTCCATCGGTGTGATTGGGTTAATCAAAGCCATTAATACTTTTAACCCAGAAAAGAATACTCGCTTGGCTACTTATGCTGCTAGATGCATTGAGAATGAGAATTCAATGTCAAGACGGGATAGTAATCGTAACTTCGCCGTCTTTTGCAATACTCTGGAGTTGACCGTGAACCATAATTTCACAGGTAGAACCGCCTTCTTGCCTAACTACGACTTGGCCTGCCTGCACATTAACCTCTAGGCGATGATCGCGAAAACGCAATCTAAAGGAATAGCCCTGCCATTCCGCAGGGGCAAAGGGTTTAAGAGAGAGACGATCATCTTCAATGCGTAACCCTCCAAAGCCATAGACGATGGACATCCAGGTCCCGGCCATACTGGTGATGTGGAGACCATCATCGGTGTCGTTGTTGTAGTTATCCAGATCCAAACGGGCAGTGCGCAAGTAGAGCTCATGGGCTTTACTATGATAACCAACTTCAGCGGCTATGATGGAATAAACACAGGGCGACAACGACGATTCATGAACTGTCATGGGTTCATAAAAATCGAAGTTGCGTTTTTTTGTTTCTAGGTCATAGCGGTCACCTAAGAAAAACAAACCTTGGAGGACGTCGGCCTGTTTGATAAAGCAGGAGCGCAAGATTCGATCCCAAGACCAATTCTGGTTCAAGGGGAGTTCTTCCGCAGGGATCCGCTCTACAGGCATCAGGTGTTTGTCCATAAATCCATCTTGCTGTTCAAAGACCCCTAATTCTTCTACGAAGGGGTAGTACATTCTATCCACAATATCCTGCCAGAACTGCTTTTCTTCCTCATCTACTTCTAGGTCTGAGTTCTTAAGCACTTCTAGGGTGTATTCTAGAGTCCAAGCAGCGATTCGATTGGTGTACCAGTTATTATGTACATTATTTTCATATTCGTTAGGACCTGTCACGCCTAGAATCATGTAAACGCCCTTTCTGGGCTGATAGTGTACTCGACTCGCCCAAAAGCGGCTGATTTCTACCAAGACCTCTAAGCCATAGTCTCGTAGGTAGTCATGGTCGCCGGTATAACGTATATAATTGAAAATGGCATAGGCGATGGCCCCATTGCGATGGATTTCTTCAAAGGTAATTTCCCACTCATTGTGACATTCCTCGCCTGTCATAGTAACCATAGGATAAAGGGCCCCTTTAAGCCCGAGTTTTGTGGCATTTTCCTTAGCTTTTTCCAAATGGTTATATCGATAAATCAGGAGATTCTTGGCAATCGAAGGATCGCTAGTGCTTAGGTAAAAAGGTAGGCAATAGGCTTCTGTATCCCAGTAGGTACTTCCACCATACTTCTCACCGGTAAACCCTTTTGGTCCAATATTTAACCGAGGATCTTCACCGGTATACGTCTGATGAAGGTGGAAGATGCTAAAGCGGATTCCTTGTTGAGCAGTTACATCCCCTGATATTTTTATATCACTATCTTGCCAGATATAGTCCCAGGCTTTAGAATGACTAGCGAACAGACTGTCATAGCTCCGTGTCTTGTACGTACCTAGGATTTCAACGGCTTTTTCGGTGACTTGTTCTGTTGGAAAGTCCCGATTGGTGGTAATTGCCACTATTTTTTCTAGTGTTAGGGTCTCACCAAGGCTGAGACTCGCTTCAACCAGCGTTTCTGCGTAACGGGATGTGGCCAAGTACTTAGGTTCCAGGGACGTACATTCACTGCCATTAAGTAGGATGCGACAAGAACTCGCGGCAGCAACCACGAAGTTCGATTTTTTTGTCTCCATGGTCACGAGCTGCAAGCCTGGTTCGCTGGCTTCCGTAATTCCTAACCAAAAGTCTTCTCCATAATTGGCATCTTCATTGACTACATTTCCGTCTAAGTAAGGAACAAAGGTGATGGTAGTGCCTTGCTGCGTAGGGTCATGCTCTAGGGTGATACTATAGCTTATGGCCGCAATCTCCCGGTGCTCTTTACTTACAATGCGCTTTGCATGTACAGAAAAACGACGCCCCTCATTATCTTCAACTATAAAATTGCGTCTTAGCTCTCCATGCCGCATATCCAAGGTCCTCTTGAATCCTGTTGGTTCCAGGATGTGAAGATCAAGGGGAGTTTGGCCCAAGGTTACATCGATACCGATGAAGTTGATTGCATTTAAAACTTTAGCGAAGTACTCGGGATAACCAACCTTCCACCAGCCCACCACGGTACGGTCGGGATAATAGACTCCCGCGATATAGGTTCCTTGCAGGCTGTCACCTGAGTACTTCTCTTCGAAGTTACCTCGCATGCCCATGTAGCCATTGCCAAGTGACATAATGCTCTCGACGATCCTGTTACGCTTAGGGTCAAAGCCATCTTCAACAATGTTCCATTCATGGGTTCCCAATACTCGTTTCAAGAACACTCCTCCTGTCAACATACCTGAGCTTATCATAACCCTCTTTTTATGCTTTAGCAATCGTTTGCACACAATCCTAAAAAAACACTTTTCGCTGTTCTTCAACGTGCTAGAGCTGTCCTTAATTGCGTTAAGTCAAAGTCGATAAATCCAGAGATAACATGGTGGGCTGCTTCGAGAATCACAGGATCACCTACTCCGATTGTCATCATTTCAGCACGAAGAGCCGCTTCGATGCCAGCTTGGGCGTCTTCGAAGACGACTGTGGATCGGGGTGGGACTTTTAAAAGTGACGCTCCTAATGCAAACACCTCAGGGTCGGGTTTGGCTTTGGTAACCAAATTGCCATCTATGATCACGTCAAAATAGTTGGTGAGATCTACCCTCTCCAAGATGGTCTTAGCGTTTTTGCTCGCAGAACCCAAGGCTACTTTAATGTCACTTGCTTTCAGTTCATCAAGGAAGGGCAGAACCCCAGGGAGGATCTCTGACGAATCCATTTGCATAATGTAGTCCACATACCAGTTGTTCTTCTTGGTAGCAAGCTCTTCTTTGTCAGCATCTGTCCTAGTTTGGCCGCCAATTTCCAGTAAGATATCTAGAGAACGCATGCGGCTTACACCTTTTAAACGTTCGTTATCCGTTTGGGTGAATTCAATTCCGATTTCTTCTCCCAGACGCTTCCAGGCTAAATAGTGATACTTGGCAGTGTCTACAATAACGCCGTCTAGGTCAAAAATTGCCAGCTTCAGTTCCATAACGATCCCCCTTTTTGCCCATTATATCATGATATTGTCTCATGGGGCATAGTCTAGGTAAAAAAGGGAGGTGAGGCAACTGATAGCCATCTATGCCCGGGTTAGTACCGAAGAACAGGCAAAGCATGGCTTTGGCATCCCAGCACAAATCAGGGAGTGCCAAAGTCTCGTTGGTGATACCCAGGCCCTAGTTTTTGCCGATGAAGGTGTGTCTGGTGAAACTCTAGATCGGCCTGCATTAGAAGAGCTTAGGCAGAAAATTGCAGAGAGTAAGGTTGGCACAGTCTATTGCTTAGATCCTGATCGCTTGTCTCGCAAGCTCTTGCATCAATTGTTACTTACCGAAGAGTGGGAAAGGCAGGGAGTGCGCCTTAACTTTGTCAATGGTGATTATAGTAAGACCCCTGAGGGAAACCTGTTTTATGCTCTTCGGGGAGCAATATCGGAATTTGAAAAAGCTAAAATAACGGAGAGAATGTGTCGAGGTAGGCGAGAAAAAGCCAGACAGGGAAGGGTTTTACGCGATTTTCAGATTTACGGATATGACTTTGACCCCAAGAGGGAGCAGTTAATCATTAACCCAGACGAAGCTGCCGTCGTTAGACAAATTTACACCTGGTACATCACTTCTCCCCCTGAGATTCAAGGTATTTCGGGGATTGCTAGGATGTTGACTCGATTCGGGGTCCCCACCAAGCGGGGAGCTGAGTTGTGGCATCGCCAAGTTGTGAGGCAGATCCTTTGCAATCGTACCTACCTTGGGGAGTTTTATCAAAATAAATGGGACACCTCTAACAAAAGAGTTCGCTTGCGAAATCCTGAGGAGTGGATTCTAATCCCTTGTCCAGTCATCATTGAACCAGAAGTTTTTGCCGATGTTCAATCCCTTCTGTCAGTTAACTCGAAATCTTAATGCATCTGCGGACCACAAAACGCACTCGTCAGGAAATCAAGCTTTACGATCCCATCGGATCGGACCGGGAAGGTAACGAAATCAATTTAATGGATGTTTTGAGTACGGACCAAGACCAAGTATTAGAAGAAGTGGTATTAAACATTGATCGAAACCTACTGGCTGAGCATTTTGGATGTCTGTCCAAGCGAGAACGAACCGTCCTCGAGTTACGCTTCGGCTTAGGTCATCGGGAAAAGCTAACCCAGAGACAAATAGGGCGTCAACTAGGGATCTCCAGGTCATATGTCTCTCGGATTGAAAAGAGAGCGTTGGGAAAACTACTACATGAAATGGGTCCGTCCTAACCCAGCTGCCCCCTTAATAGGGGGCATTTTCCATTGACGTATTTTTTTGGAGCCAGATTTGTGGTATAATTGGTTGACACTAAGGAAAGTTGAGTTGTATACATGAAAACCTTGATTCCAGATTTGATTTGTGAAAGTGTATTTACCATTGATTTAGGGAAACTAAAAGAACGCAAGATTTCAGGTTTGTTAGTTGACATTGACAATACTTTGGTTCCTTGGGGTATACCTGAGATAGAAGAAGCTTTTGTGAACTGGGTGATTGAAGTCAAACAAGAGGGCTTTAAGATCTGCTTGGTTTCTAATGCCAAGAACGAGCGTG
>WPCH01133572.1_pt1 | contig 10164 bp, 8 predicted proteins | sample 5399881 | NCBI WGS metagenome assembly WPCH01 (sample SAMN12869468, study PRJNA574797) | sludge metagenome | isolation source: wastewater treatment of pH5 | place: China:Beijing | collected 2019-05-20 | reverse complement strand
AATTAAAATGTTCAATGAACGATTGAAACAATTAAGAATTGAAAACAACTACACTCAGCAAGAATTAGCTGATTTAACTGAACTATCAAAACCAACAATTTCTCGATTCGAGGGTAATAAGAAGACTCCATCAAGAGAGTCAGTGACTAAGATTGCTAAAGTGTTTAACGTTTCTACAGATTATCTATTAGGTTTATCAGATCACAGGAATCTAGATGAAAACCAATCTTCAGAAGTAAAAGTGGAATTAAACAACATGATCAATAAAATTGAAAAACTTAGTGAAGACCAACAGAAAATGATATTAAACATGATTAAAGGTGCAGTAAACAGTTTAGACGATTGATGGCGAAGTTCAGCTGACAATCGTCTATTTTTTTATTTACTCTTCCGATTGGAATTGATTCATTTGCTCCGTGATTGCATTTAACGCTGAAATCGCCCCTTGATCCCCACTCTTTGCTGCACTAATTAACACTTCTAACTCTGTATACTTCTCCATCCTAAAACCCCCAACTTCTCCATAGTAGTTTGTGAATCCTTCACATAGTTTCGGTTTTTGTTTTTTTTTATAAAAACCGAACTTCCCCTAAAAGCACGAAATGCGACCATCCTTTTCAGGACGATCGCATTCAAATATCTATTATTAAATTTTACCAGCCGCCACCGCCTGGTTCGTTTGCATACATAATTACATTTTCATAGCTTGCTGCTTCTTGTTTTGGTTCTTCAACCTTTTTGTCAGCTGAGAAAGCAAATACACCAGCAATTGCTAAGATCGGTAAAAGCATTAAAATCTTTTTCAATAAATTCACCTCTTCTCATAAGATTATTATACCATTTTTTCAATTATAGCCCAAGTATAATTTAGGTAAATTTGCATAAAAAAGACTCTTCTTTTCTAAAAACATCTTGTGTGACTTTTCTAATAAATACTTATCATTTCTAGCTAATCCCATATAACACGTTTGGAATTCGTTTAATGAACCATTTTCTTTTTCGATTTCTAATAAATACATTTCTGCTTTTTCTTTGTTTCCTTTTCGTAATTCTAAATATACATGTCCATCCTTATCTAGACCGGAATATACATCTTGTATGTCACGATAATGATGGATTTTCAAAAAGATTAAAGTGTTATTCACTCTTTGTATTTTTCTCTTTATATCTTCATTATCTTTGAATTTCACATCATTCAACATAGATAGCGCACATTCTAAGAATTTCTTTGATCTCCTGTAATCTTCGAATATATACGATTCTCCTAAGTTATAAAACGCATTAGCTTTTTGAATTGCGAAATTTGGATTTTTGTCGCAAATCTTAAAAAGTTCTATAGAGTGTTTACGTGCACTATCAATTTCGTTTTGCATTAAATACGTTACACACATACCTTCTTTTATTCGAACTAAGTAGCTATTGCGAATGAATTTATTTGAAATTTTAAGCGCCTTTTTCTCTACACGAACGATTCTTTTGAATAACAATTTATATTCTTTCATTTGGTAAAGCGTTTGACATAGTAGTATTTCAATAAAGATTTTCATTTCTTTAGATGAAACTTCACTTTTTTTACTATCTAAATCATCATAAAACGTGTAGGGATCATACTTTGGTTCATTGCCTTGTTTATCTCTGCAATGTTCGTAAATCACTTGATAAACACTTGCCCATTCTCTATTGAGTTCTGTCGGAGATGTTGACTCATCTGCAATTAACTCTTTTAGAGAATCGAATTCTCTACGGAACGCTGCATACTCTAAAGCTTCCCTTTTATTTTCTGGTTTTGCGTATGACAGATAGTCGAAAATCATATCATTTTTAATCTCTGGAGCTGGTTGCTCATATAACCGCATAATGATTTTCACTAAATAAATGAAACTAATTTCAGTGTGGCCGTTAAGGATGTCAGATAAAGTACTTTTAGCAATCCCAATGTACTTTGCTAACTCTTCTCTAGTAATTTTCGAAGCGAATAGATCATCTGAAATTTTTCTTATTAATCCATTCATTACCTGAATTTTATCTTCCTCAAACGTTATGTCATTCACTACGTTTTGCCCCCTTGTTGGACAAAAAAGACACGTTACCCTAGATTTCTTACATTTACAGGAAAACGTGTCACTATATCTAGGTTGTGTGTTATAATTATGTATGAGACTTATGACAAGTGTTTTCCCTACCTGGTTTAGGGAGGACGGTGTAAGAGTGCGACCAACACTACTTACACAGTTGTAGGTCTTTTTTACGTCCGATTATTTTGTTATTTTCATTTTATCACATTTTTTCCAAAATTCAGTCGTGTAGTTATCTGATTTTTGTTGAGAAAGTTGAGAAAACGTTATATACCAACGTTTCTCAATTGACATTAAAAATAAATATGCAATGTTGCATCAAGACCTCACATGCATATTTTACCACAAAACCGAACTTTTGTTCTAAGTATTTTTATCAAGATTAAATATTAATCATTTTACATCTAAAAAGTTTCGTAATTAATCGTTTTATCCAAATATATACCATTTACTTCGCTCGTTCGCTTATAATTGTCACAGATTAAAAAGGGCGGTGAATAGTCATTGCTTAGCGAACGGCTAGTATATTTTCGCAAGAAAAACAAATTAACTCAAAACGATGTTGCTCACCATTTAAATGTTGTTCGTTCAACGTATACCAATTGGGAAGCAGGAAGATCAGAACCAGACGTTTCTACGCTTATTAAGCTATCTGATTTATACAATATTAGTCTGGACAACCTGGTCGGCAGAGAATACCGAATACCACCGCAAGTTGAGGTCATATTAGATCAAATATCTACCTTGGACACAGAACCACAAAAGAAAGCACTTAACCTCTTAGTGGAATATACATACTTGATAAAAAAGTATTTTATGTAGGTCTCACGCTCCTCATTTTGACTTATAAGCATCTTTGTTTATCAAGACGATACGAATCTATTATTAAGATTCCGAAACGAAATACGAAGCGTTGCAGCGCTCGATATTTCAAATTAAAGATATTGTATTTGAATCCATAATATAAGAAAACATTTCCAAAGGATAGTGGTAAAAATTTACAAAATATCACAAATCCAACCAACAGGACTATTCGGTCCTGTTTTTTATTTTTCTTCGACAAAATATGACAAAATAGTTGTAACCGTTTCTGTTATGATAATCACGAAAATCTTACATTTTATCATTGGGGGAACTACATAATGGGAAAAATTTTTAAGTTTGGGTGTTTAGGAATCATTGCTTTAATCGTTCTTGGTGCTATTGGAGCAGCATTAAGCGGAGGAGACGACAAGAAAGAAAAAGCTTCTACTGAACCGAAACAAGAAACGCAAGCACCAGCTACTAAAGAAGAGCCTAAAAAAGAAGAAGTGAAAAAGGAAGAACCTAAAAAAGAGGAACCTAAGAAAGAAGAAGCTCCGAAAAATAAACCTGGAATTAGCAAAGCTGAGTTCGATAAAATCCAAAATGGAATGAGTTATGACGAAGTTAAAGCTATCATTGGTAGCGACGGGGAAGTTTTATCAGAGACTGGGCAAGCTGGAGAACAATTCCATACAATTATGTATAAATGGGATGGAGAAAAAGGATTTGGTGCTAATGCGAATTTCATGTTCCAAGAAGGTAAATTACAAAACAAATCTCAATTTGGGTTGAAATAAAGAAAGAGAAGCTCTGATCTACAGGGCTTTTCTTATTTCTCAATGACTAACATTACTTAACGTGGTAAAATAATATTTGGATTGGCGTCCAATACATATTATTAAAATTAAGATGGTTAAAGTCGGAGGAAGGCACCTTAGGGTGTCTTTTCTTTATGAAATTTACCAAATGTAAATTATTTAATAATGTACGCCACCCCTGCTCTTGAAGTTATGTTGCATAGCATGATATACTTTAGATAACTTAAATAACTTTACATAACATAACGTAAAGTTAAAAAAATAAGCCTTTCAGTACTCCAATACCGAAAGACTTGCAATAAGAATATCATTACTTGGTAAGAATAGTAACTAGAAGATTCAAAACACCAAACATTACTGTAAACACTACTGTAAAAATCGCACATACTGCAATTGTGGTTTGAGTTTTCATATACTCACCACCTTCCTAAGCCTTTCGTACTCCAATACGATGGGCTTATTTATATGATATCACAATTAAAAATACGAAGAAAGATTTCTTCCTAAACAATGAAGGTAAACACCTTACTTAAAACTTACAAATTAAATCTAATTTCTATTACCATCTAAAAACCTATACCAATAACCCCCTAAAAAACAATTTTCATCCTTAATATAGTGATTCAATACTTTTTTTCGCAAGCAATTAGCATAATTTCTTTTTATATTAAATTTCACGTACTATATCAGATGTGTAAAACCAAATTCCGCAATAAGGCCTATTCTACCATCCCCCACCATAATAAAAACCCCCTAAATAGGAGGTTTACTAAAGTAATATATAAGTAGTCCAAATAATAACAGGTTTAAGCAGACACACCCTGGGACACTTTTGTAAATCAATTAGTTTATCAAAAACGACACACATATATTACGGTTTAAGAAGACATAGGGTGGGACACTTACTAAATTTGTTTCATTAGTCGTCCTATAACTGATTTAGATAACCCTGTATATTCGACTAACTTACGAATAGATGCACCAGGATAAAGTTCCTTAGCTCTTTTAAGTATGCTTAACTTGTCCTCTGTTTTCTTTTGTTCTTTAGCTAAGTATTCTTCGCGAGTCGCAACTCCTTCAGCACGCCGCTTCGCGCGTTTTCTTTCAGTGTCACGTCGTTGTTTCTCCACTTTATCAATTAAAGTGCTCATCTTTTCTTTTTCTTCTTGTGTAAAATCAATATTAAGTTTACGAATTACTGTATCATTTCGCATTGGTTTAATAATGTTTGGTGGTAATCCTACACGCTTATAATCATTCTTCGCAAATTCATCAAAGAAAATCATAGCATCCTTATACGCATTCTTTGCTGTACGTTCCACTTCTTTTTTCGGTTGTGGATCAGCAAGTTTCGCGTTCAACTGGAACGTCATTTCTAACGTTGCTGCTTGATTCTTAACAATTAAGGCCGTCGTAAATGAATAAATGTATGTTAAATCGTTACGATTCTCTATTACGCCATTTCTAAGATCAACAATCATTTCTAAATCAGCTTTACGCTTCGTATTTAAACTGTAGAGGTCCATTACCCCTTTACGTGCTGGCAACGTCGTTAGAGTGCCTTTACGCTTCGTCTTACGCTTTTTCTCTAGTGGTGGTACATATTCATATAGTTCTTGTAATGAATACTCTCTTTCCGTCCATAAATCCACTGTGATTTGTTGTCCGGTTTTACCATGAGTGCTATACGGCAAACGGAATACTCGTGATAAATCCGAACACGAACCATCAGCACCTAATGGCATAAGCATTTTTACAAAGTGATTCGTTATGTATTGTGATAAATAAGCCATCTGCGGAGCGGCACCACCACTTATGCTATAAACTAACTGCACCCCTCGACCATTCATAATGATATTTGGGCACGGCAATGATCCACTAAATACGAAATCATGTAGTTGTTTTATTACATACTCTTTTGAGAGTCCTATTTTATAAAAGTCCAAGTCTACGCCTATATTTCTTATTTGCTTCAAATCAGCCGTTTTACGACTTCCGTGTTCAAATGCATTAAGAGATAGATAGACATCTTTTAGGCCACGTTCTGAAGCTTTTAACAAATGCTTTAGATCACGTAACCCATACCAAATTTGTTTATGTTGCTCATTACTTAAATCAATCGTAACAACATATCCTGATTTCTTCCGTTCTGATAAGTAACATTCATACCAGGAATCAATGAATGTTTCCTCTTGCGGCTTCCGAATTGCCACCGACATACAAATAGCCTCCTTATACAAATAAAAGGAAGCTACACAAGAATATATTACACTTTACCTGTCTAATAGTTTTTGATATTATATAGACAGAAGTTAATAAACACCAAGAATTTTCTTGTGTAACTATTTGAAGGATCCATTCTCAAACTTTGGTCGGGGAGAGAATGGGTCCTTTCGTCTTTTATTCCGTTTTTTCTACAATTATTGTAACGCAAGATTCATATACTTACAAGGACAGACGACAAGCCTAGCGCTTGTCTTTTTTTATTTTAATAGCAGGTAAACACTTGTTGTTACAGAATTGATATGCAATATGTTAAATTGACAAAAACAAAATGATATGTTTTCATTTTGTTATTATTACAACTACATAAAAATAATGTATAAATTACATTACGTTAATATTAACGTTAACATTAAATTAACGTAAAACTAACGGAGGTGCCTAAATGGCTTATAAATTAGCTTTTGTACAGAATAAAGGCGGCGTTTTAAAGTCTTCAATGACAGTGAACTTGGCCGGTCTTTATGCGAAGCAAGGGAAACGAGTATTAATCGTAGATGCCGACCAACAAGGTAACTCTCTTCTTTCTTTCGGTAAGAATCCGGACAAGTATCGGACAACATTGCATGATGTTTTAGTTAACTTCGCGCCTGCTAGTGAAGCTATTGTAAACGTCTATAAAAATATCGATATTCTTCCTTCAAACGAAATGATGAGTTTCTTAGATTTCGACATACTACCTAACTTAGATAAATACATAAATCCATTTTTACTTCTAAAGGTAGCTTTAATGTCTGTTGAAGATGAATACGATGTAATTCTATTCGATAGTCCGCCAAGTTCAGGTTTAATCCAAAGTAATGTAATTTGCTGCACGGACAGAATTATCATTCCTTTCCAACCCGAACAATATAGCGTACGTTCGTTAATCAAGATCATCGACGTAATTAATCAATTTAAACAAAAACACAACCAGAATTTAGATATCGCTGGAGTAGTTGCTACGCTTGTTCAAAAAAATACGAAGCTACATACAGAAGCAATTAAACAAGCGAGACAATTCTGTGATAAAGAAAACGTTCATTTCTTTAATGCTAATATCCCGAGAAGTATTTCATTCGCGAACTCAATAGCATATAACAAATTACCTCTTACTTTAGCTAAAAAAGATACTGAATTCGCATTTTACTACAAGAGTTTATTTAAGGAGCTGAATGAACATGAGCAACCGCAATATAGCTGATTTATTTGGTGATAGTGCAGTTAGGTCAACTGAAGAAGCTGAAAAAGAAGAACAACATAAAAATAATGATAATGAAACGTTACTGGAACATAAAGATAACGTTAGTGTTAACGTTAATGAAATATTAGAAAACGAAGGGGGGACTAACCTTCCAGAAGAACCAAAAGAAACTCCTACTGGAAATTATGTCCCTGAATTTCCTGCAGGAGCAACACCTGGAGAATCTGATCCCGGAACACCTAAAGATCCAACCCCTATTGTGGAGCAAGATGACATATTAGATTTTTTAAAAGTGGAACAAGAAAAGAAAGTAGTTGGTTTCCATTTAGATAAGGATGTAAGACAAGCATTCCAAAAGGTATTAGGTAAGAAGCCTCAACGCGGGGCACAATCAGAACTTGCGAATAGAATTTTCCGTGACTTCTTTGAAAAGAGAGGATTACTGTAAAACCCTGATATATCAGGGTTTTTTTATTTGTATTTTTATTAACGTTAACATTACATTATTTAAACATTAATGTTAACGTTAATTTTTCTTTGTTTTTTCGAATGTATTATTAACTTTATTTTTTTGTTTAAACTTCACACTTCATTACCATACTACTAATGGAGGTGGTTTTGATGAGTTACTTTTTTAATAACGGAATGAATATATTGCCGGATAAAGATATGTTTTTGCAAAAGTACGGTTGCATAAAAATAGAATATCGAGAACACGAGAATAAGAGATATTATATCTATGCATTTGATAATGATCTTCCTGAATGGGATTTTGATTCTGGGGAACTAGTATTAATCACACGGGATGAAAAGTTTGTAAATAAATTAAAAGAATATATTTTTTCTATTGTAGTAGGTGAAGTTTTTTGTAAGGAGTGTTTCAGAAGAAAAGATATAAATAGTTTATCAGATGATGAAAACATGCAATTTTGGGGTATGATGCTTTGGAATAAGACTCCACTTAGAACGAAATCATTGTTACAAGATGAAATTCTTTACTCTTTTCCAGATATTGATTGGTCTATGGTTCAATATCTAACTGATTCAGAACGACCAATGATCTTCCATGAATATTGCGCTAAACATTGTATGACAAGAGAAGAGTATAATAACCATAATAAAATCCAACAAAGAGAAGAAGAAATATATAATATGTGGAGAAAATTAATAACAAATGAGGTTTTACAAGGGACGGAAGAATTATTAGAAGATTACTTATGTGATCATATTGAAGTGATTGAAGAAGGAATGCAATTTTTAAGTAGACAAGACAGAATAGATTATGGAGTTATAGATATATTAGCAAAAGATAAAAATAACATCCGTTGTGTTATTGAACTAAAAATTAATGAACCTGATAAAAATATTCTATGGCAATCTGCCTATTATCCATCTTATTTCAAAGATGAAAAAATTAGAATGATCACTATAGCTCCTAGTTATCCGCCAAAAATTTATAACGCTTTGTTGAATGTTAAAGATGTAGAAATGAAGGTATTTTTTAGAAACACTAACGGGTTGTTTGAAATAAAAGATTTTAATACGAAATCAAAAATTACACTTCAAAAACAAGATAACAATTTTAACAAAGTAATAAGTATAAGCTGATTTTCATTAGTTTAATATTAACATTAACATCAATACTTTATTAACGTTAATATTAATTTTATGTTTATATAACGTTATAATAACAAACATAGAATAAAAAACATTTATTATAGGGCTTTTTATTCTATGTTCTTATGCAATTACATAGCATAGATATAGCCTATTCCCCCTGCAACTCTTCCCAGCTTCTACCGTACAACTGGGTGTGCTGTTTAGTTAGGGAAGAGTTACTATATTTCTGTTGCAAGACTATCCATGAAATTGTTAATTGAAGAAGCTTGAAAGATTCGTAAATTAGAAGAATTAATATCATACTGCTTATCAGTAATGATGAGGATCGATGGAAAGTATTTAGTTCCTTTCGGTTGCCACGATTCGTTGTGCCATTCCTGACTATGGAAATATAACTCATACCTGTTTATCTTATCTTGCATAATCTTTTTACTGTAAACTGACTTCTGAACTTCAATAAAGAATGGAGATCTGCGCCATATTGTAAATGCATCTGGTTCCATAAATTCTTTACCGTATTTTGGTTCAACTTTAAATAGTTTTGGTTTTTCATAATGGATAAGCTGTTTATATGCGTCCACGATACCAAGAAAATGGGGAATCTTTTGGCTAGTTTTTCGAAGTGTACTAGGTTGAGGGAAATATATAAATGGCTGCTGCGAGATATTTGCATCCACATGACCGTCTCTCCTTAATCGTTTCATCACCGTGTTACAGCAAGTAACCGCGTTTTTCACTCCTTGAAAATGCAAATCTATAATGTCATCCCTAGACATACATCTGAAACGTTTCAAATCGCCCAATATCGCCTTATCTCTATTCTTCATAATCCAACACCCCAAACAGTTGATTTTCTTCTTGTGAAGGCTTTTGGAGCTTCATATCTTCTTTAGGAATGCGATGCGGTTCAACAATTTGTTTCGCTTTGCTTAATTCTAAATAAGGAGCTTGCACTTTCTTTAATCCATTCAGTTTTAAAATCATTTGTCCCGATTGCTCCAAGTATTCTGAACCAGGTGTACCCATAATATTGCTGTTAATCGTACTATCACATTTAAATCCCATTCTTACCGTCATATTGAGTTTTAACTTACCATCTAACACTTTCGCATCAGGACGTTGCATACTAAGCATCAGAAAGACTCCGAGCGCCCTGCCGACTGCCGATATTTTTTCAACTGTAGACATACATTCCTTTTCATCCTGCAACATCGCTACTTCATCTATTGCTAATAAAATGTATGGTTTCTGATTACCAGGATTCAACTTGTTGTATTCATCAATATGATCCACTTCATACTCTTCCATTAGTTTTCTACGTTCGCGTATTTCCTTCCACACTTTCTGCAGCATAATCTTCATTTCGATTTCTTCCATGCAA
>WPCH01185989.1_pt1 | contig 10166 bp, 8 predicted proteins | sample 5399881 | NCBI WGS metagenome assembly WPCH01 (sample SAMN12869468, study PRJNA574797) | sludge metagenome | isolation source: wastewater treatment of pH5 | place: China:Beijing | collected 2019-05-20 | reverse complement strand
GACATCGAGGTCCTCGACGCCACCCTGCTCAGCGCCTACCTCGATGCCCTCCTGGCGGGGGCCCTGGTCGACGCCCGAGCCGTCGATGTCGTCTACACGGCGATGCACGGGGTCGGTCGCGACGTGCTGCTGGCCGCCTTCGGCCGGGCCGGGTTCCCGGCACCGAACGTGGTCGTCGAGCAGGGCAGCCCCGACCCCGACTTCCCGACGGTGGCCTTCCCCAACCCTGAGGAGCCCGGCGCTCTGGACCTGTCGCTGGCCCGAGCCCGGGCCGCGGGGGCCGACGTCGTCCTGGCCAATGACCCCGATGCCGACCGCCTCGGCGTGGCCGTGCCCACCGAGGACGGCACGGACTGGCGGGCCCTCACCGGCGACGAGATCGGGTCCCTGTTGGCCGATCACGTCCTGCGTCACACCGAGGGCGACGACCGCCTGGTGGTGACCACGGTCGTCTCCTCCCGTCTCCTCGGACGGATGGCGGCGGCCCACGGCGTCCACTTCGCGGAGACCCTCACCGGCTTCAAGTGGATCGCCCGCCCGGCCCTGGCCCACCCCGAATGGAACTTCGTGTTCGGCTACGAGGAGGCGCTCGGCTACCTCGTCGGAGATGCCGTGCTGGACAAGGACGGGATCGGGGCGGCCCTCGCCTTCGCCGGCCTGGTCGCCGATCTGAAGGCCCGGGGCCAGACCGTGCACCACCGGCTGGCCGCCTTGGCCGAGGAGCACGGCCTGCACGCCACCCGTCCGCTCACCCTGCGCTTCGAGGGCGAGGACGGCCTGGCCCGGATAGCGGCCGCCATGGCCGCGGTGCGGGCCGACCCCCCGACGGCGCTGGCCGGCCACGCTGTCGAGTCCCTCCGCGACCTGTTGGCGGACCCCGATCTGCCCACCACCGACGCCCTGATGTTCGACCTGGCCGGCGGATCGCGGGTCGTCATGCGCCCCAGCGGCACCGAACCCAAGCTGAAGTGCTACCTCGAGGTCGTCGAACCGGTGGATGGCGACCTCCCCGCGGCCCGCACCCGCGCCGACGCCGCCCTCACCGCCCTCGTCACCGACCTCGACGCCCGCCTCCGCGCCTGATCATCCAGAACGGTGAGCGAGGGGGTAGACCTGAGGGATGGACGCGCTGGTGGTGGTCGGATCCGACGAGCCCGCCGAGCACCTGGTGGCCCGGGCCCGCCGGCGGCTGGACGTGGCCGATGCCGCGGACACCGCGGCGCTGGTCGCAGATCTGCGTTCGCATCGCCCCCGCCGGGTCGGGGTCACCGGGGTGGAACCGGACGCCACGACCCTGGCTGCGACGCTGCACGACGCCGGGCTGCCGGTGATCCTCTACCCCGACGCGGCCGCCCCCGAGGCCGGGGCCCGGGGCGTGCGGGTGCTGCCCGTCGCTGATCCCGGTCCGCCGATGGAGGTGGCCGACCGGCTGGAGGACCTCGTCGGCAACACCCCGCTGGTCCGCCTCGACCGCATCGGTCACGACCTGGACTGCCACTTCCTGGCCAAGCTGGAGCTGCTGAACCCGGGCGGCAGCGTCAAGGACCGGCCCGCGCTGGCCATGGTCGACGCCGCCGAGCGGGAGGGCCTGCTCCAGCCCGGCGGGACCATCGTCGAGCCCACGTCGGGCAACACCGGCGTCGGCCTCGCCCTGGTCGCCGCCCGCCGGGGTTACCACTGCGTGTTCGTCATGCCCGACAAGATGAGCCCCGAGAAGATGGATCTCCTCCGGGCCTACGGGGCCGAGGTCGTGGTCTGCCCGACGGCGGTCGCGCCCGACCACCCGGACTCGTACTACTCGGTGGCCAAGCGCATCGCCGCCGAGCGCCCGGGCGGCTACTCGCCGAGCCAGTACTGGAACCCGGAGAACCCCGCGGCCCACGAGCGCACCACCGGCCCCGAGCTCTGGCGCCAGACCGCCGGCCGGATCACCCACTTCGTCGCCGGGGTCGGCACGGGCGGGACCATCAGCGGCATCGGGAAGTACCTGAAGGCCCAGAACCCCGACATCCGCATCATCGGCGCCGACCCGGCGGGCTCGGTCTACTCGGGCGGCACAGGCCGTCCGTACATGGTCGAGGGCATTGGCGAGGACTTCTGGCCCGGCACCTACGACGGCTCAGTCGTCGACGAGGTCATCGAGGTCAGCGACCGGGACTCGTTCCTCATGGCCCGGGCGGTCACCCGCACCGAGGGCCTGCTGGTCGGTGGTTCCACCGGCACCGCGGTGTGGGCTGCGCTCCAGGTCGGGCGCTCGTTGCCACCGGACGCCGTCATGGTCGTACTGGTGCCCGACAGCGGCCGGGGCTACCTGTCCAAGATCTACAACGAGGACTGGATGGCCGATTTCGGCTTCCTGCGGGTAGGGGAGCACGCCGCCGGTGACGTCCTCAGCCGGAAGCGGGCCGACCTGCCCGCCCTGGTCCACGTCCACCCGGACGAGACGGTGCGCACCGCCATCGAGATCCTGCGGGAGTACGACGTGTCCCAGCTCCCGGTGGTCCAAGCCGAGCCTCCAGTGGTGCTGGGGGAGATGGTGGGCGCCGTACGGGACGTCGCCCTGATGGACGCCGTCTTCCGGGACCCGAGCGTCCTGGACCGCACGGTGGCCGACGTGATGGAGCCCAAGCTGCCCACGGTCGGCGCCGGTCAGCCCGTCGACGACGTGGTCGCCCTCCTGGAGCACGCCCCTGCGGTGATGGTGCTCGACGCCGGCCATCCGGTCGGCGTGCTGACCCGCTCCGACGTCCTGGACTTCATCGCCGGCTCTCGAGCCCGCCCGTGACCGCCACCACCATCGTTCTGGTACCAGCAACATGCGCCCTGGTGCAGAGGGCTGGTACCAGAACGGGTGTGGAGGTGGGGCCGTGAGCGACGAGCAGGGGTTCGAGACCCGGGCCATCCACGCCGGCCAGGACCCGGACCCGGCAACGGGTGCCGTGGTGCCGCCGATCCACCTGGCCACGACCTTCGCCCAGCACGAGCCGGGCAAGGCCACCTACGAGTACTCCCGCTCGGACAACCCCACCCGGCAGGTCCTCCAGCAGGCCGTCGCCAGCCTCGAGGGGGCTGGGCACGGCTTCGCCTTCGCCAGCGGCATGGCCGCCGAGGACGCCGTCCTGCGCTCGCTGCGCCCGGGTGACCACCTCATCGTCCCCAACGACGCCTACGGCGGCACCTGGCGGCTCATCGACAAGGTCTACGGCCCGATGGGGGTCACCCACACGGCCGTCGCCCTGTCGGAGGTCGAAGCCGTTGCTGCCGCCTGGACGCCGGCGACGAAGCTGGTGTGGGTCGAGACGCCTTCCAACCCCTTGCTCTCGATCGCCGACATCTCGGCCCTGTCGGCCGTGGCCCACGACAACGGCGGCCGGTGCGTGGTCGACAACACCTTCGCCACCCCGTACCTGCAGCGTCCGCTCGAGCTGGGGGCCGACGCGGTCGTGCACTCGACGACGAAGTACCTGGGCGGCCACTCCGATGTGGTCGGCGGCCTGGTGGCCGTGAACGACGACAGCTGGGCCGAGGAGCTCTTCTTCATCCGCAACGCCACCGGCGCGGTGTCCTCACCGTTCAGCGACTTCCTCGTCCTGCGGGGCCTGAAGACCCTGGCCGTCCGCATGGAGCACCATTGCCGGGCCGCCCACGACGTGGCGGGGTTCCTGCTGGACCACCCCCGGGTGCGGGAGGTGCGCTGGCCGGGCCTGGCGACCCACCCCGGCTACGAGGTGGCTCACCGCCAGATGCGCGACTTCGGGGGCATGGTCAGCTTCGTCGTCGCCGGGGGCGCGGAGGCCGCCAAGGAGGTCGTCGCCCGCACGAAGCTCTTCACCCTGGCCGAGTCCCTCGGCGCCGTCGAGTCCCTCATCGAGCAACCGTCGGTGATGACCCACCTCTCCGTCGCCGGCAGCCCGCTGGAGGTCGACCCCGCCCTCATCCGCCTCTCCGTCGGCCTCGAGACCATCGAGGACCTGCTGGCCGACCTGGACCAGGCCCTCGCCCCCTGACGCGTTCTGATCCACCCCGCGGGTCGCCGGCGACGCACAACCGTCCTGAGAACCGTCAGGCCGTCCGAACATCTCGGGTCAGGCCGACGACCTACTGGACGCCGTACTGGCGGTCGCCGGCGTCGCCGAGGCCGGGGACGATGAAGCCGACGTCGTTGAGGCGCTCGTCGATAGAGGCCGTGACGATCTGGGCGTCGGGATAGCGCTCGGAGAAGTGGGCGATGCCCTCGGGGGCGGCCAGCACGCAGACCACGATGATCGCCCCCGGGTTCGAGCGCTCCACGATCTCGGCGGTGTGGACCAACGAGCCCCCCGTGGCCAGCATCGGGTCGAGGATGATCACCGGTCGACCGTCCAGGTCGTCGGGGACGGTGGTCATGTACTCCTCGCTGTCGAGGGACTCCTCGTTGCGGCGCAGGCCGACGAAGCCGATCTCGGCGCTGGGCAGCATCGTGAAGGCGGCGTCGAGCATCCCCAACCCCGCCCGCAGCACCGGGACGATCAGCGGCACGGGGTCGATCCGGGTCCCGGTGGCGGGGGCCAACGGTGTCTGGACCTGGAAGGTCTTGTGGGGCAGGTCCCGGGTGGCTTCGTAGACCAGCAGCCAGGACAGCTCGGACAGGGCCTTGCGGAAGTCGACCCGCGACGTGCGCTCGTCGCGCATGGTGGTCAGGCGCTCGGCGGCGAGGGGGTGGTCGACGATGTGGGTCTGCACGCCCGAATCATGGCCCAGAGCGCGCTGGTACGGTCCAACGGGTGACATCCGCCGATCTCGCGCCCGTCGAGCGCCTGACCATTCCGCCGGTCGGGGGGGTGAGCGTGCGGGTGACCCCGGTCGACGCGGTGGGCCTCGAGGCCCGGGCCGGCTCGCTGACCGGGCGATCGATCAAGCGGGAGTCCAAGGCCGCCGCGCTGGACCTGGCCATCCGCTGCTGTGACCTCACCACCCTCGAGGGCGCCGACACCCCGGGCAAGGTCAAGGCCCTCTGTGCGAAGGCGATCCACCCGGACCCGACCGACGCCTCGGTCCCCTCGGTTGCGGCAGTGTGCGTCTACCCGTCGATGGTGTCGGTGGCCGCCGAGGCACTGGCCGGTTCGGGCGTGCTGGTGGCCAGCGTGGCCGGGGCGTTCCCGTCGGGCCTGGGCCCCATCGAGACCCGCACCGACGAGATCCGCCGGGCCGTGGCCGCCGGCGCGGATGAGATCGACATGGTGCTCAACCGGTCCGCCTTCCTGTCCGGCGACTTCGCCACCGCCTTCGACGACATCGTGGCCTCCAAGGAGGCGTCCGGATCGGCCCACCTCAAGGTCATCCTGGAGACGGGCGAACTGGGCACCTACGACCAGGTCCGGCGGGCCTCGATGCTGGCCATGGCCGCCGGGGCGGACGTCATCAAGACCTCGACCGGCAAGATCGGTTCGGCCGCCACCCCGCCCGTCGCCCTCTGCATGGCGGAGGCCATCCGGGACTTCCAGGAGCAGACCGGACGGGTCGTCGGCCTCAAGCTGGCCGGCGGTATCCGCACCGCCAAGCAGTCCTGGCAGTACTTGGTGATCGTGGGCGAGACCCTCGGGCCCGAGTGGCTGCGGCCCGACCGGTTCCGCCTCGGGGCCTCCAGCCTGCTCAACGACCTCCTCATGCAGCGGCGCTGGCTGGCCACCGGCCGCTACCAGCGCCCCGACGACTTCACGATCGACTGAGACCCCGCCGATGACCGACCTGACCCAGCCCGGCGACTTCACCCTCGAGTACGCCTCGGCCCCCGAGTCCACCGCCATCGTCTCGCTGCGGGACACCTACGGCCTGTTCATCGGCGGCGAGTGGGTCGAGCCCCGGTCCGGGGACCACTTCCCGACGATCAACCCGGCCACCGAGGAGCACCTGGCCGACGTGGCCGAGGCGGGGCCCGAGGACGTCGACCTCGCTGTCGCCGCCGCCCGCACGGCCTGGGAGTCCGGCTGGCGGGACCTGCCGGGCAAGGAGCGGGCCAAGTACCTCTACCGGATCGCCCGCCTGCTCCAGGAGCGCTCCCGGGAGTTCGCCGTCCTGGAGACCCTCGACGGGGGCAAGCCGATCAAGGAGTCCCGCGACGTCGACCTGCCGCTGGCCGCGGCCCACTTCTTCCACTACGCGGGCTGGGCCGACAAGCTCGACTACGCCTTCGCCGGCCGCCGGGCCAAGCCGCTGGGCGTCGCCGGTCAGATCATCCCCTGGAACTTCCCGATGCTCATGGCGTCCTGGAAGCTGGCCCCGGCCCTGGCCACGGGCAACACCGTCGTGCTCAAGCCGGCGGAGACCACGCCGCTGACCGCTCTCCTGTTGGCCGAGGTCCTGCTCGACGCCGAGCTGCCGCCGGGCGTGGTCAACATCATCACCGGGGCCGGCGCCACGGGCGCGGCGCTCGTCAGCCACCCCGGCATCGACAAGATCGCCTTCACCGGCTCGACCGACGTCGGCAAGCGCATCCAGACCGAGTTGGCGGGCACGGGCAAGCGCCTCACCCTCGAGCTCGGCGGCAAGGCCGCCAACATCGTCTTCGAGGACGCGGCCTTGGATCAGGCCATCGAGGGCATCGTCAACGGGATCTGGTTCAACCAGGGCCACGTCTGCTGTGCCGGATCCCGCCTGCTGGTCCAGGAATCGGTCCACGACCTGGTGCTGGACCGCCTCACCACCCGCCTCGACACCCTGCGGGTGGGCGACCCCCTCGACAAGAACACCGACCTCGGTGCCATCAACAGCCGGGAGCAGCTGGAGAAGATCCAGGAACTGGTGGCCTCCGGCATCGATGAGGGAGCCGAGATCTACCAGTCGCCCTGCGTCCTGCCCGACAGGGGGTTCTTCCACGCCCCGACGGTCTTCACCGGGGTGTCCCAGTCCCACCGCATCGCCCGGGAGGAGATCTTCGGCCCGGTGCTGTCGGTGCTGACGTTCCGCACGCCCGACGAGGCCATCGAGAAGGCCAACAACACGCCCTACGGCCTCTCCGCCGGGGTCTGGACCGAGAAGGGGAGTCGCATCCTCTGGATGGCCGAGCGCCTGCGGGCCGGCGTCGTGTGGGCCAACACGTTCAACCAGTTCGACCCGGCCAGCCCCTTCGGTGGCTACAAGGAATCCGGCTTCGGCCGGGAGGGTGGTCGCCACGGCCTGGCCCCCTACCTCGAGCTGGAGGGCGTGGCGTGAGCGAGAGCGGCCGCCTCGACGTGCGCAAGACCTACAAGCTCTACGTGGGCGGCCAGTTCCCCCGCTCGGAGTCGGGCCGGACCTATCCGGTGCACGGCCCCGATGGTGACCTGCTGGCCCACGCCGTGCTCGCTTCCCGCAAGGACCTGCGCGACGCCATCAAGGCGGCCCGCGGCGCCCAGGCCGGCTGGGCGGCCAAGACGGCCTACAACCGGGCCCAGATCCTGTACCGGGTGGGCGAGATCATGGAAGGCCGCCGGTCCCAGTTCGTCGACGAGCTGTCCGCCGGTGGCATCGAGGACCCCGAGGGCGAGGTCGAGGCCTCGATCGACCGCTGGGTCTGGTACGCCGGATGGGCCGACAAGCTCCCGTCCGTCCTGGGCGGGGCCAATGCCGTCGCCGGGCCCTACTTCAACTTCACCGTGCCCGAGCCCACCGGCGTCGTCGGCCTGATCGCCCCCGACGAGGCCCCCCTGCTCGCCCTCGTCTCCCGGCTGGCGCCGATCATCGTCTCGGGCAACACCGTCGTGGCCCTGGCGTCCTCGACGCTGCCCCTGCCCGCGGTCACCCTCGGCGAGGCCCTGGCCACCAGCGACGTGCCCGGCGGGGTCATCAACCTGCTCACCGGCCAGCGGGCCGAGCTGGTGCCGTGGTTCGCCGGCCACCGGGACCTGAACGCCCTCGACCTCACGGGCGTCGACGACCCCGAGGTGGCCGCCGAGGCCGAGCGCTCCGCCGCCGACAGCGTCATGCGGATCACCCGGGCCACCGGTGCCGATGCCGACTGGCGTTCTGCTTCGGCCGAGTCGCCCTACGCCATCGAAGCCTTCCTCGAGCACAAGACCGTCTGGCACCCCAAGGGCGCCTGACTCTCCGCTTCTGGGGGCTCCCATGCGCGTCCGAGCGCGCACCTGAGCCCCCAGAACGGTCACATGGTGGCGATGAGCGCCGGTAGGTCGCGGATGGTGTCGAGCTCGGCGTAGCCCGCGTGGGACTTGTCGGCCTCGGCCTGCTCCATCTCCCAGGTCAGCTCGTACTCGATGTGCACGGCCCGACCGCCGAGGGCGAGCACGGGGAGGATGTCGGACTTCACCGAGTTGCCGACCATGACGAAGCTGGCGGGGTCGATCCCGTAGCGGTCGAAGATGCGCTGGTAGGTGGGCTCGTCCTTCTCGGCCACGATCTCGACCTGCCACATGTCCTCGGCCAGGCCGGAGCGGGCCACCTTGGACTCCTGGTGGAAGAGGTCGCCCTTGGTGATGATCATCACCCGGTAGTCCTTGACGAGGGCGGCGACGGTCTCGGCCACCCCGTCGAGGAGCTCGACGGGGTGCTTCAGCATCTCCTTGGCCCCGATGATGATGTCCTGGATCACGCTGGTGTCGATGCGGCCGTCGGTGACCTCGATGGCGGTCTCGATCATCGAGAGGGTGAAGCCCTTCACGCCGTAGCCGAAGACCTGCAGGTTCTCGCGTTCGCGGGCCATGAGCTTGGCGTCCAGCTCGTCAGGGTCGGCCTGGCCCGCCAGGAGGGCTTTGAAGCGGTCCTGGGTCATCACGAACTGGTTCTCGCTGTGCCACAGCGTGTCGTCGCCGTCGAGGGCCACCACGTCGATCATCGCCCCCCTTCTAGCGGCTCTAGCCTGCGCCGGTGCTCTTGTGCGTCGGAGATCTCATCGAGGACGTCGTGGTCTGGCTGCCCGGCCCCGTCGCCCTCGGCTCCGACACCGAGGTCAGCATCACCCGGGCCCGAGGGGGGAGTGCGGCCAACGTGGCGGCCGCGGCCGTCCGCACGGGAGGCGCCGCCCGCTTCGTCGGCCAGTTGGGTGACGACGACCTCGCCCACCGGCTCCTCGACGGCCTGGCCACCACCGGCGTCGACATCGTCGCCCGGCACGGCGGGCGCACGGGCTCGATCGTGGTGCTGGTCGACTCGGCGGGGGAGCGCACCATGCTCACGGACCGGGCCGCCGCCATCGAGCTGACCGACCCCGAGCCCGCCTGGCTGGACGGCGTCGAGGTCCTGCACCTGCCCGCCTACTCGCTGTTCAAGGAGCGCCTGGCCAAGTCGTGCCTGGCGTTGACCGGGATGGCCCGCGAGCGGGGGATCCCTCTGTCGATCGACCCGTCCTCCTCCGCCCTCCTGGAGCAGTACGGGATCGACCGGTTCAAGGCCCTGTTGGCTGACCTCCAGCCGGCGATCCTCTTCCCCAACGCCGACGAGGCCGCCCTGCTCGACGGCGACGGCCCGCCCCCCGGCGTGGACCTCGTCGTCGAGAAGCACGGCCCCGATCCCGTTCGGCTCGTCACCGCCGACGGCGTGACCGAGGTCCCCGTGCCGTCGGTGAGCGGCGTGGTCGACACGACGGGCGCCGGCGACGCCTTCGCCGCCGGCTTCCTGGTCGCCTGGACGGAGGGCAAGTCGCCCGTCGAGTGCGTCGCCAAGGGCAGCCAAACCGCAGCCCACGTCCTCCGCGGCCCCGGCGGCGACGCCTGGCAACCCGCATGACCCCCACGCCCGCCTCGTTCTGGTTGCGACATCGTGGGCCTGAGCGCGCGATCGCGCAACCAGAACAGGGCCAGACTCGTTCTGGTTGCGAAATCGTGTGGCTGAGCGCGCGATCGCGCAACCAGAACGGATGAGACGAGGACTCGAATGATCAGGATCCACGAGGAGGTGGCCGACGCCTTGGCCGAGGGGCGGGCGGTGGTGGCCCTCGAGTCGACGATCTTCAGCGAGTTCGGGCTGCCGGCTCCCGTGAACCGGGAGTGCCTGGAGGCCTGCGTGGCGGCCGTGCGAGCCGGCGGTGCGGTACCCGCCCTGACCGTCGTGCTGGCGGGGGAGGCCCGGGTGGGCCTCGACGAGGTCGACTGGGAGCGGGTCCTGCTGGCCGACCGCAAGCTCGGGGCCCGGGACGTGCCCGTGGCCGTGGCGGGGGGCTGGCCTTCGGGGGCGACGACCGTGTCCGGCGCCCT
>WPCH01335718.1_pt1 | contig 10190 bp, 8 predicted proteins | sample 5399881 | NCBI WGS metagenome assembly WPCH01 (sample SAMN12869468, study PRJNA574797) | sludge metagenome | isolation source: wastewater treatment of pH5 | place: China:Beijing | collected 2019-05-20 | reverse complement strand
GCAGCCGGGTTGACCTTTCCGAGGTCCTGAAGTACTCCGTGGCGGATCCGGTTTCGGGCGAAGCGCAGATCGTCGTTTGTGGAATCTTCGGCCCAGGGAGTCACATCTTCAAGCATCTGCCTGATCGTTCCGCGATCGAGACCGAGCAAGGGCCGAATGATCCTGCCGGAACGGGGTGGCATGGCCAGAAGCGCCCTGACCCCGGGAGAAGACGCGAGCCGGTAGAGAAATGTCTCGGCCTGATCGGTCCGGTTATGTCCAATCGCGGTCCAGTCGAAGTTCCACTCCGAACGAACCCTCTCGGCCTCTTCCAGGCGGACCGAGCGGGCCCAGGCCTGGATGTTCCCCGCCGGTTCACCGGCCCGGTGAACGAGCAGCTCGATACCAAGCTGACCGCAGATCTCACGAACCAGTGCCTCATCAGAGCCGGCTTCATCCCGCAGCCCGTAGTTGACATGAAGGGCAACAAGCCGATCCGGCCCGAGAATGTGCCAGAGCCCGGTCAGAAGCGCCACAGAATCAGCGCCGCCTGAAACGAGTACGACTCCCCTGTCGCCGCCCCCGACCAGTTCAGAATCTTCGATTGCTCCTGCGATCACGGAGACCGGCTTGCCGCGGAACTGTTCGAAGTTGAACTCGCGGTCAGCTGCGGGCACGGACCAGGAAAAGCGGGGTCGGGACCGGGAAGCCCTTCAGCTCGACCTCACCGATCGGGTCGGTTTCAAGTTCGGGATGGTCGCTGATCGCAGCTGCTACCGCGTCGGTGATCAGCACCTCACCTCCCAGTGCCCGGTTGACCACCCGGTGAGCGAGATTGACCTGACTGCCGAAATAGTCTCCATCCCGGAAGACAACGGCCCCGTGGTGAATGCCTGCCCGGGGCTTCGGCCGGTCGGTGAACAGGGCCAGGAAACCGACCGCCCATTCCGCCAGGGAAGCCGGGTCCGGGGAGACCACCATGACTTCATCGCCGATCGTCTTGACAATGCCGGCCTCCGGAGGGAGGGTGGCTTCGACCGTTTCGGTGAACTGCTCGATAACCGAGAACGCGGTCGCGTCACCCTCCTGTTCGTTGAAACGTGTGAATCCAGTCAGATCGATGAAGCAGAGGGTGGTACGAACCTGGTCGAGGTTGGTGTCACCACCAAAGTCGGATTCCATGTGGCCGATCACGTCCTGCTCGAGGAAATACCGGACGTAACGTTCATGCAGATATTCGAAAAGCGGCACCGAGCTCGGGGAGGTCACCCTGGCCAGCTCACCGAGCTCCTGGGCCATCTCGACCTCGCTCACCCCGTCGCGAATCATGGGCTCGTGGACGAAGAGGTGAAAGAGCCTTACTTCCGCGTCTGCGATACGCCGGATTGACTGCGCATAGACCCTGGTCAGCTGCAGTACCGCTTCGACAGGAAGGCCCGCCCTGGCTACATCCCCCATCCGGCTGAAGGCCTCGATATCACGGGCCGAAACGGTCTGCTCGCGGTCCGCCGGCGTCCCCAGCATCGTCATCACCCGCTGGATCACCTCGGCGCTGAGGCCACTTCGTTCCGCCGCGGTTTCAAGGTCGAAACGCTCGCTGACATCGACGAAAAGATCTTCCGCCATGCCGAAAGCGAGCTTGCCCTCCTTGCCGGCTTCTTTCAACTCGTCGAGGCTGTGGCCACGCTCCCGCATCCGGGCGACGATTCTCGCCTGGGCCGCAGCGGCCGGTGTCCATCTGCCCTTTCTGACGGGCACGATCTTCTCGTCTGCCCAACGGGTCAGGGTGGCTGGGGATACGCCCGCGCGACGGGCGGCCTCGTTGAGACTGATTTGCTCTTCGCTGGGCATTGTTCCCGAGGCTATACGAGCCAAGGCCCGAAACCCGGCCTCTGTTCGAGATCGGGCTCCGGGTTTGGTCCCCAGACATGCGACAGCGGGGGTCGCATAAGGCGAAACCCCCGCTGCCGGCCTGTCAGCTCCGCGCTATTCCACGTGGACCTGGGTTACTTCGTCTCCTCGCTCGCCGGTCCGGATCCGAATCGCCTCCTCAACCGGAAGAACGAAGATCTTGCCGTCTCCGATCTCGCCGGTCCTGGCATGGCGCAGGATCGTCTCGACGATGAGGTCTTTGTCCGTGTCGGCAACGACCACCTCAAGCTTCAGCTTGGGACGAACGTTGACGGTCACGGTCGAGCCCCGGTACTGCTCGACAATTCCCTTTTGCCTACCAGAGCCCTTGGCTTCGACTATGGAGATCGAGGGAAACCCCCGCTCCAGCAGTTCCGACCTGATCGGCTCGAACGCCTCGTGGCGTATGAACGCTTCGATTTTCTTCATTTTGGTCTCTCCTCCTCTCAGGCCTTGTCAGCCGCGACGTCGTTTGGTGTGGCTATTGGGGTACCAGCCATCGACGGGGTGTGACCGACCGAGGGGTATTCCGGCTGGGGGATGAATGATTCCGGGTATCCGTACATACCGTGGCTCGAAATATCGAGTCCGGCGTCCTCTTCCGCCTCCGAGACCCTGAGACCGAAGATGGCCTTGATGATCGCGAATGCGGCGAGTGATGCGACGAGCACGAAAGTGAATGTCGCAACTACCGCGAGTACCTGGACACCCAGCTGACCGAGGGTCGAGCCGAAGCTCTGGTCGCCGAAAATTCCGTACCAGATACCTGACCCGGCTCCGTCGAGCACCAGTCGCGGTGAAGCGAAGATGCCGACAGCGATCGTGCCCCAGATGCCCGCGGCGCCGTGAGCGGAAAGAGCCCCGATCGGGTCATCCAGATACTTCTCGATCGCCAGGACACAGCCGACAACAATCAGGCCGGCGATGAAGCCGATAATCGGTGCCGCCCAGTACTCGACAAAGCCGCAGCCGGCTGTGATGCCGACCAGACCGGCGATCGCGCCGTTGCCGGCCATGCCGACGTCGAGCGCTTTCGTCTTGATGTACACGAGCAGACTCGCGCCGAGCACACCTGCCGCCGCAGCGAGCTGGGTGTTCAGCATGACCTCACCGAAGAAGGAGCCTTCGGTGACGAAAGTCGAGCCACCGTTGAATCCGAACCAGCCGATCCAGAGGATCATGATTCCGAGGCCGACCAGCGGCATCGAATGGCCGGGAATGGCTCGTGGCGAACCGTCCGCGGCGTACTTGCCTTTTCGGGCGCCGAGCAAGAGCAGCGCCGCAAGACCCGCGGTAGCACCGGTGAGGTGGACGACCGACGATCCGGCGAAGTCCATTACCGGCTTGCCACCGACATCGGAAAGCAGTCCCCCACCCCATACCGAATGGGCGACGATCGGGTAGATCAGCGCACCGAAGATGACGGCGTAGACGACGTAGGCACTGAACTTGATGCGCTCCAGTGTCGTGCCCCACACAATGGCAAGCGAGACAGCGCAGAATGCCAGGCCGAAGAGCATGAGCATTGCCGTGTCTGCGGTCACTGCGGTGCCGAGGATGTCCTGATCGAAGTGGAAGAAGAAGCCATCGGTCCCGATGAACTTCTCAAGTCCGCCGTCACCGAAGCCGGCGATGCCGTATCCGATCGCCCACCAGGCAATGGTGACCACGCCAAGGTTGATCAGAATCTTGGCTACGCCCGTACCGGCGTTCTTCATCCGGGAGAAGCCGATCTCCAGGAACATGAACCCTGCCTGCATGAAGAAGACGAGGACTGTGGCCAGGGCGACCCAGACCATGTCCAGTTCCAGCGCCTTGGCGGCAAACTGTTCCTCCGTCACCGGCGCGGCCGAAGCCAGCCCTGGCACTAGAAGGGCGGCAAACAACGCCAGAAGAGACGCTATGCCGATTTTCTTGACACTCATTCGAGTTTTACCTCCTGTTTCCGCTGGGCCCAGACCCATCGGTCGCGATTAGCGATTAGCTGACCGGACCAATCTAGAAACGGAGCGGCAAACGAATTTTGGCCACCCGGAGAAAATGAACCTGCCCGGATTGTTCGATTGTCAAATGGGGCCTAGTTGGCTCTATGAAGCCAAAAAGTCATTGACACTCGGCTCTGGGAGTGGCCTCAGGCGACCGGTTCCGGCGTACGTTTCTCCTGCGGGACAGGTGCTTCGCCATCCCTGGAAGCCTCGCCTGCGTTGGTCGTTCGGGCTTCGAATTCCTCGCGCCGGATCCGCATCTGCCGTTTCGAATACCAGCCGGCGGCCCAGTAGGAGCCGATCACGAAGATCAGGGCGAGGACCTGGGCGAGCATCGTTTCCCAGGCCGGATGGATCCCCAGCCAGGTACCCATCCAGAGCGGAATGTCGATGTCGATCGGGTGGATCGGAAACCAGCCGACGCCCTGAAGGGTGCGAACGGTGTTGCCGACCATGGTGAAAAGAACGAGGGCGATCAGCACGCCGGTCACGATCAGCATTTTCTTGTAGGGCAGCCTGCGTTCGGCCTTGAAAGTGATGAAGCCGACGATCGCCGTGCCGGCAAGCCCGAGTGCGACACCCGCCGCCACCACTCCCTCCCCGGACGAGAGCTGAAGGGCCTGCAGGAACAACACTGTTTCCATGCCTTCGCGAAAGACCGACGTGAAACCGAGCACGTAGAGACCGGCGATCGTTGCGGTTCCGGCGGCAGCACCGAGGGCGACGTCACCGGTCAGTTCCTTTCCGCGTCTGCGGTGGGTGGCGATCCATTCGGTCCAGTAGACCCGGTGGAAGAACCAGTTGAGCACCACGACAAGGACCCCGATAGCCACCACCCCGACGATCGCCTCGAGCTTTTCACCGTAGGCAGCCAGTGAACCAAGCAGGGCCACGGCCAGCACGAATCCGAGCACACTTGCCGGAAGCGCGAGCAGTGCGCCCCGGTAGATCGGCTTTCTCAGCGCCGCCCGTGCACCGATCATCGAGGCGGTGATCGCCGCGATGATCAGGATCGCCTCAAGGCCCTCGCGGAAGACGATCAGGGAGGCGTTGGTGATCGCGGTCGCGTCCGAGACTCCTTCGCCTGTCTTGTCCCGGGCTTCAGCCAGCGCCTCCTCGAGAACCAGCGTGGTCTCGCGGACCTCGGAGGCGGGAGCGCCCGACGAGATCAGGCCGGCGAGTCCGGGAACTCCCCGGGCGCCGTACCAGAAGAGACCTTCGATTTCTGCCACGAGCTGGGGGTCAAATGCGTTGAGTTTCAGCTCGGGCCCAAACTCGAAGAAGGCGTAAGCAGTGAGCCGGGCCTGCTCGGCCTGGTTTTTCTGACCGGCACCAACCGCGGCTACCAGCTGGTCGAGACTGATCTCGACCAGGTCGAAATCGGCCTCGTCGTTGGATTCCTTCCATTCATCGGGGAAGATCCGGTCGAGCTCGTCGGAGATCTGCTGGTGGAGATCCTCGACCTCGGCTTCGGGGACGATCGCCTTGCGTTCATTGGCGTCGTTGACATAGGTCCCGAGCTGGTCGAGATCGGCTTTGATCCGTTCAACCGCTTCCGGATCAATCTCGATCAGGGCTGCTTCCAGGTCCGTGAAAGCCTGTTCAACACCGTCGTGAAACGCGGTTGCTTCCTGTAGCTCGAAGGGGATTGTGATCCGGCCGTCGTCGGTGCCGTCGTTGTATTCGACCGGGATCAGATCAAGGAACCTGGTCAGTTGGGCTGCCCGGCGCGCCTGCTCCTCGGGCGTGAACGGAGCCGCGACAAAGCCATCGAGGTCATTTGCAATCCGGCCAGCGGCATCCCGGAAAGCGGAGATGTCGGACCCGGCAGCCGCCCTGGCGAAGTCGCGGAAGTCGCGACTCGATCCGGCGGTCTCCTCCGACCCTCGCTGGTCCCTGTATTCATCGGTGAGGATCTGCCAGTAACCGTCGGTGATCGCGGCGGTTTCGGCCAGGCGCTCGGGAAAGTTCTTTTCCGCCGCCTTTTCCGCTTCGTCCTTGTTTGTGCCGAGCCGGGACTGATATGTGTCAAGCAGATCCTTGCGAACCTGGAGCACGGCATCCTCCGGGTTGATCTCGCCGGTGGCGAGTGCGATCAGGGCGTCGGTTGCCTCGGTGCCGACCCTGGTGAAACGGGTGCTCTGACGAAAGTCCCGGATCTGGAGCCATTCGCGCGCCGCCCGCACCCGGCCGGCTCCGGTCAGGTCGATCGCCCGTTGGAAAGCCCCGCGCCTCAGGGCGGCGATGATCGTGCCGCGAGCGGCGGCCAGCTTGACCGAATCGGCCTGTCCAAGCGCCAGTTCGGCCCGCTTGAGTTGCCGGTCGATCAGCTTCAGCTCGGCCGGAGCGCTTTCGGCCAGCCCGCTCCGGAGCGAGCCGGTGAGGGCCCGCCTTGCGTCTCTGATCGAAGGGGCCTCGGTTTCCTCCAGAATCAGGTCGGTCTGGGCGTCGAAGAGGTCGGTCGTTATCCGGTCGGCAGCCCGCCAGGCCGGGTCCGAACCGGCCCTTTCGTTCTGTTCCTGCCCGGATCCAGCGCCGCCTCCCGGGGCTGCTCCATTAACCGGGGCGGCCCCTGAATGCGGAGCCGCAACGAGGAATGCAGCCACCGCGACGAGTGTCGCGACGGCCGCAATGACCAGCTTTCCGCCAGGCCCTGAACTGACCGAAGGCCGCAACAAATTGAAGTCAGCCCTCCTGGATCTCGATATCGAGGTCCTTGGCGGCCTGGGTCACCTGACCGGCTATCCGCTCGGCTCGCGCCTGCATCTCGGCTCCGAGCTGATCGGCCTGGCGGGCGGTGAACCTCTCACCCGCGGCTTCCCGGTCCCGGAGTTCCTCGGAAGTTGCGAGCAGCTCGTCGAGCTCGGCCGCGGTCTGTTCGGCCTGGTCGATGTTCTTCTCGGCGATCAGGGGCTCGACCTCGTCATAGGTGAAGCTGATGCCGGTGAGAATGTCGGCGATGTCCGAAAGTCGAGAAGTGGCGACGAATCCGGCTTCATCCTGATTGCCTTCACCGGCCACGAAAGACGAGAGTTTCCACTGTTCGAAGTACTCGCTCATGGTCGGGGTCATGACCACGATGGCGGTGAATGCGTCTGAGGGGGTGATCACAATCTCCTGGGCGTCCTTGTCGAGATCGTTGGCCTGTTTGTCGATCTCGTCTACTGCGGCCTTGAAAGCATTCGCTTCAGGCAGCCCCTCGCCGAACTCGACTTTGCCGTCACAGTTGACGTCGGGCTTGACTCCGCCGGCGGTCAGTTCGTCATTGGTGCCGTAAAGGGAGGATTCGATAAGGAAGAAGAGGTTTCCGGGCTGCCTCATGACTTTGCCGTTGGGCAGGTTCAGATTGAAAGACACCGCACTCTCCGGATCCGTGGCATCCGATCCCGCATCGATGTCGGTGTCGTACTGGGCAGTGCGGGGAATGCCTGCCACGATGCCCTCCATCTCCTCGTAGGCAGGGTTTGCCCTTACGAAGGCGTTCTTGGCGTCAGTCAGCGCGGCATTGACCGCCTCGCATTCCTTTTTCAGCAGCTTTGCGTAGTTGAAATTGTTCGCCTTGGCCAGGTCGAAGTACGCGTTGCCGGCCGTTTTGAGCTCTGCAGTCTGGGCCGCCAGGTCGGCCGAATGATCGGTCAGGTACGACTTCACAGCGGTCAGTCCGGCATCAGGCTGGTCGGCATCGGAACCCGAGTCGTCGCTGCCACAGCCGGTGATCAGCGCGGCGGCCAGGACAGGAACTGCAAAGAGCGAACGGACGGGCATGGGGAACTTCCTGGTCAACGGATACCTCTCCTGAATGGACTGGCGCGACCGAGATCACGGCCACCTGGACGAAATACTTTGGCTACCCTAACTCAATCCACAGGCGAACGGTCGGAGATACTGGATTCGACCCGTCAAAGGCCTCAGAGAAAGGCCGGCCCTCTCGCAACCAGACCCCGGTAAAGAGCCTCCTGGATCTGCTCCCTGACCTGCTCGGTCAGGTCGAAGACCAGAGTCCTGTCCTCGCTGGACCCGGGCCCGTAGCCGGAGAGGTCGATCGGCTCCAGGAATTCGATCCGCCAGCGGGAAGGCAAAGGCAGCAGACCGAGCGGGCCCAACCAGGGGAAGGTCGGGGTCAAAGGCACATATGGGGATCCGATCATTCTGGCCAATGGACCGGACTCGCCCAGCTTGGGATAGATCTCTTCGGCCCCGACCACCGCCACCGGCACGATCGGGGTACCCGTTTCCAGAGCAACCTCGACGAAGCCGCCGCGTCCGAAACGCTGCAGCCGGTAACGGTCGGCGAATGACTTGCCGAAACCCTTGACCCCCTCGGGAAAAACCATTACCGACTGGTCCTGCTCCAGCAGGCGGCTGAGATTCGCGGGGTTGGCGGCCACCCCTCCCAGCCGGCGCATCAGGTAACTGACGAAGGGCAGGTCGAAGGCCCAGTTGAGCACCATCGCCTTTCCCCAGCGCGGCAACGGGTGCTCTTTCTGGATCGCCGTAGAGATCATCGCGGCGTCAAACGGGAAAACAGCGCCCGAGTGGTTCGCAACCATCAGGGCCCTGCCGTGGCCGGGGACATTGGCGGCCCCGGTCACCTGCACCCGCCACCAGGTCGAGTAAAGAAACTCGAAGACCGGGAAGACGACTTCGGTGAATTCCTCGTCGAAACCCCATTCGTCCTCGTGGTACTCCCCGGCCATCCGCCGCAGGATCAGATCCGACGTCGACTGGACGGTGCTGGCCCATTCGAGCACGGTTTCCGGACTCGGGACAGGGGCGTTCACCGGGGTACGCTCCTGACCGGAGAGCCGGGATGCGGCGAAGGGAACAGTGCCTGGACCCCATGCGAGGTCCGGGCGAAGTCACGCGCCGTGCCCTCCGAGTCGAAGGCCAGTTCATACCCCACTTCCTCGCGCAACCTCCGGTTGTCACAGCCGCGGCCGTAGCGGAGCAGCAACTCGGCGTCCCGGTACATGTCGGCGCTTCCGACATGCTGGCCGATGCGGCGGTTGACCAGCCCGGTCTCGACCGGCGGCACGCTGATCGCGGTCTTGCCACACAGCCGCAGCAGCCGACTGAGAGAAATGGCACCGTCCGGGGCAACGTTCACCGCGCCCCGCACCGGGCTCATGGTCGCAGCGGCCAGGGCTCCAGTCGCGTCATCGGAATGGAGCAACTGGAGCCTGGGGTCGAATCCCAGCATGGTCGGGACGACGGGCAGGCTGAGATAGCGGTTCAAAGGGTCGTCCAGACCGGGACCGACCTCGACTTCGAAGCGCAGCATGCAGCAGGTGACTTCGGGACGGCGACGCGCGAAGCTGTCGAAGTAGCCCTCAAGCTCTCCGATGTCACGCTGGAATCGAGTCGCCAGGGGAAAGCGGCGGGCCATGTCCTCGGTAAAGAAAGCGGGTACCCCGGGAGCCGAGCCGTAGATGGCCGCCGAACCCCTGGCAATCACCGCTTCAAGGCCCGGCGTCTTTTCGCAAGCGGCAAGCAGCTGAAGGGTGCCGATCACGTTTATGTCATGGAGAGCCCGTGACGGCCGCCCCTGTTCCGGGTACCAGACGATTCCACAATGAACGACCACATCCGGTTCAAGCGAGGGAATAATCCGTGAGATGACCGGGTTGCGGATGTCCGCCTCGACGAACTCCATGCGACCCATATCGGCTGCGGGAGGCCGTGAGTCGATGCCGACTATCTCACCGACGCCGGTGCGTCTCTGAAGGGTTCGGGCAAGTTGGGAACCCCATCTGGTCGAGACCCCGGCAATGATGATCCTCTTGTCACTCATTCTGGCCACCGCGCGGCTTCGGGAACCAAAAACCCGCCCCTACCCTAACCCTCAGGTTGAGACTTGGACTTTTGCTCTAATTCGGCCAGGCGACTGGAAATATCATCGATCTTCTCTTCCAGCTGACGCATTTCATCGCGACTGACCAGACGCAGACCCTCGAGTGTGTCTCGAGCGTCAGAACCCCGCTTTGAAACCTCGTCCACCAGCCCCTGGGCCCGGCTGCGGGTCTTTTCGGTCAGATCCTGCGCCTGCGCCCGGGTGCGCCCGGTCGCGGCGAAGGCACCCTCGATCGCTTCCTTGAGGCCGTCGGGAACACTGCGGGCACCGGACTTGTCTTCACCGCTCTCTGACATAGGCCTAGTTTACTTTCATTCAGCCGTTTCCGGTGGAGCTGATGCCAGTAGAGATGACACCAATCGAGGTCGCCGCACGGGATGCCATCCTGGTCGGTGACCCGCGCCGTGCATGTGCGCTGGCCCAGGAGCTGACCGTACAGCCGCGTATGAGCCACCAGGCTCGTG
>WPCH01266592.1_pt1 | contig 10194 bp, 10 predicted proteins | sample 5399881 | NCBI WGS metagenome assembly WPCH01 (sample SAMN12869468, study PRJNA574797) | sludge metagenome | isolation source: wastewater treatment of pH5 | place: China:Beijing | collected 2019-05-20 | reverse complement strand
TGAATCCCTTACGGTGCGATGGCTCCAAAGGTTTACGCCTTTAGAAAAGGAAACAATGAGAGTACTCGTTCAAGTTACCCAGGAGATCATCGCGTATTCATTCTCACAAGAATTCATTAAGGTGGGTGAAACCACTACAACGGACGTTGAATGGTTTATGCGGAATGTTATTAATCGCTTGGGATTTCTTTATTGGTTTGGCCCCGATGTTAACCTCCAACGTCAAGGCATTAATAACCCAATGATGGCCGATGAAGTGATCCTTCCTGGCGATCTCATTCACTGCGATATAGGTTTAAAGGCCACATATGTCCAGCTTCATACCGATATGCAGTGGATGGCCTATATACGTAGAGAAGGCGAAAGTAAAGCACCTCAGGAATTTGTAGAACTGCTTGCCAAGGGAAACAGGCTCCAGGATATTGTTATGGAGAAGATGGGAGTCTGTGACACCGGAAATGATGCCTTCCTTGCTGCTTTAGAGACGGCTCGTTCTGAGGGTCTTAGACCTATGGTCTATACCCATCCTTTAGGAACCTTTGGCCACGGTGCAGGTCCACTCATCGGCAAGTACACTCAGCAGGAGTTCATACCAATTGCCGGAGAGCGGCCTCTGGAAGAACAGACTTTTTATGCACTAGAATTGAATGTTGCTAATGAAATCAAAGCCTGGAATGACCAACTTGTCTATATGTTTCTAGAGGAAGATATCTGTAAGGACGGCCTAGTTCACTTTATCTGTGGCAGACAAGAAGAGTTGATTCTTGTTTAGGTAGTAAAAACGAAAAATCCCAAACGGAGATCATCCTCTCTGCTTGGGATTTTGTGTTCTCGACTACATCCGTAGAGGATCGTCGATTAGGGTAGCAAATACGAATTCATGGACATGGCCACGATTGAGTGTAGTGATGCCTGAAGCTGCATGGACATGTCTGCCGTTACCAACTGGAACTGACAGTCCGGTAAATGCTCCGACCTCATGGAGGTGAACAAGTGTGAAATCCGTGTCGGTCTGAATCGCATGAATGTGATCATCACCCACAGGTATGACTTCACCGGTTACTGCGGCGAAACGGTGGTTATGGGGAATTTCATTATAGAGCATTGTACTTCCTTGAACTTCGTGGACATGTGTTTGAGTAGAAATCAATCCTTCGTTAGGATTGAAATGGCCGCCTTTCAGTGCAATCCCTCCTTGTCATGTACTTTGTACAGTATATGTCGCTGGACCAAGGAGGGACTATCATTCGAAACGAATGGGAAAGGAGGTGGATGACCCCAACTTTTAACGCGCTAACTGGGCCCATTTAATGAGCAAAGGAACCACAATGGGGACCAGTAGGGAGAGAACGGTGCCTGAGTAAAATGCGACCAAAGTTGTGCGATCATCGGTATTCTTTGAGATCAGGGGAAGGGTCACATCCATTGCGGTGGCTCCACCTGGAGCTACGGCGCTTAAGTAACCAAAATGTTTGGCAACCCAGGGAATTGTGATCATGGCAATGAGTTCACGTATGACATTTGTCAAGAAAGCTAGAGTACCCAGTGACGTATGATAGGATTGGGAAATTAGAATTCCCGAAAGCGAGTACCATCCAAAGCCTCCGGCTACTGCTGCGGCCTCTAAGGGATGGAGTCCGATGAAGAGGTTAGCCAGAATCGCCCCGAAAATGGAAGCCAAGGCTATGACAAAAGGTATAAAGAGACTTACCTTCGGTAAGGCACGGAGTTGCTTCCCGAGATTTTTGTTTGAACCCAAATCAATTCCTACCGTAAGTAAGAGTAGGATTAAAGCCCATTCTAGAGCTGTTTCGAAGTTTGCGACGTGGGAAGGGTCCACAAAAAGGTAGCCAACGAACCCACCTGCCAACAGAGCAGATACGATAAACTTAGTCATGACCTTCACCCTTTCCCTGAATAAGTTTGACAGTGGCCCAAACCGCTAGAACACTCAAAACAACGGTCCCGAGTGCTATGGTGACGGCCTGTAGCCCTAGGCTTGGCAGACTGGATATGATATCTTGGTTGGCCCCTATGGTTATGCCCATAGTGAATAATAGTAACAGAACAGAGAAACTGCTTATTTTTCCGATCAAGTTTTGTACAGGTTTGGAAAGGTCGAGGACCCTCCCAAGTAAAAATCCCAGAGTTAAGGCGCCAATGATTAGTCCCACAAATGAATCCTCCCAGTGTTTAGCTCCTTGTTAATGCTAGACTGTTTTTGGTATCCAGTCAAGATATAGGCCTAACCTCTCAAAAAATTTTAAAAAAGGGTTGTATTTCTTTGGCAGATGAGGTACAATAACTTTGACATACGAAAGAACGAACTATTTATGGCCTTAATTGGAAATGAGTTGTTTGTGACATCTGTGATTTTGTTTTAAAAGGAGGCCATAAATATTATGGTTGGAAGAGTAAAATGGTTTAATGCTGAAAAAGGATTCGGTTTCATTGAGCGTGACGGTGGCGACGATGTTTTTGTTCACTTCTCCGCAATTCAAGGCGATGGTTTCAAGTCTTTGGATGAAGGTCAAGAAGTAGAATTTGATATCATCCCTGGTGATCGCGGACCTCAAGCAGCTAACGTATCCCGCATATAATTTAAACTAAAAGCAAATGGCATCTCCATAACGGAGGTGCTTTTTTTGTATATTATAAATGAGAATCTTTTTCATCGACCCCTGGGCTCCCCTATGGTATGCTTGTATTAATAACTAATCTTAGCAAAGGGAAAAAATCAAATGAGTAAAATCCAAGTTGAGTTTTTCCACGATGTGATATGTAGTTTTTGTTTCTCTATGTCGCATAGAATGCGTCAACTACAAGAGATGATGCCTGAGGTTGAAATCGTCCATAGTTCTTTTGCCTTGGTAAGGGAGATGTAGCAAAGATTGAGTGTGATTCTTTCCCAAACTAGAAAAAGAATTAGCAAGGCCCGGTAGAATGCGAAAAATAGATAAGCAGATCAGGCCGGAAGAAGGACTACCCAGGGAACAGTAGGCTTAAAGCTAGTGAGGTCTCTGATGCCATAACCAAATAGTTTACACTGGTCGTTCATCCTTGTCAACACCTTATTTGCTTTTTTCCATCCAATGTGCTATCATAATAAATGAACGCCTTGCTGGCCTAGTTCCATTGAGGTGTTCATGAATAGATATGGAGGCACGTAGATGGAACTGTTAAATGAACAGGTGACACATAAGAGTTTTGGCGAGGGAAACGTGGTTGGGTACGATGACTCCTTTGTTGAAGTGCAGTTTTCGTTAGGAAACAAGAAATTTGTATTTCCTGATGTTTTCGGAACGCACCTCATTTTAGTGGACCCCAAACTTGCCGAGAGAGTAGAAAAAATGAAGCGTGATGTTCAAGCGGAGCGACTGGAGCAGTCGGCCGAAGAAGAAAGAGTTCGAGTTATGGAAGAAGCTGAACGACAACGTCTCTTGGAGCGGGAAAAACTGATTCAAAATCACAAACTTTCGCCTGTTTCGCAGGCTGCGTTTTGGTGTGATCAGGATGAGGCAGAAACTGTGTTTACGGAGTGGAGGATTTTCACTGGGCTCAAGAAGAGCGGAAAAAGTGAGGGTACACCAAACAAATTGGTCCGTCTGGCTCATAACAGCTGTTGCTTGATAACAGCTAGAGAACCAGACATGAAAGAAGAGGACAGATATATCCTGGGCCTTTTCATGGTGGACGAATCCTTTATTGGCAAGCTGTGCGAGGATGGATATATTCCGGCCCATCAACAATACAGGCTCCGCCTTTCAGATCAAGAGTCTAGAAAACTGCTGTTCTGGAACTACTATCTGAATGAGAGATATCCAACGAGTATGACATGGAATAGCGGAGGACACCGTTACTTCGATAATATCTGGATGGCCCAGATTTTACAGGATATCGTTGCCCTGAAAAAAGGTACAGAGGATCTAAAGCTTGCCGAAAACTTCCTGAAGCACTTCTGCCAGATGAATCGCTTGGTCGAAGCAGACCTACCAAAACCTAATGGAGCTTTGTTGCGCCGTTAGAAACAAAACGATGATCAAAAAAAGGCTTGACTCCACTTAGGGGCCAAGCCTTTTTTGGTGACATTCAAACTGTATCTATGAAAGAGCGGAAAGCTTGAATGGAACGCGCCGCTGTCTTTTTTTCGACAGAGTAAGCTGCGGATATGAATTTCTGCTACGACCCGTTAGAGAGCCAGAACACTTTTGGCAGTACGTGTGATGCGAGCGATTGGCAGCATAGCAATCTGGACAAATCTTCATTATACCATCTCCTTAAAATTATTCTTGGGCAAACAAAAAAGCGTTACAGCGTTTAGGCGTTAGCCTAGACGATGAATACGCTTGGTGTACTCCTACGAGGTTAGCTGACGGATTAGGACACCCAAGTTGCCCTTCTTGCTCTATGGGTAAGAACAAGATTCACCCCAAAAACCGGTTCCCCCGCTACTGAGTAATTCGGAGATATGCCCTTATTATATCAGCTATTCTGGAAAAATCAAGAGTAAAAGAGATGAAATTCCTTTTTTAACCGCTTTCTAACCGCTTTTTTGGCAATTTTTGAACTTCTTTTCATTGTCTGATTGGGAATACTACATCTACAAAACAGAGAGAGGGAGATTAGGTGGGAGATCAAAGACAAATAGAGGCCTTGAATGAGTTGTTGAAAGGCGAGTACATGGCTCGTAACATTTACGATCAAACCAAGAACATCCAGGATGATGAACAAGTCCAGAATATGCTGGCCAAATTCCAAGAAGATCATGATCGTCACATCGATCAGCTGACCTACAGAATTATCGAACTTGGGGGTAAACCCGTTGAGGGGCCCGGCATGGTAGGCACGATGGCCAATCTATCAGCTGTGTATCATTCTCTACTAGGACCGCACCAGTTACTTAAGCAGGTGTATGAAGGTGAAGAAATGGGCGTGCATGCCTATGAGGACCGCTTAGATGGGTTGGATGAGGTTAGTCAAGCGCTAGTGAAACAAATCATGGATGAAGACCATGAGCATTTGAAATTCTTCGAGGCCCGCATGGACCATGAACAGCAAGAAAACTAACTGCAACTCCACTCTTAGAAAGGAATTCTGCCTTTTTATGGAGAACTTTAAAGCATCCGATCCTTCTGGGAGTGAGAGGTATGCCTTATCAATTCGTACCGTATACCATTTTTTTAATGGCATCAGCTGTCATGACCTGTGCCTTAGCGGTTTACGGGGCTAAACATCGGCGTACCCTCAGAACGAACATACTCGGGCTTTGTATGGCCATAGGCACCTTGTGGTCTGTGGCCAATGCCTTTGAGCTCTCGGCACTTACCTTCGAACACAAATTGTTTTGGGCAAACTTGCAGTACATTGCGTACGCCCTGGGACCTGTTGTGTGGCTTTTGACATCCTGTCAATTCACCGGACGTGCACACTGGATTCACTTGAAAAATGTCCTTCCTTTGCTGATCGTTCCCGTAATCACCATCGTGTTAGTATGGACTGACCCCTTGTGGGGACTTGTGCGGACGGACTTCTCCCTTAACACTACAGGTCGGATTTATATACTGGATAAGCAATATGGGCCTTGGTTTTGGATCCATTTCATCCAGTCATATGCGTTGAACTTTTCATCTATTTTTTTGGTAAGCCAAGCGGTGATGAAAAAAAGTAGTATTTACAGGGGACAAGCCCTCTTCCTCTTTGGGGGAATTAGTCTTGTGGTTGCCTCTAACCTTCTCTACGTCTTAGGCCTTGGGCCCATCACCGAATATGACGTGACGCCCATTGTATTTTCTATATCTACAGGTTTGATGTTTTGGGGCATCTATCGCTTCGATTTATTCATGCTGGTACCCATTGCTTGGGATAGAGTCCTCGAAGCTATGGATACCGGCGTTGTGGTCGTGAACAACTATAGCCGAGTGGTGGATCTAAATCCTGCCTTTCACTCCATGTTCGCTGCTGAAGAAAGGGCCTCTTTGTTGGGCATGTCTCTAAAGGACATTTCCCCTGAACTAGCTACCCTAAAACCCGATGCATCTCTAGAGACGGGCCGACATCTGGAAATACAGAGATGGGTTCGGGGGGGAGAACACCATTATGAAGCATCTGTATCTGCTATTAGAGATCATCAAGGACTTGTGCGTGGTCAGGTCATGGTCATCAACGATATCACTGAGCTAAAATTAGCCCAAGCAAGACTCAGTTTGGAACAACAAGAGGTGGCAGTTAATGCAGAACGGACGCGGTTTACCCAAGACCTCCATGATAATCTTGGACAAGTCCTGGGGTTCAGTAGCATTCAGGTTCGTGCAATCAATCGTGAAATCCAACGAGGAAATGCGGAAAGGGCCCATGAATACCTACTCCGTCTTACCGAGGTCCTAGATGAAGCACAGCAGGAAATGCGTGACTATGTCCATGGAATGCGGGCTAGAGAATATCACATTATGAGCATGCGTGTGCTTTTAGATAAGCAATTGCAAAGACTTAGAGAACATAGTGACTTCGAACTAGAGAATGTTGCATTGGACATGACAGAACACGATTTTTCGGTAGAGGAGAAAATTCAGATCTGCCATATCGTTAAGGAGGCCCTCAACAATATTCTGAAGCATTCCTTAGCTAGCAGTGTGCACGTAGAACTTTGTCCTTCCATGGAAAATTGGATCTTGACCATTACGGATAACGGTGTAGGCTTCGATTCAGCCATGAAGTTGGAATCAAATCAAAGAGGGTCTGGCCTGTCCATTATGACCGAAAGGGCGAACCTTCTTGGCGGTACGATTCAGATGACCTCAAATGTTGGTGGAACGAAAATTCGCGTAGAATTTCCCCAAAGTGAAGGGAGCCTCGAGCATGCGCATCATGATTGCCGACGATCATCCCCTTTATGTTGAAGGACTAAAAAACCTACTTCGAGATGATTTTGAAATTGTAAGCATTGTGTCCACAGGTTTGGCTGCCATTCCCGAGGCGCGCATCTGCAAACCTGATGTAATTTTGATGGATATTAACATGCCAGTCCTTGATGGTATCGCGGCCACAAGGGAGATTGCGGCCGAACAGCCAGGCATCAAGATTTTGATGCTCACAAGTTTTGAGGAGACAGACACTCTGTTTAGGGCCATTAGGGCCGGAGCCGTAGGATACTTGCTTAAGAATCTAGAAGACACGGAGATCATCTCTGGACTCTTAGAGTTGCAAAAGGGGCGAAATCCTTTTTCACCAGGCTTGGAGAATAAAATTTTGCAAGAATTTCGGGTCCAAAATTCAAATTCTCAGCCGAATCCCTCCAGGGATCTACTCAACGAACGGCAAATTGAAGTTTTGGATTTGGTAGCTCAAGGGCTAGAGTATGTGGAAGTGGGGAAGCGTCTCTTTATCAGTGAACGAACGGTAAAATACCATATGGCCAATATTAAGGAAATCCTGCAATTATCCAATCATGCACAGGTAGTGGCCTGGGCGTGGGAACATGGGCTTGGAAGAACTGTCCCCAAGTGCAATTGACATGGCAGTCCGTTGGATTAGACTAACCTTAAGAGCTTCATAACAAGGAGGAGGTCTATGATGAACGGGCGATCCATGAGAGTTTTCCTAGGTATTGTACTAGTCTTTGCCACGCTACTGTCTGGTTGTCTTTTTGGTGGTCTTAAGAATGTTGTTTCACTAGAACTGGTTGCAAGTGATAGCACACTAGCATTTGGAGAAATAATTGAGTTGAGTGCGCGGGGCACAACCAAGACCGGAAGAGTAGTTTCGGTCATCCCTACATGGGAGATTGTAGTCGGTACTGGTACCGTTGGAGAATCCAATTTTCAAGCTTCAGATTGGGATTACGAAGGCGATGTAACATTGAAAGCTACATATAATGGGGTCTCTTCTGAGATTAATGTCACAGTTGCTGGACTTTTAAGAGATTATGACGATCCGTTTCCAAAGCCAACGTCGCCTTGGGTTTCCCTTCCCAGCAAAACGGAGAGCACGCTTGTGAAGATTGGAGATCCCGTTGATTTCTTCTCCAATCATGTGTATCTACTGATGCCAAACGGAGGAACGATCAAGGGATGGGGCCGTTTTGTTTGGGATGGAGAAATAATGCTTCCCGACGATCCAAGCCCAGCTACTTGGGCGAATCGGCTTTTGTATGAGGAGATTCCAGAGATTCCCCGTCTCAGCCATCGTGTTCACTTTGAACTCTTAGAGGTTCAAGTACTTGGTCGGGGAACAAACTTCAAGAAGTCCATCTCAAACCGCCAAGGAACAACCCTAGAGCAGACCCAGGAGCTTGTTAAACGTCTCACTTCAGAGACTACTGCCAAGGCTCAATGGGGATGGGGTGAGATCGAGACTACCCTAACAGCTGAGATTACCTCTAGAACACAGCAATCTGTGAAGATTGAAAAGGAGCAAACTGTCGCTCGGGAATGGAGTTTTACTCACCCCAATGACTTTAACACATATCTGTATAGCTCTTGGAACAAAGTGGATACCTTCTATTTGAGTGATAGCAATGGAGTACCGCTAGAGGAGTCTCCTATCTTCGCTGGGTATGGTTTCTCCTCCCATCCAGTGGACATTCGAGGCAGCGCCGTAGTGCAAAAGACCTGGGGCTTTAACGACTAACGATGAAGAACATATGAGAAGTTTAAACGATGGCGGATTCTATACGCCATCGTTTCTCTGTAGGTGCGTATGTTTGGCGAGGCTATGCTATAATGACATGGACAAAACACAAAAGGATGAATTTAGTGACACAAGACAATGTTTGGACCAACAAATATTTTGTAGCAGTAATGGCCGTCATCGCGTGTATTTTATGGGGTAGTGCTTTTCCAGTCTTAAAAATTACCTATGCGGAACTAGAGATTGCAACGTCCGATGTGTCCGCGCGCATGCTCATTGCTGGCGCACGGTTTTTCCTCGCTGGCCTCATGGTTTTTATAGTGCAAAAGTTAGTTCTACGCCAGCCTGTTAAGGTTAAACGGCAGAACGTGATTCCATTGTTCGTGTTGGGACTTGCTCAAACGGGTTTGCAATACTATTTTTTTTATAATGGAGTTGCGGCTGTTAGTGGTGTCAAGAGCGCAATTCTTAACTCTGTGGGCAATTTTTTGGTCGTGATTCTGGCACACTTTATTTATGATAACGATCGCCTCAATCTTGGAAAAATCGTGGGTTTAATGGCTGGGTTTGGCGGTATTATCCTAGTCAATTGGCAGCCTAATACAACCATAGGTTGGGAGTTTAGCTTGCGTGGCGAAGGTTTTTTAATCTTTGCCGGGTTGACAAGTGCTATAGGTACTTTTTGGGCAAAAAATTTAGGGAAGAAACTCAATCCCATCGTAATCAATGGGTATCAGCTTACGCTTGGATCGTTATTACTTCTAATCCTTGGTATTCCAACCCTTTTGGATGGCCGCTTAAATCTGACTCCGCTGTTTTGGGCTCTATTTATCTACTCAGCATTCTTATCTGCTGCTGCTTTTTCCATTTGGTATATCCTACTTAAACACAACAAAGCTGGTGAGGTAACCATCTACCGGTTTGTTATCCCCATTTCTGGCGCTATTCTATCGACAATCCTATTGCCCGATGAACGCTTAACTTTATCCATCTTGGCTGCCTTAATCCTTGTAGCACTAGGGATTGGTGCGGTTAATCACTGGCAGCGGGCCAATGAGGGATAGTGACAAAAAGGGTAGTACTTTCATACTATGAGCAGATGAGAGATGAACCCAAAAATAGACCGGTTGCTAGGGAGGCATCGATTATGGGCATGCTAGAGAAGGTTAAGCTCGATCGAGTTATTTGTGATGAGATTTTTTACCTATCTGAGAAAAAACGTGATACCCTGTTTTGGACCCCAGAGGGGACAAATATTGGTTCGGATCCAAGGATCACCGGCCACGCCACGGCTGCTGTGTTAGACTGTAGGCTGAAGCAGGTTGGCAAGCATGTAAGAGCAGAAGTGGAGTTTATGATCCAAGAGGAGCTCACCGTCATTCCCCGTGGTCACTATGCTAAGGGTGAGCCATTTGATCTTGAGTATGCTTTTCGCTTCACAAAAGAGGTTGCGTTCCAAAAATGCTGTATCCCCCATGGTGTTGCCATGAATAATATCAAGTGCCATGTTTTTCGTCTAAACGCCGACACAGAGATACGGGATATTAGAGTTGCTCCCGGGGGCTGTGA
>WPCH01134964.1_pt1 | contig 10203 bp, 8 predicted proteins | sample 5399881 | NCBI WGS metagenome assembly WPCH01 (sample SAMN12869468, study PRJNA574797) | sludge metagenome | isolation source: wastewater treatment of pH5 | place: China:Beijing | collected 2019-05-20 | reverse complement strand
TTCACTGACGCTGCCGCCCGTTAAGACGGTGATGGTCCGGCTTTCTTCGTTCATGGCGGTTTGCATATCCTTTAGTAAACTCACCGCCCTTTCGTATTCCTGCCGCTCAAATGAGAGTGTAACCGAACTGCCGGGTAGCAGACTTTTAAGTTCATGTACTGTACCCGACGCGGCGATGTGTCCGTCGTTTAGGATTACTATATAATCGGAGAGCTGTTCCGCCTCCTCCAGATACTGCGTCGTGAGAAAAACAGTCACGCCGTCACGTTTTAGTCTTCGGATTTCCTTCCACATAGCCAGGCGGTTTTGCGGGTCAAGGCCGGTGGTGGGTTCATCGAGAAAGAGAACCTTCGGATTGCCAAGCAGGCTCATGGCAATATCCAGCTTACGGCGCATACCGCCGGAGTAGGTGGAAGCCGAACGATCAGCGGCATCTGATAAATCAAATGCGGCGAGCAGTTCCTGCGTGCGCGACTTGACATGTTTGGCATGGAACAAATTACCTATCATGTGCATATTCTCGCGCCCGGTCAGCATCTCGTCCACTGCCGCGTATTGCCCCGTCATGCTGATAGACTTTCGCACCTGTTTCGGCTGCTTTTTCAGGTCATAGCCGCATATGCTAATATCGCCAGCATCCGCACTTGTGAGGGTAGAGAGGATTTTCACCATAGTAGTTTTTCCCGCTCCGTTGGAACCAAGCAAGCAAAAGATGGTACCTTTCCGAATAGCTATATCAATCCCTTTCAAAACGGGAATTTTTCCGTATGACTTGTGCAGATTCTTGATGGATATAATGTTTTCGTGCATATTAATCTTTCCTTTCCGTGAGTATGTGAGCCAGTATCATTTCCGGTGAGGGGATGGGAAACTGGCTCTTCATTACACTCTTCATCACTCCTAAGCCTTGTATCGTGGCGAAGAAGAGTGCCGCCATTTTTTGCGCATCCCCCACACGCATATCTCCTGATTCCTGCCCTCGTTTAATCAGCCCGGCGGCTGCATTGCACATGAGTACATCCTGTTCGATGAGTTTGTAAACATCGCCGACGTCAGGGTCCGATAAAAACGCTTGTGTCAAAAAAATCATAGTGTTGACAAAATCATCGTTCTCCTCAAGGTCGGTGCATATTTCCGTTGCAACCCCCAGCATAATCTCTCGCGGTGAACCGTCCGAACCAAGAAGTGCGGTAAGATCAGCTAACCCTTCCATAGCAAATGTCACCATTTCTCTAAAAAGCTCTTCCTTTGTTTTGTAGTGACGGTAAAGCAGGCCGATGCTGATTCCGGCTAAATCCGCAATTTCCTGTACATTCGTCCCGGCAAGCCCCTTTTGGGCGAAAAGCTGCCCCGCAGCCGATTGGATTTTTTCCCTCGTGGCTTCTCGAATCTTTGCATTTTGTTCTTTTGAGCGTGGCATAAGTGTTCTCCCTTTTTATATAGAGTGAGTATATACTCATTATATTGGATCTTTTTTGCTTGTCAAGTGAGTTATCACTCATTCAAAAAATCTTTTATTCCATTCTCTTGTCGGATAAAAAGTCAGTGGATTGCACATGGCAAAACACTGACTTTATTCGTGCATTTATGGAAACGCCAAGGGGCTTCAAACCCCTGGCTGGCTACACTGGCAGTTGAGCAATCATCAAAGATAATATCCCTATCATAATGAAGCGATTTTTTAATTAAGAATAGCTGATTGATCTATTGACGTGTTTTTCATACACCTGAAATTTTGAGAAGTCTGGTGAATATAGATGCTGTCTTATCGTTCAAATGCCTCACCATGGTCTTTCTTTTTCAAACCACCCCCGTGCCTCCCAGTGCCGGACATCCGCAGGATTGAACTTAAATTTTTTATGCACAAAGCGCATAGCGTAAAACAAGGCTTTGACTTTTAAAGAGGGTTTTACATTTCCACTCTCCGCTTTAATTCGGACCGAAAGCTTGCCGATTTCTTTTTGGAACTTCAATTTCCTTTTGCTGTCCACTGTATCCCAATCGCTTGCCTGGACGTTCCGGCCAAAAGTATAAGTACGGGCAACGCCCCAGAAGGTCATACTGTCTTTTAAATCCTTGAGCGTAGACTTTGTTCCCGCACCTGCCGCGGTAGAGATGAGAAGCGCCTGTTTGCCGAACATTTCCTCCCTTGGCTGATGTGCCATCCATTGATATGCAAAATGATCGAGGAGTGCTTTTAGTTGTCCGGGAACATGATAAACATAAACGGGCGCTGTAAAAATCAGAAGATCCGATTCAAGCATGGATCCCACAATTGGCTCAAGATAGTTATAATGCGGGCATTTTTTAAAATCAGTAAAGCAATTCCAACATCCTGTGCAAAAATTCGGCATATCTTCAGGAAGGAAAAACTCTGTGGCTATATCTGCGTCAGACAATTGCCGTATAAATTGCTGCGCGATATTATAAGTACTGGATTTCGACGTCCGTTGTGTTGCGTAAATCACAGTAATTTTCATATTCTAATCCTCCTGCAGGAACTGGTTAATTGTATCATAAAAGATGTAAAAGCAAAAGGACTCAAGCCGAGTGTTCAAGTCCTTTTGCTTCATTATAGGGTAGGGCAGGCAAGAGGGCTCGGAGGTCAGAATCCCACACAACAGCACCAGCCAAAGCTGGAGAATCTCCGAAATATTGCTTCAATCTACTAAAATCTCCAAAAAATACTACTTTGATGTTGCATAAATACTTCACAGGCTATACAATAAAGGAAGAAAAAGGACATGTTTGGTTCGAGTAAATAAAATGGAGGAAAATAAATTGCTATCAGTAATCTTATTTTTTTGTCTGATTTTACCTTTCATTCATCCCGACCTTCTCTGAGAGCCATATGGTAAGGTTGCCAATGTACAGACCAGTGAAATTGCAAATTAAGTTAACCTATAATTTATCCATTATAGCAAACTATTCAGAATGGACTAGGAGATAGCTATGGTTTTTAGCAGCACCGTTTTCTTGTTTTTATTTCTTCCGATGGTTTTATTAACATATTTTATTATTCCGCAAAGGAATCGACTGTTTAGGAATTCTGTTCTTCTTATTTTTAGCATTTTCTTTTATTTCTATGGCGAGCAAATGGCAACTCTAATAATATTAGCATCAATCGCTGGAAATTATTTTTTCGCTTTAGGGATATCAAATATCGGAGAAATGAAAAGCAGATTACGCAATGCAATTTTAGCGTTATCTGTAATTTACAATCTAAGCCTTTTATTTTACTTCAAATATACTAATTTTTTAATTGAGAATATTAATCACTTAATTAACGAGCCTATTGTTATACAGCAAATTGCTATGCCAATTGGGATTTCATTTTTTACATTTCAAGGTATGAGCTATGTTTTCGACGTCTATAGGGGATTGCCCATACAGAAAAATATTCTAAATGTAGCCCTTTATATATCACTGTTCCCACAACTTGTTGCGGGGCCCATTGTACGATATGAAACTATTCAGAGCGAGCTTTCCCATAGAAACGAATCTCCCGAACTGATTTTAAAAGGCTGCCATCGTTTTATTATCGGGCTGGCTAAAAAAATGATTTTAGCCAATACCATGGGCGAAGTAGCATCGTCAATATTTGCGGCAGACTTTGATGTCATGACACCGGGCCTTGCCTGGATTGGCGCTATTGCCTATGCGTTCCAGATTTTCTATGATTTTTCCGGCTATTCCGATATGGCTATAGGGCTGGGATTGATCTTTGGTTTTCATTTTTTAGAAAACTTTAATTACCCCTACATATCAAGATCAATTACGGAATTTTGGAGAAGGTGGCATATATCTCTTAGTACTTGGTTTCGGGATTATGTTTATATCCCTTTAGGAGGAAACCGGAGAGGAATCCACAGACAAATAGTCAATATATTTATAGTCTGGGGCCTTACGGGGCTATGGCATGGGGCCGCTTGGAATTTCATAATATGGGGTTTATATTATGCTCTGCTGTTAACAATGGAAAAACTATTTTTAGGGAAATTATTAGATAAAATATGGCGTCCCGTGGCACATATGTATAGCCTGTTTCTAATTATTATAGGTTGGGTGATTTTTAATAGCGAAAGTCTAAACCATATGCTTGGATATCTTCAGGTGATGTTTGACTTCAGGAATCAAAATGCTGTAGCGCCTGGTTATCATTGGTATTACCTCACCCAATATAAGATGGAGTTTGGGCTTTGCTTTCTTTTTTCTACACCAATAGTAAAAAAATTGACATCAAGATGTGCTGGAATTCCTCTGTTTAAATTTGTGTATAACTTTGTGATTCTATTAATATTTATCGTTTCAATCACATATGTGATCAGCACCTCATTTAATCCTTTTATTTATTTTAGATTTTAGGTGAATCAAATGAAACAAAAAACAATGGAAAAAATTAATATGTGGGCTACTATTGCTATAATAAGTTCTATATTATTGTCATTGCCCGTACTCACATTTTTAGCAAGGGAAAATTCTCGTTCCTGGTATGAAAACAGGGCTTTAGCTCCCATGCCAACATTGAGTACGTCAACGATAATGGATGGAACGTTCTTTGAACAGCTTGAAAATTGTTTAAGTGACCGTTTTTATAAGCGAGATTCATGGATGGCTTTCTTTACCGCTATACAACTGAATGCCTTTAAAAAAACTGTTGTGAATGAGGTGGTGATAGCCGATGACCTATTGCTAACGCCTTTAAAACCTTCCCCGCCATTCTTGGAATATCAGGTTTTAGGCAATCGTGCCGCAAATGACTTAACGAGATTAAATAATCTCGTCGAGTCTATCGGTGGTAAATTTGTTTATATTGGCGTTCCTGAGCAATATTCTATGCTTAGATACCAGTATCCTTATCCCCTATTTAATAATGATGTTAACCTTACGGCTATTGAGGAGATTTTTTTTGATACAATTTCAGAGGCCAAAATTAATTCAATTAATATGAGACCCATCTACACAAATACACCTGATGAAACGTTTTTGTATGCTAAAACCGATCATCATTACAGAATTGAGGGGGCATATCTATCTTATTTTACATTGTGCAAAGAATTACATGAAATGGGATTCCAATTTCCAATCCTTACGGAAAAAGATTTTGAATATAAGGAATTGCCGAATCCATTCTTCGGTTCCAGGTCGAGAAAACTATATGGCCTATCACCGGTAGAAGAAAATTTGAAAATATTTGAGTTAAATGAGCCAATCCCTTTTAGCCGCGTTGATAATGGAGCAGAAGTAGAGCCTACGGTTTTCAAATTGCCGGGATCTGAAAGTGAACCCATTGATTACACCCTTTATATGGGCGGAGACATAGAGGAGACGATCATAAAAACAAATCGGCCGGAACTCCCAAACGTACTTCTCTTTGGCAACTCCTTTACCAATGCAATGGAATGCTTCTTGTACACAAGTTTCAATGAAACCCGCAGCCTTGATTTAAGATATTATGAAGAAAAGGGAATTCTTCAATATGTAGAGGAATACAAACCCGATATCGTAATTTGTATGAGGGACGACATACTGTATCTATATCAGGCCGGAAATGGGATAATTGAATAGCATAAAATGAAACAATTGAAAATAAAGAGGCTGCAGGTATTTTAATAATTCCAACCCCATGAGTAATCTTGACAATGGAAGATAGTGGTGTTAAACTATTTTTAGTTAGCTTATGCTAACTAAAAATAGTTGCATTATCCACACATGAATGATCAAGGAGGAATAAACCATGTCAATGATTAACAAAGAAATCTCAGATTTTTCGGTACAAGCATATCATAACAACGATTTTAAGACCGTAACCAAGCAGGATATCTTAGGTCGCTGGTCAGTGTTTTTCTTTTATCCTGCGGACTTTACCTTTGTATGTCCCACAGAGCTGGAGGATCTGGCCAACAGCTATGAGAAGTTTAAGGAAATCGGCTGTGAAATTTACTCCGTTTCCTGTGATACTCATTTTGTGCATAAAGCCTGGCACGATGCGTCTAAGATAATCAAAAAAATCGAATACCCTATGTTGGCTGATCCCACAGGCAAACTGGCAAGAGATTTTGATGTAATGATCGAAGAAGAAGGTGTTGCGGAGCGCGGCACTTTTATCATCAATCCCGAGGGCAAAATTGTCGCTTATGAAGTCATCGCAGGCAGTGTAGGCCGCAATGCGGACGAGCTGTTCCGAAGAGTTCAGGCATCCCAGTTTGTCGCGGAGAATGACGGAGAGGTTTGCCCCGCGAAGTGGCAGCCGGGCGCTGAAACCCTCAAACCCAGTCTGGATCTCGTGGGGTTGCTGTAATGGACAATAATTTCTTTGATGCTATTATTATCGGCGGCGGCCCTGCGGGGCTGACCGCCGCCCTGTATTTGGCCCGGGCGCGCTACCGTGTGCTGGTGGTTGAAAAGGAACGCTTCGGCGGGCAGATCACCATTACCTCGGACGTGGTCAACTACCCCGGTATAGAGGGCAGCGGAGAAAAAATCACAAGCGTCATGCGCAGCCAGGCCCAGCGTTTTGGCGCGGAGTTTCTGCTGGCCGAGGTGGAGAGCGTGGGGCTTGCGGGGGAGGAAAAGATTGTTCGAACCTCTCGTGGAGAATGCCACTCCTTCGGTGTCATTCTGGCTACCGGGGCGCAGCCCCGCAGCGTGGGCTTTGAAGGAGAACAGAACTTTAAAGGCCGCGGCGTCGCCTACTGCGCCACCTGCGACGGTGAATTTTTCACAGGTCTCGACGTCTTTGTCGTAGGCGGAGGCTTTGCCGCTGCCGAAGAGGCCGTATTTCTCACCAAGTACGCCCGTCATGTGACGGTCCTGGTACGCAACGATGATTTCAGCTGTGCCAAAGCTACAGCGGATTTGGCGAAAAACCATGAGAAAATTACCATACATTACAATACGGAGGTGGTGTCCGTCTCAGGGGAAAAGGAGCTCAGCCTGCTGCGCTGCCGCAACCGGTTAACCGGGGAAACCTGGGATTATCAGCCTCCGGAAGGAGAGACCTTCGGCCTCTTCGTGTTCGCGGGCTATGTTCCTGCCAGTGAACTGTTCCGGGGTCAAGTGCACCTGGATGAACAAGGTTATATCCTGACGGATAAAAACGGTTTGACAAAACTGCCCGGCGTTTACGCGGCGGGGGACATTTGCCAGAAGGCCCTTCGTCAGATGGTGACCGCCACCTCCGACGGGGCGACGGCCGCCACTGAGCTGGAGCGATACATCGCGCTGATGCAGCAGAAAACCGGTAAAATTCCGGTTCAGCCCACTACCCGGGTGACTCAGAAAAAATCTCAACCGGAAGTGGCCAGTCCTGCAAACGACGGTTTTTTCTCTGAGGAAGTCCGTGCACAGCTGGACGGCGTGTTTTCCAAAATGGAAGCTCCCATCATCCTGCGCGCCGAGCTGGACGACCGCCCTGTCTCCGAGGAACTCAGGGGCTTTTTACAGGAGCTTGCGGCAATGGACGATAAGCTGTCGCTGGAGGTCCATGAAGGACTCCCCTCCCATTCGGCTCCCTGCGTCCGGATTCTCCGGGAAAACGGCGAGGACGCCGGGCTGGCTTTTCACGGTGTTCCCGGCGGGCACGAGTTTAACTCCTTTATCATCGGCCTGTATAATGCGGCAGGACCCGGGCAGACGCTGGATGAATCCCTGGCAGCGCGGATAACGGCCATTGATAAGCCTGTCGATCTGATGATGCTGGTCTCTCTGTCCTGTACGATGTGTCCAGAGCTCGTCATGGCGGCACAGCTGGCAGCCAGCAGAAACTCGAAAATCCGTGCGGATGCCTATGACATTAACCACTTCCCTCACCTGCGTGAGCAGTTTAATGTGATGAGTGTTCCCTGCCTGGTAGTAAACGGTGAATTGATTTCCTTCGGTAAAAAGAACGTGCTGCAGCTGTTGGATTTTCTGGCAGAGCAGGGATACTGATGAATACCTGTAGACAAAATCGGTATAATTAAAAATAGACATGCCGCTGATAAACATACGTGATGCTTATTAGCGGCATGGTTCCAGCAATATAATTCAAGCCTTACCTTACGCCAACCTCTGCGTTTTTCTCTCCAAACTGCTCCATCAACAGTTGTTTAATTTCGTCGCGGCTTATTCCCTTTTTCTCCTGGGTCTTGATGAGCTTGTATGCCTGGAATAGCGCGGAAGGCCCAATTTCGGAGCTGAAATATCCAATTCCCTGGTTCCAGGCAAGCAGTTCGAAGACATCGTCCAGCACGGCGGAATCAACGCCGGAAATATAAGCTTTCACCAACTCTCTGACGGCCTGGCGCATCCTGCCCGCGCCGACTGCATTGGTCAGTGACAATAGAAGTCTCATTTCATAAGGAAGGGCTCGTTTCTCATCATTCCATGTGACATTCCAAAAATCCACGGCAATTTTACCCAGATCCTCGTCGATCATGGGAAAGTTTAACAGTGCCAGCGGCAGGAATGGAGCCTCTTCGGCATCCTCTATCAACTCTACGCAATAAAAGTACGCATGAAATTCATGCTCACCGGCCTGTTCCGTATGATGCTCAAACCCCAGGGCTTCCAGCGCCCCGTAAAGAGGATGAGGCTCAAAGGTCTGGATAACCTTCAACCCCTCTCCCACTTTTAACCCTTTGGCCTGCTTCTGCAGACCGGGGAAGAAATTCCCCTGTAAATGACGAACGTCTATTGTCTTAAATTCCGAGATCTTTTCTCTCCACATTTCATAACTCATAGTAATTCCTTTCCTCCCGCTTGAAGCTTAGCGGGACCTTTCTTCATGTATTTGGTGTGTTTGATTTCCGCATCAGTTAGCATTTGCTAACTACTTCATATTATAACGGCTTCCCCAAAGAAATCAACAGCTGTTTTCAACGCCGACAATGGGCCGATCTTTCAGTACATCGTTGCATTACTTCCAGTAACTCTGCCTCCTGCCACCTTGTTATCGCTCAATTTATCCTCTGTAAATTCGCGGCCAAGTGAGCAGAATTTCAAACAATGCGGAAAGCTTTCAACCTCAAATTCGCGCCCAAGTGAGCAAAAATTGCGGTTGTATCCAGTTTCTGAACGAACTATCCCTGATTTGGGGCTGAGGTGAGCAAAAATTGCGATTGTATATAAATGTTCAGGGGGATACTGCATACAACCGGAAAAATTGCACAGTTGGCACCGAAAACCGGCGATCAGTCCGGGATACCTCCATACAGCTGGAAATTTTGCTCAATTTTCTCCAAAACAGCTTAAAGTCGGCATCCGGGAGTGAAGGTGCATTTAATCCTTCAACTGACCCAATCCATCAAACACTCAATATTTTGCTCAGATTTCTTCAAATTTGGAAGCTCTCCTGGTCAATCCACCCATTACTCCCAATTCCGCATAACAGAGGGTCGTGCTGCTATAATTGCCTGTTGACTCTATTCGGCGAAAGTGATAACATTGTTATGGAAAATAACAAGTGAGGTTTTTTGGAGTGGCTGAAGTAAGTTGGAATAAGCATGAGTTACAGTTCTAACCTGACTCGCCAACGCATCCTGAAATGCGCTCGGCAAGAGTTTATGGAGCATGGCTATCAAAATGCCAATATGCGGCGTATTGCCAGAATGTCTGAGGCCACCACCGGCGCTCTGTACAATCATTTTGCCAACAAGGCGGTTCTTTTTGACGCGTTGGTACAGGAGCCGGCAGAGGAAATGCTGGCCCAGTTCCAGGAAATACACCGTCAGGCAGGAGAAAATCTTCTTGATTTGTCAGGTTCAGAAGTGACGGAAACGGCACGTGCAGGCACGGATTGGATGCTGGGTTATATCTACAACCATATAGACGTCTTCCGGCTGATTTTCTGCCGCTCGGAAGGAACCCGCTGGTTCAACTATTTGGAGCAGTTAATTGAGATTGAGGAGCAAGCCTATCGTGTCTATTGCGATACTCTCGGCAAAAATGGCAGGCGAGTTGATGATATGTTCCTGCATCTTACCGCAGCCACCGGATTCCAATACCTGGTCGAAATAGTCTCCCACGACTTGCCATATGAACAGGCACGTTCTTTGATGGATACCGTAAAGCGGTACAGCATGGCCGGCTGGCACGAAATATTAGGGCTGCAACCCTAGTTTTTTAAGCACAAGTTAGCTATAGCTAACCAACTTATGACTTATGGCAATTATCGCCGATCGGTTAATTGCCGCGATAAATTTATTTACAGCAGCCCAGGTA